>Ga0210395_10003279_pt1 | contig 12453 bp, 10 predicted proteins | sample IncBWH4OmetaG_FD_150861 | JGI IMG/M metagenome (GOLD analysis project Ga0210395, IMG submission 150861) | Forest soil microbial communities from Barre Woods Harvard Forest LTER site, Petersham, Massachusetts, United States - Inc-BW-H-4-O ...
TCGCGCAGCATCAGCTATCCGATCTGGGCCAGCGAGATCACGCCGGCGACCGGCAAATGGCGGCTCGAAACCGTCGAGATCAACGGCGAGATCCAAATGGGCGAGGTGCGGGTCAATTCCGGCGACCTCGTCGTCGCCGACGACACCGGCGTCTGCTTCATCCCGCGCGCCGATATTTTGCGGGTGCTGGAGCTGTGCGAGAAGAAGAAGAAAGACGAGGACGCGCGCATCGAGGCGATCACGCGGGGCGTGCCGGTGCCGGTGTTTTACGGGAAGGGATAAATTCAGGGCGCCGCTTGCTCAGAGAAAGCCGTCGATCGCAACGGCCACAAAACGTTCCGAACAAATCAGCATGTCAAGGGCGCCTTCGGCGCCGCGAAGCGGTTTCACCCTTGACATGCTGATTTGTTCGGAAGCAGGGTGGCCGTTGCGATCGACGGCGCAGTGCGATCACGTTTAAAAATCAGCCAAGCTTAATCCCTGCGAACTTGATCACCTTGCTCCATTTCGCGTTCTCGTCGGTGATCAGCTTGCGGTATTCGGCGGGGCTCATCGCCATCGGGATGTTGCCGAGCTCGACGAGATGGCTTTTTACCGCATCGTCGTTCAACCCGGCTTTGATCGCGTCATTGAGCTTGTCGACGATCTCGGCCGGGGTATCGCGCGGCGCGCCGATGCCCAGGCCGCCGGTGACCTCGTAGCCCGGCACGGTCTCGCTCACGGTCGGCACGTCGGGCAGTGCATCGATGCGCTGCGGCGTCGTCACCGCGAGCGCCCGGAGCTTGCCGGCCTTGATCTGGCCCAGGCACGAGATGATCGGATTGAAGATGACCTGGACGCGGCCGGCAAGCATATCGGCCTGCGCCTCCAGTTCGCCGTGATACGGCACATGGAACAGGTCGACGCCGGCCATCATCTTGAACAGCTCGCCGGAAATATGGGTGAGGTTGCCGGTGCCGTTCGAGGCCATGTTGACCTTGCCCGGATTGGCCTTGGCATAAGCGATGAACTCGGCGACGGTCTGCGCCGGGAATGACGGCGCCACCACCATGACGAACGGCGTCGCGCCGATATAGCCGACCGGCGCGATATCGCGGACGAAGTCGAAGTTGAGATCGTCGTGCAGCAGGTTGCCGAGCGTGTTCGGCGTCGCGATCACAAGCAGCGTGTAGCCGTCCGGCGCGGCGCGCACCACGGCTTCGGTCGAGAGAGTGGTGCCGGCGCCGGGCTTGTTCTCGGTGATGAATTGCTGGCCGAGGCGGTCCGACAGCGATTGCCCAATCAGGCGCGCGGCGATGTCGGGCGCACTGCCCGCCGTATAGCCGACGATGAGGCGCACCGGCCGGTTGGGATAGTCCAGCGCCGAGGCGATGCGCGGCAGCGTCGGCACCGCGGCGGCGGCCGCGGTCAGTTGCAGCATGCGACGACGGTGCAGCGTCATGGGGGGTCCCTCGATGCGGGTGGACTTCGTTCGGCTCGGACTTGCCGGTTGGCGACGATTGTAACGGCAATAGCGGCGATCGGGCTACGGGCTGTCAAGCGAATCAGTTTGTAGGATGGGTAGAGCCAACGGGTCCGGCCCGAAGTGGCCGGCCCGATGACAGGCTCCGCGAAACCCATCATGTGGCTTAGAGGTTGTTAGAACGTCTGCGCCGCATAGAAAAATGCGGTTGTGGTCACTTTCGTGCCGCCGATTGTTCAAGATGCGCGGGCGGGTCGCGCAGCAACAACATGAGGAAGAGCGCGCCGATGACGGTCAAGCCGAGCACCATGAAGCCGTCAATGTAGGCAAGCACATATGCCTGGTTCTGCACCGCGCGCGCGAGAAGGGCAATCGCGCGTGCCTGAGCTTCCGGGTCGCCAACGGAGCGGCCGGCGACGGATCTCGCATATTCCTCCAGTCGTTGGTTTGTCAGAAGCGAGCCGGCATCGACGTGAAGGCCGATGAGATTGGAATAGGTCTGCTCGCGCACGCGCACGAATGTTTGGACGAAGGCGGCGCCTATTTGCGCGCCGAACAGCCGTCCGGTTTGCAGGAATGCGCCGAAGGTGAATATCTCGCTCGGTTCCAAGTGTTTCAAGGCGAACCAAACCAGCGAGGTCAGACCGAACGACTGCCCCACCGCCTGAAGAAGTTGCGAAGGCAAGAAGTCGTCGCTAACCCAGTCATGGGTCAATTGTCCGGCCATGAAGCACGCGCAGCCTACCAGCGCAAAGCCGAACGCCATGACCAATCTGGGGTCAACAAAGCGAAGAAGCGTCGCCACGACCGGCGCGGAAAGGAACTGCGGCAGCGCGACCCACTTCAACGCCCCACCGATCTCGATCGCCCGGTAATTCTGCACCGTCGTCAGATATTGCGGGATGATGTACGAGGTGGAAAGAATGATGAAGCGAAAGAACGAAATATAGAAAAACAGCAATGGCATGTTGCCTCTCGCCGCGAAGCGCAAATTGATCCACGGCCGTTTGTTGGTCAGCTCGTGTACGGCGAAGACAACGAGCATAAGAGTGCCGCCAAGCAACAGCGCGTTGATCAGGCCAGAGTTCAGCCAGTCGAGCCGATTGCCTTGATCGAGACCGGCATAGAGCAGGCTGAAACCGACACTGGCGTAGAGCATCCCGGTCCAATCCGCGCTCTTGAGGAGCTCGCGGTTTACCGCTTGGCGCGGCATGCCAAAGACGATGCAGCCAAGCATCAGCGGACTGAGCAAAGCCGTATCCCAAAATATCCATTGCCACGACCAATAGTCGTCGAACCACCCTTCGATCGAAGCGGCAATATTGAGCGACAGTTCCAGGTTCAGCGAATAGGCCGCGACACCATAGATCACGAGTCGAGTCGGCAAATTCTGCACGACGAAGCCGATCGCGAGTGGAATGAAGGTGCCTGAAGCCAATCCGCTGATCGCCTGGAAGACGAAGACGTAGCCGAGGCTCGGCGACAAAGGCAGCAGCGAATTTGAGATCCCGAAGATGACGACCGAGACCGTCAGAACCCGCCGCGGACCAAATACGCCGCCCAGCCAGGCCGAAGGCGGCCCAATCATCATTTGCCCGACGGTGAAGGCCGTCGTTATCCAGGCGCCCTCGTCGAAGCCGGCATGGACTGCGCCGCGAACATCGGCGAGGCCGAAGGTGGTGATGCGACTGTTCAGTGTCGAGATAACGGCGCCTATCAGCACGGCGAGCACGCCGATGAGCGGCCGCGCCGAAATGACTGTGCGCGCGTGTGCGGCGCGATCGTCAGGATGACAGAGGGTCTGCGGCGGTGCGCTGGCGCGAGTCGACCGGCTGCCTCCAACCAAGCGCCAGGCAAGCTGCCGCACTGCGCCCATCTCCGTGACTATTTGGCGCTGACGTCAGGATCGGGAAGTTTTGAACTGGTATCGATCGTTGCGATCACCGACATGCCGGGCCGCAACAGGTCGGCGAGCGACGGATCCTGGTCCAGCACGATCTTCACGGGAATTCGCTGCACCACCTTGGTAAAATTGCCGGTCGCATTGTCGGGTGGCAACAGCGCAAACTCGGCGCCTGACGCCGGCGACCAGCCCTCGACCTGGCCATGCAGGACCTTGCCGGGGAAAGCGTCGACGGTGACACGCGCCTTTTGGCCTATACGTACATTGGTCATTTGCGTTTCTTTGTAGTTGGCGATGACCCATACATTCGGCAGCGGCACGAGTGAGATCACCTGCGTGCCGACGCTGAGATATTGGCCGGCGCGCACCAAGCGTTCACTCACCATACCGTCAACAGGGGCGACGATCCGCGTATAGCCCAAATTGATCGACGCCAGATTTCGTGCAGCGTTTTGCCCCTCAAGCGCCGCGGCAGCTTGCGCCTTCTGGCTCTCCAGGACGTTGAGTTGCTGACGCTGCTGATCCAGCTTGGCCTGGTTCAGGGCAAGACTGGAGGTCGCGCGTTTTTCGTTGTCGACAGCCTGTTCGACGAGTTGCGGCGTACCGGCGAATTTATCCGTAAGCAGGGTCTGTTGGCGGACGGTTTCCAGATGATAGCGAGTCACGTCCGCCTCGCTCGCCGCGATTTCGTCCTCGGCCTGTTTGATCAGTGTTTCCTGCAGGCGCTTTTGTTGTTCGATGTTTTCGATCGCGGCGCCCGCTGCGGCAACATTGGCCTGAGCTTGATCGAGTTGGGCGCGGTAGTCATCGTCGACGATCTCGACCAAGACATCGCCGCCGTGAACACGCTGGAAGTCCCGCACCAGCACGCGCTTGACGTAGCCGGGAACTTTGGCAGCAAGTGGTGTCGTATCGGCTTGAAGGTAGGCATCGTCGGTGCTTTGCAGTATGGCCGCTCCCACCCACCAGTTCCATTCGCGGGCGACGACGAGGACCAGGGCGCCGATCAGAACGAGAATGAAGACCCGGATGACGGTAGAGACCCGGATGGCGGCAAAGACCCGGCTGGCGGCGACGGCCCAAGCAGTTGGCTTTCTCGCCGCGGCGGGACGGTTCTCGACCTTTTTGTCGGTCAATGCATCCATGTCCGGGCTCACTTGCTGATCCATCGTCATCAAGCTCCGCCAAGTCCGATTGGCTCTTTGGCTCTTTGGGAGGATAAACCAGCAGAAAAACTAAGAAAAGCTTTCGCTAAGCGTCCTGCGCAGGCCTCGTATTCCTCGCCTTAACTTTGCTTGAGCCTGCAAAAAGCCGAAGACGTTGCGCCGACGCTTCGACAAGTTCGCGGCACTGCTGCGTGACTGAGGCGCCGCGAAAATCGCTACTGCGCGGCGATGTGGTTATCGCGGATCACGTCGCCCCAGAGTTTGATCTCGCGCGACAGCAGCGCCGCTGCGGCCTCGGGCGTTTCCTCGTCCGCCGGATATTCTATCATGCCGCCGTCGGCGAAGGTCTTTTGCACCCTGGCATCGGTCAGCGCGGCGCGCAGCGCGACGTTGAGCTTGTCGACGATCGGGCGCAGCGTGCCGGTGGGCGCCAGCAGCATGTGCCAGAAATCGACGTCGAGCTTCTTGTAGCCGAGCTCGCCCATGGTCGGCAGGTCCGGCAGGCCGGCGAAGCGCTTGCGGCCGATGATGGCGTAGGCCTTGAGCTTGCCGGATTGGACCAGCGGCGCCGAGACCACGGCCGCTTGCGATTCCAGATCGACTTCGCCGGACAACAGGTCGACCAGCGCCGGGCCGGCGCCGCGATAGGGTATCTGGGTGGCCTTGACACCGAGCTCCTGCGCGATCAGCACGCTGGCCAGATGCGCAAAGGAGCCGACGCCGGCATGGCCGAACTTGATGTTCTCGCCGGGCTCCTTCATCCAGCGCAACAGCTCGGCGAAAGTGTTGGCCGGCAAGGTCGACCGCCCCGCCAAGGTCGAGGCGGCGGTGTTGATCAGGCCGATGGTGACGAAATTCTTCTCCGCGTCGAAATTGAGGTTTGGATAAAGCGCCATGCCGGCCGCCAGCGCCACCTGGTGGATCAGGAACGTATAGCCGTCGGGGTTGGCGCGCGCGGCCTTGTCGGCGGCAATCATGCCGCCGGCGCCGCCGATGTTCTCGACCACGATCGGCTGGCCGAGCGATTTCTGCATCGGGTCCTGGATGATGCGCGCAATCGCATCAGTGGCGCCGCCGGGCGGAAACGGCACGATCAGGGTGATGGGATGGTCCGGATAAGTCTGCGCCGCAGCGGAGCCGCTCAGCAAAGCCAAGGCGGCAAAAACCGCGAACGCACGTGCGAAAATCATAAACCTCTCCAGGATCATTCATCGATGCGCGGCGACAATGGCCGATGGCATCGATAATCGACTGTTTCCCGAGGCTATCGCAAGACCAATGCAGCGCGTGCGCGGCTTCGACGCAGCTATTTCATCCGCGCCATGTAATAAGCGAGGTCCAAAATCTGCGGGTCGGTGATCGGCGCCATCACGTCCGCCATGGAACCGTCGTAGCCGTGGCGGGAATTGTCCTTGTAGCCGCGCAACGCCTTGACCAGATAGTCCTCGCGCTGGGCGGCGATGCGGGGAACGTTCTGTTGGCCGGCGAAGGTCGGCGTATGGCAGAAGTTGCAGCGGTTCTGCTGCACCAAAGCCTGCGCCCGCGCCATGCGGGCGTCGTCCGCCGGACCGGCGGCGGGTTTCGGCGCCGGCAATTGGGAAATGATATCGGCGAAACCTTGCAGGTCGGTGTCGGTGAGGCCCTTGGTCATGTCATTCATCGGATCGGCGACGCGCATCTTTTCGCGGAACATCAAGAGCTGGACCGTGACATAGAACGCCTGCTGGGCGCCGAGCGACGGCACGCCTTCAAGTTGCGACTGGCCGTTCTCGCCGTGGCAGGCGAGGCAGGTCGGCAACCGCTCCTTCACCAACTGCTGCGCCGACGCCGGCAGTATAGCGAAGCAGCCGAGCGCCAAAACCGCGGCGAAGCTGCGCATCGATTGCCTCCTACAAAGCAGGTCGAGGGCGAACGCCGCCCTCGATCGTTTCGTCGCCTTTGCTTATCGTGTCGTGTTCTAGCGGCCCGCGACTTTTTTGTTCGGACCGTAGGTGACGCGCCAGACCGCGCCGTTCCAGTCGTCGGAGATCAGCATCGAACCGTCCGGCATGTTCATCACGTCGACCGGGCGCGCGACGTAGTTGTTGTCGGGTTGCAAAAAGCCGGTGATGAACGGCTCGACCGATTTCACGCTGCCGTCCTTGTTGAGCTTGACCAGCGCGATGTCGCCGCCGAACTTTTTGGTCTTGTTCCACGAGCCGTGGCGGGCGACGAAGATCTGGTCGCGATATTCCGACGGGAACATCGAGCCGGTGTAGAACCGCATGCCGAGCGCCGCGGCGTGCGGGCCCATCAGCGCGATCGGCGGCACGTAGTCCTTGCAGTCGTGGCCCCAGCCGAATTCCGGATCGGGAATGTTGCCCTGGTGGCAATACGGCTCGCCGAAATCCTCGCCGAGCTTGGTGATGCGGTTGAGCTCGTCGTTGGGCAGGTCTTCCGACATCCAGTCGCGGCCGTTGTCGGTGAAGTAGAGCTCGTGGGTCTTCGGGTTCCAGTCGAAGCCGACGGTGTTGCGGATGCCGAAGGCGATCTTTTCGACGCCGGTGCCGTCGAGATTCATGCGCCGCAGCTGGCCGTGATTCTCATCATGCAGCACGTTGTTGCCGGGCTGGCCGACTTCGAAATAGAGCTTGCTGTCCGGGCCGATAGCCAAGAATTTCCAGCCATGCGCCTCGTCCTTGGGCAGGTCCTTGTAGATGACGACGGGCTTCGGCGACTTGTCGATCTGGTCTTCGACATTGTCGATCTTGGAAATCTGCGACAGCTCGGCGATGTAGAGCGTGCCGTTCTTGTAGGCCACGCCGTTCGGGCGATAGAGGCCGGATACCAGCACATGGACCTGGCGTTTGCCGTCCTTGTTGGTGATGGCATAGACCTTGTCCTGCAGGCGCGAGCCGACGAACACCGTGCCCTTCTCGTCGAGCGCCATCGAGCGCGCATTGGGCATGCCGGCGGCGTAGACCTCGATGTTAAAACCCTTGGGCGCTTTGAGCTTGTCGAGCGGCAGCTTGTTCTCGGCGGTGGCGAGCGGCGGCGAAGGCACCGGCGCAAGCTTCGCGGCGGCCGGGTTGTTGTCCGGACGGCCGATCAGCGGCGAGCCGGGCGGCAGCGCTGGCGGAGCAGCAGGCGCAGGCGCGGCGGCGACCGGAGCTGGGGCCGGAGCGGGGGCGGGCGCTGGCGCCGGCTCTGGAGCCGGCATCGCGGCTGGAGCTGCGGCAGCAGGAGCGGGCGCTTGCGCGGGCGCGTCTTGCGGTTGTTGGGCCAGCGCGGTGGTGGCCAGAAGTGCCAGTGTCGCGGCCAGCAACGTGCCGCGCGGTACGCGTCTATTCATAACATTCCTCCCGAGTGCGGAAGTCCGGTCCCTGCCGGCTTCCTTGATCGACAGTGTCCGACATTTCGCCCCCTACGTGCAATCGGGTCGCGCACCATATTGCGAATTATTGATCGCGCTTCGTCGGTGCGTCACATGCGCCGGTAGGCGTAAGGCGCGTCGTCCCGCACTGCCGCAAGCGCTATGACCTCATCATGACGCGGCGAAAAATGGCAGACCGGATCGGTGGCGGAGGCGTCGCCGGTGAGCGCGAAGGCCTGGCAGCGGCAGCCGCCGAAATCGATGTCGCGGCGGGCGCAGCTCTTGCACGGTTCTTTCATCCAAGACGTGCCGCGGAAGGCGTTGAAGGCCGGCGAATTCTTCCAGATATCGGCGAGCGAATGTTGGCGCACCGACCAGAATTCAAGACCAGGGATCGACTCGGCGGCGTGGCACGGCAGCACTTTGCCGGCGGGCGTCACGTTGAGCGAGCGCCGGCCCCAGCCGCCGACGCACGGTTTCGGCAGCCGCGCGTAATAGTCCGGCACCACGGCGTCGATGACGATCTCGCCGTGATGACGCTTGCGCAAATCCTCGACCACGGCTGTGGCGCGCTCGACCTGCTCGGCGCTCGGCATCAGCGCCGAACGATTGCGCAAGGCCCAGCCATAATATTGCACATGCGCGATCTCGACCCGGCTGGCGCCGAGTGCCAGCGCCAACGCGACCATGTCCTCGATGCGGTCGATATTGGCGCGATGGACCACGACGTTGACGGTGAGCGGGATTTTCAAACTTACGACCGCGGCGGCGAGCGCGCGCTTGCGCGCAAAGGCGCCGTCGTAGCCGGCGATATGGTCGGCGCTCGTTGGGGCGCTGTCCTGGATCGAGATCTGCACGTGATCGAGCCCGGCGTCGGCGAGTTTTTGCAGCGTGTCCGCCGTGATGCCGACCGCCGACGTGATCAGATTGGTGTAAAGGCCGGCGCCATGGGCCGCGGCGGTGATCTCGACCAGATCGCGCCGCGCGCCCGGCTCGCCGCCGGAGAGATGCACTTGCAACACGCCGAGCGCCGCGGCTTCGCCAAACACCCGCGCCCACGTCGCCGCGTCAAGCTCATCGTCGCGCGGATCGAGTGCCAGCGGATTGGAGCAATAAGGGCAGCCGAGCGGACAGCGGTGCGTCAGCTCGGCGAGGAGACCGAGCGGAGTATGCAAGGGCGCGTTCCCATTCGCCGCCATCACAACTCCAAGAGCTTCTTGTCGGCGAGCCCGCGCAACATCGTCGTGACGTCGGCAAGAATGCGCTCGCGCGGCGCGTTGAAGGTTTTGGCCAAATCGTCGACGATCGCGTCGAGCGTCGCCTCGCCGGTGCAGCGCTTGACGATCTCGACGGCGATGGTGTCAGCCTTGAACACGCGCTCCGGCGCCAACAGCACCCAGCCGCCCTGCGCCTCGCTGTGCACCAGCCGCACGCCACGCGGCAGCCGCGGGCGGGCATCGGCCAGTATTGCGGGCGGCGCATCGCTCACGATGATTCCTTCGGCACGAAGGCGCCGGGCGGAATGTGGCCCGGCGCCACATAGGCATGATAGAGCGCATCCAGCATCGCCCATAGCACGTCGCATTTGAATTCGAGCGCGGCCAGGACCAGCTGCTGCTCGTCGGGCGTGCGCGCATGGCGTTTGACGTAATCGAGGGCGAAGCGCGAATCGCGCTCGGCGAGCGGCGGGCGTTGCGAGAAATACGCCAGCGTCTCCGCGGTGACAAAATCATAGCTCTTGAGCATGCCGTCGATGCGCTCGCTGATGATTTGCGGCGAGAACAATTCGGTGAGCGACGAGGCGATGGCTTCGAGCAGCGATTTCTCCCGCACGAAATGCACATAGGCCTCGACGGCGAACTTCGTCGCCGGCAACAGCCCGCGCAGCGACATCACGTAATCGCGGTCGAGGCCGAGCCCGTCGGTGAGTTTGAGCCAGCGCGCGATACCGCCTTCGCCGTCGCGCTCGCCGTCGTGATCGGTGAGCCGGCTGCGCCATTCGCGCCGCGTCGCCTGATCCTCGCAGCGCGCGATCAGGCTTGCGTCCTTGATCGGGATCGTCGCCTGGTAATAGTAGCGGTTGAGCGCCCAGGCCTGGACCTGGCCCTTGGAGCACTCGCCGCCGTGCAGCAGCTTATGGAACGGATGCAGCCGGTGATACCGCCGCGCGCCAATGTCGCGCAGCGCGGCTTCCAGCTCCTGCGGCGTCATCAGCTTCAAAGTTTGACCTCCAGGCCGTCTTCCGCGATCTCCCAGCCCGCTGCAATGACGCGTCCGCGCTCGGGCGAGCCCTCGACCAGGATCGGGTTGGTGTTGTTGATGTGCACGAAGATGCGCCGCGCGCGCAAGCCGGCCAGCGCCGCGAGCGAGCCGTCCGGGCCGTCGAGCGGCATGTGGCCCATGCGCCGGCCGGTCTTCTCTCCGGTGCCGGTCGCGCTCATCTCGTCGTCGGTAAACAGCGTGCCATCAAAGAAAATGACATCGGCCCGCGCCAGGCGTTGCATCACCGCAGGCGTAATTGCGGCGGCGCCGGGCACAAAAGCGAGCCGCGCGCCGCTGCTTGAAATCTCGACGCCGACATTGGCGGCGCTTTCGCTGGCGGTGTCGGGATCGTCGCCTTCGAGATAAAGCGGCACTTTTCCGGGCACGATGAAGAGCCCCGCCTCGATGCCATAGCCGAGCGCAAAGCGCTCACCCGGGACCGCGGCGTGGCGCGCGACCACGTCGGGAGCGAGCGCGGCGAACATCGGATTGTCGGCGATTGCCGCCAAGGTCGCGGCGGTGGCGTGCAGCGTGAACGGCGAGCGCTCGCGCAGGCTGAGCAGACCCGCGGTCTGATCGATCTCGGCGCCGGTGAGCACCACGGCGGTAATCGGGCTGCCGCGCGCATTGTCGCGTGCTTGGCCGCGCGGATGCAGGTTTTGGTTCGCCTGGATTTGCGCGCGCAGGTCGGGTGAAGCGTTCAGTAAAATCCAATGCTCGCCGTCAGCCGAAACAGCAAGGCTCGCTTGGGTACGTGGCTTGACCCTTTTATCGCCGGCCCAGGCCAGGCGGCAGACCGCGCACCGGCAATTCCATTGTGGAAAGCCGCCGCCCGCCGCGGCACCGAGAACGATGGCGGTCAGCTGGCCTATCTTGGGCCCCATTCAAGGGGTTCGCGCAGAAACAGTCGGCGGATCAGAACTCGGCCGGCAGATAGCCGTTGATCTCGAGGCCGATGCAGATTTCGACGAGGGTCGGAGTTGTCCACGCCATGGTCGTTCCCTTTCGGGCCGGTCTTTAGGCCGGCCGCACAGCACGAAAGATGAGCATAGCATAGTTCGCGGGCAGGCCCGCCGACAAGGGGGTCTTTGCCCACTGCCATTGACCCCGCGGCCGGCAAAGGAGGGCACATTGCCACGCTCTCTTTTCACAGCTGCCAAAGCAGGGCATCCTGTGCAAGACACTGTCGCGTCAGGTCCGAGACCGGAGCGGCCTGGTGCCGAAAACAGCGTTATCAATAGAAAATCCGCCTTTTGGAGGAAGAACATGATCGATCACGTTTCGCGCCGCGGCGTTGCCCGCGTCTTCGGCGCCGTACTGCTGGCGACGGGCCTGGCCGCGGCGCCGTTGCCGGCGTCGGCGCAAACCAAGGACCCGATCAAGATCGGCTTCAGCATGGCGCTGACCGGCCCGCTCGCCGCCAACGGCAAGCAGGCGCTGCTCGGCGCCAAGATCTGGGAAGAGGAAGTCAACGCCAAGGGCGGTCTGCTCGGCCGGCCGGTCCAGCTGGTTTATTACGACGATCAGTCCAGTCCGGCGACGGTACCCGGCATCTACACGAAACTGCTCGACGTCGACAAAGTCGACCTCGTGGTCGGCCCCTATGCGACCAATATGGTGGCGCCGGCCATTCCGGTCGTCATGCAGAAGAACAAGACCTTCATCGGCCTGTTCGCGCTGGATGCCAACAGCGAATTCCAGTATCCGAAATATTTCTCGATGCTCCCGTCGGGCCCGACGCCGAGGGAATCCTTCACCGAGGGCTTCTTCCAGATCGCGGCGGCGCAAAATCCGAAGCCGCAAACCATCGCGCTCGCCGCCGAGGACGCCGAATTCTCGCGCAACGCCTGCGAGGGCGCGCGCAACAACATCAAGAAGTACGGCTTGAAGACCGTCTACGATAAAACCTATCCGCCGAACACGACCGACTTCTCGCCGATCATCCGTTCCATCCAGGCAGCGGATCCCGATCTCGTGATCATCTGCTCCTATCCGCTGAGCTCGGTCGGCATGCTGCTCTCCGCCAACGAGCTGGGCTTCAAGCCGAAGATGATCGGCGGCGCCATGGTCGGCCTGCAGGCCACCGTGTTCAAGGACAAGCTCAAGGGCAAGCTCAACGGCGTCATCAACTATGAGACCTGGGTGCCGTCGCCGAAATTGCTGGCGCCGGCCGCGGACTTTTACAAAAAGTACCAGGACCGCGCCAAGGCCGAAGGTGTCGATCCGCTCGGCTACTATCTCGGCGGCTGGGGCTACGCCTATCTGCAGGTGCTGGCCGACGCCGTCACCGGCACGAAAAGCATCGACG
>Ga0210395_10003280_pt1 | contig 12453 bp, 6 predicted proteins | sample IncBWH4OmetaG_FD_150861 | JGI IMG/M metagenome (GOLD analysis project Ga0210395, IMG submission 150861) | Forest soil microbial communities from Barre Woods Harvard Forest LTER site, Petersham, Massachusetts, United States - Inc-BW-H-4-O ...
AGGAGGACGTTGACTTTCTCGGTCATGATTCCGGCCTTAGCGGTGCAGCCACATCCGCAGCGCGGACAACAGCTGTTCGGTGTTGACGGGCTTGGCCAGGTAATCCGACGCGCCGGCTTCCAGGCATTTCTCGCGGTCGCCCTTCATCGCCTTGGCGGTGAGCGCGATGATCGGCAGGCGGCGATAGGCGCGGTTCTGGCGGATTTTCTCCATCGTCTGATAGCCGTCCATCTCCGGCATCATGATGTCCATCAGCACGATGGCGAGCGACGGCGTCTTTTCGATCAGATCGATCGCCTCGTTGCCGGTGGTGGCGGTAAGCACGTTCATGCCGCGCCGCTCCAAGACGCTCGACAGCGCGAAGATATTGCGCGCGTCGTCGTCGACCAGCAGCACGGTGCGGCCGACCAGATCCTCGTCGGAGGAATTGAGCCGCTCCAGCATCTGTTGCTTTTCCGCCGGCAGATCGGTGATGACACGATGCAGGAACAGCGCCGTCTCGTTGAGCAGCCGCTCGGGCGATTCCACGCCCTTGACCACGATGCTGCGCGCCATGGTGTGGAGCTGCGCGTCTTCCTCGGCCGACAATTCGCGGCCGGTGAACACCACGACCGGCACGTCGGTCAGCGCATCGTCGGCGCGCATGCGCTCCAAAACCTCGAAGCCCGACATGTCGGGCAGCCGCAAATCGAGCACCACGCAATCACACGGCCGGTTGCGCAAGGTCGCCAGCGCCTCGTCGCCGGTGCCGGCATTGACGATTTCGATGTCGTCATGGCCAAGCAATTCGTGGATGCTCATCTGCTCGGCCTTGTTGTCCTCGACGACCAGGAGCCGCTTGCGGCGCGGCGCCGAGAACTCCTTGATCCGCGACAGCGCGTCGGCGATGCCTTCCCGCGTCGTCGGCTTGGTCACGAACGAGAAGGCGCCGCGGGCCAGGCCATGCTGGCGGTCTTCGTCCAGCGTGACGATCTGCACCGGGATGTGCCGGGTCAACGAGTTCTGCTTGAGCTGGCTGAGCACGTTCCAGCCCAGCATGTCGGGCAGGAACACGTCGAGCGACACCGCGGTCGGCTGATACTGCTTGGCGAGATTGAGCGCGTCATCGCCGCGCATTGCCAACAGCGCCTTGAAGCCTTTGTCGCGCGCCAAATCTATCAGGATGCGGGCGTAATGCGGATCGTCCTCGACGATAAGGAGAATGTTATCGCCCGGCTGGATTTCCATGCGATCGTCCGGGATTGGCTCGATGGTCCGCTCCGGCGCAAGATGCGGCCCGGCGAGATGCGCCGCGGGCGCCGCAGCCGCCATCGCGGCGTGCACGGCCGCGGTCGGACCGACATATTTGACCGGCAGATAGAGCGTGAACGTCGATCCGGAATTCGGCGTAGAGCGCAGATGGATTTCGCCGCCAAGCAGGCTTGCCAGTTCGCGGCTGATAGCCAACCCGAGACCGGTGCCGCCGTACTTGCGACTGGTCGAGGCATCCGCCTGCTGGAACGCCTCGAAGATGATCTTCTGCTTTTCCAGCGGAATGCCGATACCGGTATCGGTCACTTCGAACGCCACCACCGCCGGCGCCTGACTGAGCACCGGGTGTTCGGCGCCCCAGCCGCCGAGAGCCGCCGAGACATTGAGGCGGACACCGCCTTGGGCGGTGAATTTGAAGGCGTTCGACAGCAAGTTCTTGAGCACCTGCTGCAGCCGCTTGGTATCGGTGGTGATGCTGCGGCCGAGATTGGGATCGACGTGCACCTCGAACGACAGTTGCCGCGTGTCCGCCTCGTGGCGGAACGGCCGCGCCACCATGTCCACAAGGTTCGAGAAGAACACCTCCTGGGCATCGACCGTCACCGTTCCGGACTCGATCTTGGACAGGTCTAGAATGTCGCTGATGAGATTGAGCAGGTCGGTGCCGGCGCCGTGAATGGTGCGGGCGAACTCGACCTGCTTGCCGCTCAGGTTGCCTTCCGGATTGTCGGTGAGCTGCTGGCCGAGGATCAGGATCGAATTGAGCGGCGTGCGCAGCTCGTGCGACATGTTGGCCAGGAACTCCGACTTGTACTTCGAAGTCAGCGCCAGCTCCGTCGCCTTTTCCTCGAGCGCCCGGCGGGCCTGCTCGATTTCCTGGTTCTTACGCTCGACTTCGACGTTACGTTCGGCGAGCTGCTGCGCCTTCTGTTCGAGTTGCTCGTTGGTCTGCTGCAATTCGCGCTGCTGCGCCTGCAATTCGCCGGCGAGCTGCTGCGACTGCTTGAGCAGGCCTTCGGTCTGCATGGTCGCCTCGATCGAATTGAGCACGATGCCGATCGAGGTGGTGAGCTGCTCGAGGAACATCGTTTGCAGCGTCGTGAACTCGTGAATCGACGCAAGCTCGATCACCGCCTTGACCTGATTCTCGAACAGCACCGGCAGCACGATGTTGTTGCGCGGCGGCACCTTGAACAAAGCCGAAGAGATCGGCACCGCGGTCTCGGGCATTTCGGTGATCAGCATGCGCCGCTTGTCGACGGCGCATTGGCCGATCAGGCCTTCGCCGAGGCCTAAGTTCCGCGGATGGCCGTTGGCGCCGTCGTCGGCATAGGCCGACAGCAGCGCGAGGCCGTGCGCCTCCTCGCTGCCCATCTGATAGATGACGCCCTGGTGGGCGTTGACCAGCGGCGTCAATTCGGACAGCAACAGCCGGCCGACCGTGGTGAGGTCGCGCTGGCCTTGCAGCATGTTGGTGAACTTGGCGAGGTTGGTCTTCAGCCAATCCTGCTCGGTGTTGCGGTCGGTGGTGAGCCGCAAATTGTCGATCATCGTATTGATGTTGTCTTTCAGCTCGGCCACTTCGCCGCGCGCTTCCACCTGGATCGAGCGCGTCAAGTCGCCCTTGGTCACCGCGGTCGCCACCTCGGCGATGGCGCGCACCTGGGTGGTGAGGTTGGCGGCCAACAGGTTGACGTTGCCGGTCAAGTCCTTCCAGGTGCCGGCGGCGCCGGGCACGTTGGCCTGGCCGCCGAGGCGGCCTTCGACGCCGACCTCGCGCGCCACCGTGGTCACCTGATCGGCGAAGGTCGCCAGCGTATCCGTCATGTTGTTGATGGTCTCGGCGAGCGCCGCCACCTCGCCTTTCGATTTCACCGCGAGGTTTTGTTTGAGATCGCCGTTGGCGACCGCGGTCACCACTTTGACGATGCCGCGCACCTGCTCGGTCAGGTTGGCGGCCATGACGTTGACGGTATCGGTCAAATCCTTCCAGGTGCCGGCGACGCCGGGCACTTGCGCCTGACCGCCGAGCAGGCCTTCGGTACCGACCTCGCGGGCGACGCGCGTGACTTCCGAAGCAAAGCCGTTGAGCTGGTCCACCATGGTGTTGATGGTGTTTTTCAGCTCCAGAATTTCGCCCTTCACGTCGACGGTGATCTTGCGCGAGAGGTCGCCGCGGGCGACGGCGGTGGTCACCTCGGCGATGTTGCGGACTTGGGTGGTGAGGTTGGCCGCGAGCAGATTGACGTTGTCGGTCAAATCCTTCCACGTTCCGGCAACACCGGGCACAACGGCCTGGCCGCCGAGCCGGCCGTCGGCGCCGACTTCGCGCGCGACGCGGGTCACTTCGGCGGCGAACGAGCGCAACTGCTCGACCATGGTGTTGAGCGTGTCTTTGAGCAGCAGCATCTCGCCGCGCACGTCGACCGTGATCTTTTTCGACAGGTCGCCGCCGGCGATGGCTGTCGCCACCTCGGCGATGTTGCGCACTTGCGCGGTCAGGTTCGACGCCATGAAGTTGACGTTGTCGGTCAAATCCTTCCAGGTGCCGGCGACGCCAGGCACCTGGGCCTGGCCGCCGAGCTTGCCTTCGGTGCCGACTTCGCGGGCGACGCGCGTGACCTCCGACGCAAAGGCGTTGAGCTGATCGGCCATCGTATTGATGGTGATCTTCAGCTCGCGAATTTCGCCCTTCACGTCCACCGTGATTTTGCGCGACAGGTCGCCGCGCGCCACGGCAGTGGTCACCTCGGCGATGTTTCGCACTTGCGCCGTGAGGTTGCCGGCCATCGAGTTGACCGAGTCGGTCAAGTCTTTCCATGTGCCGGCAACGCCGGGCACGTTGGCCTGGCCGCCGAGGCGGCCTTCGGTGCCGACCTCGCGCGCCACGCGCGTCACCTCGCCGGCGAAGCGGTTGAGCTGGTCCACCATGGTGTTCAGCGTTTCCTTCAATTGAAGGATTTCGCCACGTACGTCGACCGTGATTTTCCGCGAGAGATCGCCGCCGGCGATAGCCGTCGCCACCTCGGCGATGTTGCGGACCTGGGCGGTCAAATTGCCGGCCATCGAGTTGACGCTGTCGGTCAAGTCTTTCCACGTGCCGCCGACGCCCGGCACTTGCGCCTGGCCACCGAGCTTGCCCTCGGTGCCGACCTCGCGCGCCACGCGCGTCACCTCGGCGGCGAACGCGTTGAGCTGATCCACCATGGTATTGAGCGTGTCTTTCAGCTCTAAAATTTCGCCGCGCACGTCGACCGTGATCTTACGCGACAAGTCGCCGCGCGCCACGGCGGTGGCGACCTCGGCGATGTTGCGCACCTGGCCGGTCAGGTTCGACGCCATCGAGTTGACGCTGTCGGTCAAATCCTTCCAGGTGCCGGCGACGCCGCGCACCATGGCCTGGCCGCCGAGCTTACCTTCGGTGCCGACCTCGCGCGCCACGCGCGTCACCTCGCCGGCAAAGGCGTTGAGCTGGTCCACCATGGTGTTGATGGTGTCTTTGAGCTCCAGAATTTCGCCGCGCACGTCGACCGTGATCTTGCGTGAAAGGTCGCCGCCGGCGATGGCGGTCGCGACCTCGGCGATGTTGCGCACCTGACCGGTCAAGTTCGACGCCATCGAATTGACCGAGTCGGTCAAGTCTTTCCAGGTGCCGGCAACACCGAGCACGTTGGCCTGACCGCCGAGCCGACCGTCGGTGCCGACCTCGCGCGCCACGCGGGTGACTTCGCCAGCGAACGCGTTGAGCTGATCGACCATCGTGTTGATGGTCTCTTTGAGCTGCAGGATTTCGCCTGAGACGTTCACCGTGATCTTCTTCGACAGGTCGCCACCGGCGATCGCGGTCGCGACGTCGGCGATGTTGCGCACTTGCGCCGTCAGATTGCCGGCCATGAAGTTGACGCTGTCGGTCAAGTCCTTCCAGGTGCCGGCGACGCCCGGCACTTGCGCCTGGCCGCCGAGCTTGCCTTCGGTGCCGACCTCGCGGGCGACGCGGGTGACTTCCGAAGCAAAGCCGTTGAGCTGGTCCACCATGGTGTTGATGGTGTCTTTGAGCTCCAGAATTTCGCCGCGCACGTCGACGGTGATTTTTCGCGACAGGTCGCCGCGCGCCACGGCGGTGGTCACGTGCGCGATGTTGCGGACCTGGTCGGTGAGGTTGCCGCACATGGCGTTCACCGAGTCGGTCAAATCCTTCCAGGTGCCGGCGACACCGGGCACGATGGCCTGACCGCCGAGCTTACCGTCGGTACCGACCTCGCGCGCCACGCGGGTGACTTCCGAGGCAAACGAACGCAGCTGATCCACCATCGTATTGATGGCTTCTTTGAGCTGCAGAATTTCGCCGCGCACGTCGACGGTGATCTTTTTCGACAAGTCGCCGTTGGCCACCGCGATGGTCACCTCGGCGATGTTGCGCACTTGCGCCGTAAGGTTCGACGCCATCGAGTTGACGCTCTCGGTCAACTCCTTCCACACGCCGGTGACGCCGCCGACCTGCGCCTGGCCGCCGAGCTTGCCTTCGGTGCCGACTTCGCGGGCGACGCGCGTCACTTCCGAGGTGAACACGTTGAGCTGCTTGATCATCGTGTTGACGATCTCGGCGGAGCGCAGGAACTCGCCTTTCAGCGGCCGGCCGTCGACGTCGAGGCTGACGGTGCGTAAGAGGTCGCCCTGGGCGACGGCGGCGATGGCGCGGGTCACTTCCGTGGTAGGCCACAACAGATCGTCGATCAGCGAATTGACCGACGCTTCCATCTCGCCCCAGGCGCCGTCCGATAGACCAAGACGAACGCGTTGCCGGGTCTTGCCTTCCCGGCCGACCACCTGGCCGACCCGCTCGACCTGCTTGGCCATGCGCTGGTTGGTGGCGACGATCTCATTAAAGGTGTCGGCGATCTTGCCCATGATGCCGATGCGGTCGCCGGCCATGCGCACCGAGAAATCGCCGACCCGCATCGCCTGCAGCGCATGCAGCAGCTCGGTCAAGCCGTGGGCGTCGCCGTTGAGCCCGTTCTCGGTCGCATGAGGGATCGCTTGCGGGGCCGATGAGCCGTTGGCGGCGGGGGCGGGGGCGGCGGGATTCAGCACTTCGCTAGGCGTCTGCATAAAAGTCTCCGAGGCCCGCTACGAGCGGTCTTTGCGGCGGGTAAGAAGGGGGTATGGGCAGATCGGAGCTGCGGAACGGGATACCGTCCCCAGGCGCGGAATCGGGATCTGACTGGCCGGAACCGACCACCCCTGGCGGGTTGTGCCAGGGCGCGCGCAGCCGGGCGGGATACAGTCCCGCCGCCGCCGCCCTAAGTTCCTATACCGACGTGGAATCCCCCGCACGTGGGCTCACCTTCTCTGCCATGACCCCGAACGCGGTCAAAAGGCGAAGGTTCCGTATAAAACGTGATGAGGTAGAAATTTTCTTGCTGAGCGCGCCTGCCCTGGGGGCTGCTCGGGAGAGCCTTGCTGTCGCCGGGCAATCGGAGGGGTGGAAAGCCTGAGGTCAGGCTAGCGGTCGCCTCAAATATTCACCGCGCGGCGGGCCGACGATCTGTCCATCGGAATAGATCAATGTCCCTCTGAGGAATGTGGATTTCACACGGCCGGTGAGCTCCGCGCCTTCGAACGGCGAATAGCCCTGGTGGGATTCGGATGCCGCGGCGCGAACCACAAATTTGGCATGTGGATCGACGAGAACGATGTCGGCGTCGTAGCCGGGCGCGATATCGCCTTTGCCGAGCAAACCGAACCGCTGCGCCGGGTTCCAGCTCAACAGCTCGGCCATGTGGTTGTACGACATGCCGCGCCGGCTGCCCTCGCTCAACACGCCGGAGAGCAGATACTCCGTGCCGCCGAAGCCCGATTTCGCCAGCCAAATATTGCTCGGATCGTCCTTGGACCACTTCTGCTCGGCCGAACAACAGGCGTGATCGCTCACGATCCAGTCGACCTTGCGGTCGAGCACGGCCTGCCATAACACCTCGACGTCCTCGCGCGGCCGGATCGGCGGATTGACCTTGGCGTGAACGGCGCACTCGCAACACGTATCGAGCAGCAGGTGGCCGACGGTCACTTCACGGCGGAACGCGACATGGGGAAACACCTGCTGCATGGTCCACGCCGCCTCGATCGCCTTGCGCGAGCTCAAGTGCAACAGGTTGATGTTCAGGCAATTTGTTTCGTTGGCGAGATAGGACGCGATCCAGATCGCCAACCCCTCCGAGTGCGGCGGCCGCGCGGCGCTGTAGGCGGCGAGCCCAGTCAGCTTGCCCTCGCGCTCGACGATCTTCGTATAGGCGTTGAGGATGTCGGCCAGCTCGCAATGGAGGCTGACGCTGATGTAGGGCGCCTTATCGGGGAATTTCGCCATCAGGCGCTGCGCCGAGCGCATGATGAATTCGAAATGCGCGATGTCGTAGCGATCGTCCGGCCCGGTCATCAGAAATTCGTTCTGCTGCGACGAAGGTCCGTGCAGCCCATAGCCGCCATAGAACATGAAGATCTTGAACGACGTGACGCCGTGATCGAGAACCAGATGCTCCATCTCGTCGATATGCGCCGCCTCGATCGGCGCGATGTGATAGCCGTAGTCGACCCAGAACCGTCCGCTTGACTGCTTGAACACTTCGGGCATGAATTCTCGATAGGGCCCGCCGCGATTCAAATAATAATGGCCGGTGCGTATGTAATTCAGGCTCGACGTGACTCCGCCCATCGCCGCGGCCTTGCTTTCCGAAACCGCGTCTTCGGCAAGCGGCGAATAGATGCCGATATGCATGTGCGCGTCGACGCAGCCGGGAAAGGCCAGATGGTTCTTGCCGTCAAAAACCTGCTCCGCCTCCCCGGCCGCGAGTTCGGGCGCGAGACGGCTGATCTTGCCGTCCTTGATGCCGATGTCGAGGCAATCGACCGACGTCTTGTTGGGACGGACGACGCGGGCGTTCTTGATGACCAGATCAAACAATTTCGACATTCAGCTTTCCTCACCAACTACGTGTCATAACGTTTTCCGACAGCGAGCAATTCCGGCGTGCCAATCAAATCGTTGAGGCCCGTGAAGTCGAGCATCCGGGAGCGGAACGGCTCGGAGGTGCCGTGCGCGGCCAGCGAGGCGTAATATTCGCTCGCCATATGCCCGAGAGCGCGCACGATGCCGCCGGGAAAGATCACCAGTGCAAAGCCCAAAACTTCGAGCTCGGCGGCCGTCAGCAGCGGCGTCTTTCCGCCTTCGACCATATTGGCCATCAGCGGCACACCGCCGAGCGCCGGCGCAATGCGCTTGAGCTCGGTTTCCGTCTTCGGCGCTTCGACGAAAAGCATATCGGCGCCGGCTTCACGATAAGCGAGCGCGCGCTCGATGGCCTTGTCAAAACCTTCGACCCCGACCGCGTCGGTGCGTGCGATCACCAGCGTGTCGCGCGACTGCCGGGCATCGAGCGCGGCCTTGATCTTGCCGACCATTTCGGCTGCCGGAACCAGCCGCTTCTCGTCGAGATGGCCGCAGCGCTTGGGAAACGACTGGTCCTCGATCTGGATCGCGTTAGCGCCGGCGCGTTCGAACAGCCGCACGGTGCGCGCGACATTGAGCGCGTTGCCGTAGCCGGTATCGGCATCGACGATCAGATCGGCGGCAACCCGGTCGCGGATGGTGCCGATGACGTCGGCGACTTCGCTCATGCTGACCAGGCCGATATCGGATCGCCCGAGGCGGGTATAGGCGATCGCGGCGCCGGAAACGTACAGCGTCCTGAACGCGGCCTGCTCAGCGACGAGCGCGGTGAAGGCGTCGTAGACGCCGGGCGCGACCACGACGGGCTTTCGCGTCAGGCGGGCTCGCAGGCTGTCCGGTTGCGTCATCATTGCAGCCCCAGATAGGCGCGTTTGAGTTTTGGATTTTCGCGAATATCGACCGAGCTTCCCTGTAGCACGAAGGCACCGTTTTCGAGAATGTAGGCGCGGCTCGCGACCTCGAGGCTTTGCATGACGTTCTGCTCGACCAGCAAGAGCGTGATGCCTTCGGCATTGAGGCGCCGGATCAAGGCGAACAGCTCCTCGACCAAGAGCGGCGACAGGCCGAGCGAAGGCTCGTCAAGAATGAGCAGTCGCGGCTCGGCCATCAAGCCCCTGCCGATCGCCAGCATCTGCTGCTCGCCTCCGGACAGCGTGCCGGCGCGCTGCGCGTGCCGCTCGGCAAGGCGCGGAAAGATCGCGAACACGCGCCCGCGATTCTGCTTGCGCCGGACGCGCGCGCAGCGATAGCCGCCAAGATCGAGATTTTCCGCAACCGTGAGGTCGGGAAAGATGCAACGTCCTTCCGGCACGTGAATAAGCCCGCGCCCGACGATCGCAGCCGGCGTCTCGCGCTCGATGGCGCTGCCGGCGAATTGGATGGTGCCGCGCGTGGCGCGAAGCACGCCCGAGATGGTGCGATTGAGCGTCGATTTTCCCGCACCGTTGGCGCCCAGGATCGCGACGATCTCGCCGGAGACGACGGCAAGATCGATATCGCGGAGCACTTCGGTTGCGCCGTAGCCGGCGGCAAGCCCGCTGATGGCGAGGAGCGGTTCAGACATGCGCCGCTCCCGCCAGCGCGAGGCGCGCCGCTGCGCCCCGGCCGAGATAGGCCTCGATCACCCGCGCATCGCCGACCACGGCTTGCGGCGAGCCGTCAGTGAGGATGCGGCCTTCCGCCAGCACGTAGACGTGTTGCGCCAGACTCATCACCGCCTGCATGACGTGTTCGATCATCACAATGGTGGTGCCGCGGTCGGCGATGGCGCGGATGGTCGGCACCATGGCAGCGAGTTCAGTCGGATTGAGCCCGGCCAACACTTCGTCGAGCAAAAGGAGGCCGGGCTCCGTCGCCAGCGCGCGGGCGAGCTCAAGCCGCTTTCGCCCTGCGACCGTGAGGTTCGCGGCGGGCTTGTCCAGGAATTGCTCGAGACCGACCAGCTGCGCGACATGTGCGGCCGCGTCGCGTGCCGCCGCGCGGGAGCGACGCGACAGATGCGCGCCGATCGCAATATTCTCGTGCACGGTCAGCCCGGCAAACGGTCGCACAATCTGAAACGTGCGGGCGATGCCGCGCCGCGCCAGCCGATATGGCGGAACGCCGGTGATGTCCTCGCCGCGGTGATAGATACGGCCGCTGCTCGGCGTCAGAAATCCGCTGATCGTCGCGAACAAGGTCGTCTTGCCCGCGCCGTTCGGTCCGATCAGAGCGGTGATGCGCCCAGACTGGACACTGAGCGAGACGTTATCGACGGCCAGCAATCCGCCGAAGCGTTTGCTGACACCATCGACGCGGAGCAGCGGCTCAACCATGGGGCTCTTCCGGCCGCAAAGATTCCATGACGGTGAAACGCTGCCACGCCTTGCGAAGCAGACCGGCAATGCCGCTCGGGGCAAAAGCCACGATCAGGATAAGAACGCAGCCGTAGATGACGAGATCGAGCCCCGGCGCATCGCCGGCGACAAGTTTTGTCGCTTCGCCCAGCGACTTGACCACGAGCGCGCCAAGCAACGGACCGAAAACCGTGCCGGCGCCGCCAACGATGGGCGCCAGCAGCGCTTCGATCGAAATCCACGGGCCGTAGGCGATACCGGCATCAATGAACAGGAAATATTGGGCATAGAAACAACCGCCCGCGGCGGCGATCGCCGCCGAGACGGTCATGGCGCCGAGTTTTATCAGCGTCGTATTGACGCCAAGCGCCTTGGCGGCGTCCTCGTTCTCGCGCAGCGCCACCAGATAGGCGCCGAAGCGGCTGTTCTCGATCATGCGCATGATCACGAGCGATACGGCAACAAGCCCGAGAATGATCCAGTAGAACGGCACCCGGCTTTGAAACTGCAACGCCTCGGGGCGCAGATCGAGCTTGATGAGGGTCCCGACGCCCGCTCCGGTGATCGGCGCGACGCTGGCGATGATGCGCAGTACTTCGGCGAAGGCGAGCGTGACCAGCGCGAAGTACGAGCCCTTCAGCCCCGAGCGGAAGCTCAGCGCGCCAATGAAGGCGCCGACCGCGGCGCCGGCGGCAATGCCGATGGCGAAACCGAGCCAGGCGTTGATGCCGTATCGCACCTGGAGGATAGCGGTCGCATAGGTGCCGGTGCCGAAGAAAGCGGCGTGGCCGAACGAATACTGTCCGCCATAGCCGCCGAGCAGGTTCCAGCCTTGGCCGACCAGCGCGGTCAACAGCGCCACCACCAGGAAATTAAGCACGACGTTGGACGCGGTGATGAGCGGCACGGTGGCGAGCAGCGCCACCACGACGACAATCGGCGTCAACGCCTTCATGCCCGCTCTCCGAACAGGCCGCTCGGGCGCAACAGTAGAACGAGAATGAACATGACGAATATGCCGATCTGGCCGAGCGATTCGCCGAGATAAAGGCCCGACAGACTTTCCACCACGCCGACGAACAGGCCGGCGATCAGCGCGCCGGCAACCGAGCCCATGCCGCCCAGCACGACGATGGTGAAGGCGATCAGCACAAAGGCGTTGCCGGCGGTCGGATTGACGTAATAGGTCGGAATCAGCAGGCATGCCGCAACCGCAACGCAGGCGGTGCCGAGGCCGAACGTCACCGCATAGATGTGGCCGACGTCGATGCCCGACAGCTCGGCGCCGAGCTTTTCCTTCGCCACCGCCCGGATCGCTTTGCCGGTGTCGGTGCGGCGCATGAACAGCCAAAGCGCGAGCGCCACCAAAATGACGACGGCAAACGCAATGACTCTCGGCACCGCGAGAAAAGCCGTGCCGATTTCGATCACGTCGAAGGCATAAGGCAGGTTGATAGTGCGGGTATCGCCGCGGAAGGCGACCAGCAACGCATTCTCGATGACGATCGCGAGCCCGAGCGTCACCAGGAGAATGTTGCGATCGTCGCCGTGGCCGGCCGGGCCGATGACAAAGCGTTGTAGAGCGTAGCCGACCCCGAAAAACAGCACCGTCAGCGGGAGCGCCGCGAGGTAGGGGTCGAGGCCGAGCACTTTATAAGCAAAGAGCGCGGCAAACATGGCCGCGGTCAACAACGCGCCGTGGGCGAAGTTGATGATGTGCAGCACACCGTAGATCAGCGTTAGTCCGAGCGCGATCAGGGCATACACCGCCCCGGTCATCAGTCCGTTGAGCACCGCCGGAACGAGGATGGCCGGTGACAGCATGAAGCGGATCCGCGGGGACGGCGCTTCTACGGCGCCGTC
>Ga0210395_10003285_pt1 | contig 12448 bp, 10 predicted proteins | sample IncBWH4OmetaG_FD_150861 | JGI IMG/M metagenome (GOLD analysis project Ga0210395, IMG submission 150861) | Forest soil microbial communities from Barre Woods Harvard Forest LTER site, Petersham, Massachusetts, United States - Inc-BW-H-4-O ...
CGTGCCCGCGCAGTCGCCGTCTGACTGGGCCAAGGCGATCGACCAGATACTCGGGGACGCCGGATACGCCGCGGAGCTTCGCGCTCGCGGACGGGTGGTCGCGGCCAAGCGCACCTGGGCGCGGAGCGCCGACCTCACTCTCGAAGCCATTGCCAGGTCGATGGAGACCTGGCAAGCGAAAAAGCGCAAGCCGAATCATGCAGAAGGTTAGCGACAGCGGCACCGTCATTTTTAGGGGGGATTTCATGGACGGGGTCACGGGGACCCTCGATTTGCGGCCTGAGCACCTTGGCGTTGGCTATGCCAGTTCTTCACACGCGACTAGGACTCGTCCGCTTGATGTGATGGTCATAACGTCTGAGGCACCACCTATCGTCTCGGGAATATCAACCTGCGTGGCCCGGCTTGCGGGCGGTCTCGAAGAACGGGGGCACCGCGTTAGGGTGCTATCGTCGGCCGAGATTCCCAGGTTCGCCCTCGGCGAGCTGCGACTGTCGTCTTTCCTGGCCCACTGGCCGCGCATAGCACGCGAGCTGAGGGACTACGACGTGGTGAATATCCACGGTCCCGCGCCGACGATGAGCGATGCTTTCCTTCGCCTCTCGGCCATGCTGCCGGCCTATTCCCGGCCAGCTATCGTTTACACCCACCATTCGCCGATCGACATCCGCGGTGCCCGCCGAGCGTCGGCCGGATACAACAAGTTGCACGATTCCCTGGCCATGCGGGCAGACCGCATCGTGGCGAGCAGCCAGCACTATGCGAGCCAGTACCGCAGGCGGTACGGGCCTCAGGTGGTGGCGATCCCGTGGGGTGTCGACGTGCGGTCGGGCCCGCCGTCGCGGCTGAAGGCCCCGGCCGATCCGCTGAACGTGCTTTTCGTCGGGCAGATGCGCCCGTATAAGGGAGTAGAGACCCTGTTGGCTGCCGTGGCGGGGCAGCCCTGGGTGAAACTCACGCTGGTCGGCAGCGGCACCGAGCTCGGCAACTACGTGCGGCTCGGCACGCGCCTGGCCACCAACGCGCGATTCGTCGGACGGGTGTCCGATGAGGAACTCCAGCGGCAGTACGAGGCTAGCGACGTCATCGTGCTGCCCTCTGTTACCCGCGCGGAGGCCTTCGGGCTCGTGCTCCTAGAGGGCATGGCCAGCGGGTGCGTGCCTGTCGCCTCCGACTTGCCGGGTGTCAGGGACGTCGCCGGATCGACGGGCCTGCTGGTGCCGCCGGGGAAGCCCAGGGCGCTGCGTGATGCGCTGCGTGAACTGTGGCGCGACGGCGCCAGGCTCGAAAAGCTCCAGGAAGACTCGTGGCTCGCCGCTCAGGGGCTGAGCTGGGAGCGCTGCGTCGCTTCCTACGAGAACGTCCTCGTGGATGCCGTCCGCAGCCGGTATGCCCAGCTGCATGGCACCGCGATCCTGCCAGAGGTCGACGGGCGGGAGCGCGGCTAGTGGGATTGCGGCCAGTGAGCCTGCGGTTGAGTCCGCCGGGTACGGCGATCCCGGACCAGGACGTGACGAAGCGCGCATCGACACGCCAATCGATGCGCCAGGAGTGGCCGCTGGCCGCCTTCTGCGGCTGTGTCGCGGGAATCGCGCTGCTGTACAACATCTTCGGCAGCCCCGACACCCTGTACGACGAGGCCGCCTACACGTGGGCGGCACAGCAGGTCGCGCAGGGATGGCATCTGACCCTGGACAACCAGGCGTTTTTCGTTCATCCGCCGCTGATGTTCCTCTTGCAGGCCGGGTGGTTGCGGCTCACCGGGCAAAGCTCCGCGGCACTGCCCTCGGCGATCCGCACCGCCCGGATTCTCGCGGGGTTCGCCGGGGTCGTCGATGTTCTGCTGGTGGCGAGCCTGGCCTACCGGCTCGCGGCTCACGCGGGGCCGCGGCGCCGCCGCGTGCTGACGGGGGTCGTCGCGCTGCTCACCGCGCTCGACCCCGTGCTCGTCCGGTACGACCGCCAGGACGTCATCGAGCCTTTCGCGCTGTGCGCGAGCATGCTCGTGTTGTACGCGGCCTGGGCGATGCGCCGGCGGCCAGCGGTCGCCTACGTGGCCGTTGTCAGCCTGCTCACCGGCCTGTCCCTGCTGACCAACCAGATCACCATCTTCGTGATCGTCGTACCGGTGATCTTCGCGCTGCTGCAGCGAGACGGCTCGCTCATCCGCCGGTCTATCGCGGCGCTGGGAATCGGGATCGTCTTCTCCCAGGTGTTCCTGCTGTGGAGCATCGAGCTCGGCCTGGGCGGAGATTTCGTCGATGTCCAGACGGCGAGCCTGCGACGGCTCGTCGGCCTGCTGCAGATCACCGGCTTCAACGTGCCGGGCGTGTCTCTGACCAGCGCGCTCGAGCGCTCCGTCACGCAGTATTCGAGCAGCTATGTCGTGCTGGCCGTCGGCTTCCTCGCCCTTGTCTGGTGCTGGACCAGGAGGAATTCCGAGTCCGGGCACTTCCTCACCGCGTGGGTTACCGCCAGCTACGCTTTCGGCGTCTACATCGCGGCCGTGGGGACGCTGAACGAGCAGTTCTTCGTCTACCTGATGCCGGGCACCATCGTCGGCACCGTTTTCTTTGGCGACGCGCTCATCGCTCGCTGGGGCCGCCGCGTTGAGGGCGTGAAGGGGGACGCCAGGATCCCGCGGCTCCCCCTGGTCGCCGGCGCGGTCGGGTGTGTCGCCCTCGTAGGCCTTTCCGCGGCCAGCTGGGGCGCCGATTACCTCGGGCCTGGCGACGGCGTGGTCCAAGTCGACCACCTGATCGCCACCACGCTGCCGGCGTGCGCGGCGGTCAATGCCAGTGGCGACTCGGAGAAATACTCCTACGTGAGCGGCGGGCGCGCCTTCACCTCGTTCACGGTGGGGGCCGAGGCGCTCGCCTACGGCGTGCACTACTTCATCCTGGCCCCAGAAGACGCCATCGAGTCCACCGGCGATATGAGCCCGGCCCTGGAGAGCTGGATAGAAGACAACGGCACGCGGCTGGCCACGTTCCCCAGCCAGGTCTACAAGACCGTGCAGCTCTGGCAGGTGGCCGCGAGCCCCTACGACCCCGCCGCGGACTTCGTTGACATCACCGGCGGGGCATTCGTCAACACGGTCGGTTCCGACTGCGGCGGCTACACGGTGACCGACACCAGCTCAGGCTCCTTCTATTCCGCCTACCAGGCACTCGGCGGCAAGGGCGTGCTCGGGGCGCCGCTCAGCCAGGTCAGCATCATCAGCGATGACGAGCACGAGCAGCTATTCGATGGCGCGGTCCTGGCGAGCTCGATCGGCACCGGTTCGGCCGTGCAGGCACTGCCGATCGTGACCACGCTGGCGACCAGGAATCCCAACGCCTACAAGAAGGCAGGGCTCCCCCCCATCGCGTCGGCCGGCACCGCCGGCGGACGGTCGTGGCTGACCAATGCCGCCATCACCCGCGCCTATCTCGGCGGCGCGAACACCGCGAGCGCCTACACGGCCGCCGTCACGCGATACGGGCCGCCTCTTGGCCCGCCCTCCGTGCTCGCGGGCGGCACGATCGCCCAGCCTTTCGCGGATGTCGTCCTGGAAACGCCCGCGGATGGAGGAGCCGTCCACGCGGCGGCCGTGCCCCAGGCCGCGCTCAATGCTGGCCTGCTGCGCGCGTCGGACTTCGACCAGGCGCCGCAGGCGGCGCCGGCCCTGCCGAACCAGGACACCCCGGAGCCCGCCCAGCCGACATCGGTAAAACCGTTCGTCATGACGCTTGGCATCACGCTGGTCCTTTACGGTCTCGCGGTCGTGCTGGCGGTCCGGCGGCGGCGCCGGAAGTGGAACATGCGGGAGGACGCGTGGCGGGACGGGGTGCGCCAGTGACCGCGCAGATGCAGGCAGCCATCGGCGGCGGCGGCCGTCTCCCCCGCAAGATGCTGATCTGGCAGGGCGTGATCGCGCTGGCACTCGTCGTCCTGCTCATCTTCGCGAAGCAATATGTCACGGCCAGGGAAGTCGGACCCGACCCGCTCGGCGCGCTGCCCGGCGGCGAAACGGTCGCCGGCCTGGATATCGGCGGCGCGCCCGCGGATTACCAACTCGAGGCGCTGGCGGCTACCTACCACGTGGACGCGGTGGCCAACCTTGCGGGTCCGAACGTCGCCGAGCAGGTGACGGCGGCCAGCCTGCACCTGGGATATCTCACGCTCAACGTGCCGCCGGACAGCGCCCCTACCTGGGCCCAGCTGCAGACCCTGGCCGCTTTCCTGCGAGCTCATGCGAAGAACGGCAACTCCGTGTACGTACACGACGACATCGGAGGCGGCCGGGCCCTGTCCACGGCCTGCATGCTCCTCCTGCTCCGCGGCACTTCGTGGGCGGCGGTTCAGCGCGAGGCAACCGCGACGGGGCTCAAGACCCTGAGCCCGGCCCAGACGCAGGCGGTAAGCCAATTGAATTCAGCCCTGCATTCCAACGGCAAGTCCCTTTCGAACAATCCCTACTCGAACGCACGCATCGATCCATGGTGATTCGGCAGTTAGCAAGCACCACGACTCGGGGGCGTAAGACAGTGAATACCGATCTAAAACCGCGCGATCAAGTCACTACTTATAGTGAGGCAGAGCTCACTAGACGTGTAGTTGATGAGCCTGCTAAGGTGCGCCCGCTTAATGTCGTCATGGTGACTCGCCGGCGGCCATCCGCGCGCGGCGGCGTGGAGCGAGTCGTAGCGGGCCTGCTGGGGACACTGGCGCAGACCCGCCCGGGCTGGCGGGTGGACTCGGTCCCGGCGTTCCGGCCGGGCGCCCGGATTGAGCGCATCGCGGGGCTGTCTGACATGGTGGCCAGTCTCCGCCTGGGATGGCGATTGCGTAAGAGCACGGCCGACGTCGTCTTCCTGCACTGCCCGGAATGCTTCTGGGGGATCCGGCTGCTGCGCAGGCGCCGCGGGGCACGGCCAGCGGTGATCGCGGTATGGCACGGAGCGGGCCCGCGACGATGGCTCATCCTGCGCGAACCCGGTCATCCCCTAGCGTACGCCCTGGCCCTGCTGCGGACGATCGAGGAGCTCTGCGCCCGGTCCGCTGACGGGCATGTCGCCGTCCACGAGTCGGTGGCCCGCGACCTCCGGTCCGTGTACGGGCTCGAGAAGCCGGTCAGGGTCATCGCCAACGCCGTCGACGCCACGGTCATGGACCAGCTGTCTCGGTCCGACCGCGAAGCCGAAGGCTCCAGCCTGACCGCGCTGTGGCTCGGCCAGACCGGCTACGGGAAAGGCCTGGACGTGGCGCTGGCCGCGGTGGCCGAAGCGCGGCGGAACCTGCCTCAGCTCCGGCTGATCGTCGCCGGGGTCCCGGCCGGAGACCAAATCGAGGGAGTGGAATGGCGCGGGGAGGTTTCCCCCGCTCAGGTGACCGAGCTCTACCGGCGGGCGGACCTGCTCATCTTCCCCTCGCGGTACGAGGCTTTCGGCCTAGTCGTGATCGAAGCCATGGCCGCCGGGCTGCCGGTCGTGGTCTCAGCCGACGTACCCGCGGGGATCGTGACGGATGGGCGCAACGGTGTAGTGATCACCGGGCATAACCCGTCCCGCTACGCCGCCGCCCTCGCCAGCCTGGCCGACTCTCAGGTCCGGGCCGCGATGTCGAAAGCCAACCTGGAAGATATCCGCTGCTTTAGCACGGAATCCATGACGGCCGACTACGCCACCGTCGCCGAGTCTTTCGCCGGAATCCAGTAGATCTCGGGGCTTACGGGAACACCATGCGGAAACAATCCAGGAACCTGAGTCCGGTAGCCCTCTATCCGCTTCACGTTCTCGGCGCGGCCGTCGGTCCACCGGTACGGCGCCAGCGAAGCGCGGTGCACGAATTCGTCGTCCGGAACCGCCGTCTCCGAGTAGGGGAAGTCGCTGAAGTAGACGGGCGGGATTCCCAGCCCTTCTACCGCGCGGCGGGTAATCAGGTGATCGACGTGACGGCCGACGCCGAGGGGCGCGAAGACCGTCCCGGCCCCGATGGCTTCCATCACGCCAGCGACCCGCGCGCCTATGTGAGCGGGCAGTGCCGCGTCACCCGGCGCTATGCGGCCGCGCCCGGCGTGGAAGCGGAAGGTGGGATACGCTGCCCGGCCACTGCCCGGCGGGCCCATCGGGGGGTCGCCAACCCGGCGGAACAGGGCGTCCCTGTACCCGAGATGAACCCACGCCGCCCCGACTTCTTCGAGCACCACGATGTCTTCGGCGCGCCGCTCGGCATAGTGAGCCTCCGCGTCTGTGCCGCCGAGCGCGCGCAACTGCTGGCTGGCGGCGATGCCCCAGCGCGCCGGCGGAGCCGCCGAGGTGAATACGGACAGCACGGTCACCGGGCACACCGGGACGAGATGGGCGATCAAAGCGCCGCACGAGAACACCGCGTCGTCCAGGTGCGGAGATATGAACAATACCGGCGAACCGGCGTCCTGGATATTCCACACCAACCGGGTCAAACGGTCACTCATCGACATTATCCCCCCGTATTCAATCGGTCCGCAATGACATTACCAGTGTAGGGAATGATCATGCGCATATCCTTGACTCATCCAGCCGACCTCGGCAACGCGGAGATCATGGCGTGGCATGCCATGCAGCGCGTCACTAGATCGCTGATGAACCCCTTCTTGTCCCCAGAATTCGCGATGGGCGTGGGGAAATTCCGCTCGGATTCCCGGCTCGCCGTGCTCACAGAGGGCCCGGAGATTGTCGGGTTCCTGCCATTCGAGCGGCGCGGATTCGGGGCCGGTGCACCGATTGGTGCCGGATTGAGCAACTGTCAGGGTTTGGTACATGCACCCGGCCTCGACTGGGGAGCGCGCGAGGTTCTGCGCGCGTGCAGGGTCTCCGCCTGGCAGTTCGACAACCTCGTCCAGGGCCAGAAGCCCTTCGAGCGCTACGCCGTCGCCGAGGCGCCGGTGGGGGCGATCAACCTCGCCGAGGGGTTTACCGCGTACTACGAAGAGCTCAAGCTGAGGTCCGGCCGGTTCCTCAAGGAGATCAACCGCAAGACCCGCTCGCTCGAGCGCGATTTCGGCGAGATTCGCCTGGTATGCGATTCGCGGGACCCGGCGGACTTGCGCGCGCTTATGCGCTGGAAGTCCGATCAGTGCCGGCGCAACGAATGGCTCGATATCTTCGAGCGACCGTGGGTCGTGGAGCTCGTGGATTACTTCTTTCCGCTCCGCGGTGACATGTTCAGCCCGTCGCTTTCTATGCTGTACGCCGGGGAAACACCGGTCGCCGGACAGTTCGGCTTGCGGTGCGGGAGCTATCTCGCCGGCTGGTTCACGGCCTATGACGCCAGCTTCGCCCGCTACTCCCCCGGGCTCACACAGGTCGTCCAGCTCACGAAGAGCCTCGCCGACGCCGGGGTCGAGCTCATAGACATGGGCGGCACGGCCGACTACCAGAACAAACTGAAAAACCACGAAATACCGTTCACGAAGGGAATGGTCACTAGCGGCCCGCTGACCGCGACCGCGCACCGGACACGACGAGCCTCGGCCGCCTGGGCACGCCACCGGGTCAGGCAATGCCCGCCCGTTTACCGGGCCGCCAGCCACGTGCTGCGGCGCACCGGACGAATCGCCTGAGCGCCCGTGACAAGCCCTGACCGCGCACGAGACAAATCAGCGAGCCTCGCTCGCGGCGCCCGGTGGATCACCATCGGCATGGTGTTCGTGGGGCTTTCCAACTACGGCTACTCACTGCTCATCACGCACCTGATCAACGTCTCCCAGTACTCGATATTCGCCGCCGGTCAGGGCCTCATCCTGTGGGCCACCAACATCGCGACCATCTCCGTCCCCTGGGTGCTCGCCCAAGCGCTGGTCCGCGCCCGGTCGAGCGCGGAACGCGACTCGGCCGTCCGCTTTGCGAAGCTCACCAGCGCCGGAAGCGGCCTCATCGCGGCGCTCATCGTGGGGGTCATAGCCACCCGGCTCGGCGGCCCCACGACGGCGCTCGCCGTATCCCTCAGCACGTTCGTCATCTTCCTTGGCACGACCAGCACCGGATGGCTGCAGGGCGAGGAGCGCATGGGCTCGCTCACGCTGCTGTTCGTCGCGGAGAACCTGCTCAAGAACGGCGCCGGGATTCTGCTGATCGTCCTGGCCGGGCTGAACAGCACCGGCGCGATCGCGGCATTCGGAGTCGGCGGCATCGCCATGCTCACGCGGTGGCCGCGCAAGGAGAGCACCGCCAAGGGATCATGGCGTGAGCTGGTGAACAAAGACCTCTGGCGCCGGACCGCCTCCATCGCCGCGGCGCAAGGACTGGTCTCGATGTTCGTGTCGGTCGACGTGGTGCTGGTCGCGGTCTTGCCCGGAGCACGCGATCTGGCCGCGAGCTACCAGGCCAGCGCCACCTTGACCCGGATTCCCGTTTACCTGGCGGGCGCGATCGCGACCGCGTTCTTCCCGGCGCTTTCACGCGTCACGTCAGGCGGCACGATCGCGGCCCGGGCGGTGGGCATGTTCACCGCCGTGGGCCTGCCGCTCATGGTCATCCTCGCCACGGTCCAGGAACCACTGCTCATGAAGGTGTTCCCGACTCAGTACGGCGCCGTGGCGGTCATGCTCAGGTACACCGCCGTGACCGGCCTGGCCGCCGGGGGAATCGGCCTGGCGACAGCCTTCTTTCAGGCAGCCGATGACTACTCCTGCCTGAAGTGGCTGAGCGGTGGCCTCGTCGTATACGTGGGAGCGCTACTGGCGGGCTGGCGGATCGACGGGGTCGTCGGGCTGGCGGCCGGGGCCGCTATCGGCGCCTCGGCGACGCTGCTGGTCCTGGGCTATCGCCTGGTGCGCACTCAGGGACGCGTCGTTCTCGCCTGGGTCCATATCGGTGACCCGCTGATGGCGGCCGCCGTGCTGATCGCGCTGCGGCCGCACCTGCTGCTCTGGATGGCGGCCGCGGTCCTCGTCGGATCGCGTGCCATCCTGCGGTTCCTGCGGCCGGAAGGCCGCGGGAAGGCCAGGACGGCTGGACCGCTGTCGGGAAGCTCGTTGCTGATTCAGGCGATCTGGCGCGAGCACAAGGACCGGCTGGCCGAGCCCGACCTGCGCGCGGCCCTCGAGCTAGGGCGGCTGAATGGGGTCGAGGGGCGGCTCGCGCGCGCTTACCCGGCGCAGCTTCCCGAGGTGCTCACGGACGTCCAGGGCGCCGGGTACTGGTACATGCGAGTCCTTCGCGAGGCCAGCCGCCGGCTGCACTACGCGATGATCCCCGGGGTGCTCGTCGAGGACCGCCTCAGGGGCGATTCCGTCTGCGGGTACATCAACCTCGTCATTCCCAGGGAGTTCTGGCAGCGTGCGCTCGGGGTCTTGACCGACGGCGACACGTTCTGCCTCCAGCAGCCGGACATGGTTCTGATCCAGCCGTCAGCGGGCCCGAGCCTGTACCTCCGCCCGGACCTCTCCTGGCTCGGGGTCCGTTTCCTGTCCACGGACCAGCTGATCGCTCGCGCCTGGAGAGGCAAGGACAGCATTCCCGTACCCGCTCCGGCCGACCATCTCCGTATCCTGCTGGGTCGCGTCCTATTCGAGCAATGCGACCTTGACCTGTCCCAGTTGCTGCTCCTCGGGGAACTGATGGATCCGGTGGTGATCGCGGCGGCGCGCGGGGAAGCCGACCGAGAAGGCTGGCTGCGCGGCTTCGATGACACGCTGACTCATGCCGAGGAAGCCATCAGCCTGCTAAACGGAGGACAGCCGATCAAGCTCCCCATTACGCCACCCACGCGCTAGGAGGCACCGCGGTCGTCCCTACGGTCATCGGCGACCAGGTGGTCGTCATAGGCCGCCGCGCGGGCCAGCGGACGCCACGGACGGGCCTTGGCGACCGCGACGCCGATGGACTCGGGCCCGTTGTCGATGTCGGCGATGGCTACCGCCGGATGCGCGTTGCCCGGGCACCGCTCGGCCCAGCGGCCGTCCGGGGCGATGATTCCCGCAGGTCCGGCGTCGCTGTGTTGTGCGGACATGGCGAAGCTGACCCACAGGCCGTTGGTGGCGGCGTGAGCCTGTGCCTCGACGGCGAACGCCGCCGTCCCGTCCGGGCTCTGGCCTGGCCCCGTGGAGATGAGGACACCGTCGACGTCAAGGCGCTCGTACTCGGCGAACACCTCAGGGAAGTGGACCTCGATGCCCATCGCGCACCCGAAGCGCAGACCGCCGACCTCAAAGGTGACCGGGCCCGAACCGGGGGTGTACATGAACGACAGCTTGGTGTTCGACAGCAGGCGCTCGTCGTAGCGGGTGACCAGCTCACCCCGATCCGAGATCACGTACATGCTGTTGTGCGGCCGGTGTGGCGGCGTCAACGGGTGCACGGACCCAGCACCGTCCACAGCCCGTACTCGCCGGCAAGGCGGGCGATCGCCGCGAGCTGCGCCGTGGCCAGCTTCACTAGGTTCACTTCCGGCATCGCGTCTCCCTGCTCCGTGGGACGGACGAGCCGGAGGGCCGCGGCGTACGATTCGCCGGTCTTCGCCGCGCGCGTACGCACGCGGCGCTTCAGGTTCCTGTTGGCTGTCATCCGGCCTTCGTCCACGTCTCGGCCGCGAATTCCCCAGCAAGCCCGCCCAAGACGGAAGGACACGGATAGTGACCCGAGATCGGGAGTCCCTTTGCCTCCCTAACAGACCAGGCTGGGGCCGACCGGCGGAGGTTCGGCGTGGGCCACGCCGAAATGCATACTGCCCAGGCCCGAGAAGCATGTCAACCCGCCGCGGCGATGTCCTGCCTGTAGAGAGAAAACGACACCGTGCCGTCCCAGAGGTCCTGGTCGTGCGCCCAATAGAAGACCTGGAAGTGACAGGTGGTGGCCTGCCGGATCGCGTCGGCCATCATTCCCGATGACGAAGGATCCAGGTAGCTGCCATCAAGGGCGGACGGCGACTCGAACCCGGGATTCTCACCGGCGACAAGCAGTCCGTTCGCAGCGGCTATCCGGGCGATCCAGCGGGTCGCCGACCACGAGTCCAATGCCGGATCCGTCAGCGAGAACCGGTCATCTCCCGGCTGGCAGGAGTCATTATTGCCAGACTCGTCTGCTACGGACGAAACGTAGGCGACCACGTTGGTCTTGTCCGGAAGCATCGCGTAGTACCGGTTCCAGACGGCTCCGACACCCGTGATCCCATCATTGGGCAGGTCAGCCTCCTCGACCTGGGTCAGCACATCGGGGCGAGTCCCCGATCCAGGCGTGACCAGCTGGTAGTGGCCAGTGAAGCCCAATCCGTTGAGAAGCTGCATCTGCCATGCGGTCACGTCATCGAGGCCGCGCACGTACCAGGTGACGTACTGATCGATTTGCGAGGTACTCAGCCCGGGGTTGCCCGGCCGCCACCCCGGAAAGGGGTCGGGAGTCATTGTCGGAGGCAGGTCAGCGCCCGTCAGGGCAGAGTTCTCAAAAGACCAGAATGTCCCGCCCGCCGGATACAGCATCTCGTCGTCGCCGCCGGAGGTCAGCCGAATTGCCCAGATGTTCCGGAGCGGCATGTCGGCAGCGACTTGTGTGAGGTATCCTGCGGCCGCCTGCCGAACCGCCTCGCTGAATACCATGTCGGGACCAGGGGTAGCCGTCCCGAACTGGTTGACGTAGTAGCTATCAGGCAGCGAGTACACCCACGATGGCGGATCATCTAGGCCCAGGCCCAGGGTTACGAGCATGTTGTTTGTCCGATATTGCGAGAGCATCTGCTCCATTGACGCTATGTAAGAGTTGTTGAAAACGCCCTGTTCTGGTTCGAAACTCGCCCAGTCGAGCTCGAACATCGCGACTGAGAGTCCTGCCCGGTTTTCGGTACCTACGCTAGATGTCTGCGTATCGAGCGTCCCGAATAGCGTCCTCGCCGGCGCAGCAGGCGCGACCGGGGTGCTGTGAACAGGAACGACGGTCTCGCAGAAGTTCAGCGCGGCGTAGAGAGCCATCGCGAAGCAGGCCAAACTCGAGCTCTTGCGGAAATCCACGGACATAATGCTAGTGAATGATTTCACGACAATTCCCTCCGGGCCGCACCCCGCTGATGATGCTACTGAGTTATTCCCGCAGATGCCAATGCGATGAAATCCGGAATATTTATCCTGTCCACGCATTCCAGGTATTGCCGGATCAAGCGTCGGCTAATTACCATGAGTCGGGTGTTGCCCGTAGATCTAGCTCCGAGGGCCTTCTCGACCGTTGGGCTGCCGGCCGCGCGCCGAGTCGAGTTGTGGGAGACGCACAACACGACCGCGCTCATCGGGCTGGACGTACAGGCCAACGAGCCGCTCGTAGCCACCGAACTCAACGTGCGTCTTCCCCCGGTCGATCTTGCCCGCGTGGAGGGGTCCGCCCACACTGTCCGGCGCACCAGGGAAGTCATCGACCGCGTCGCGCCGAAGCGGTCGCTGCACCGCGATGATCGGGGCAGCTTCGCTGAGGCGTTCCGGGGCGAGCAGATCGCCGGGGCC
>Ga0210395_10003286_pt1 | contig 12445 bp, 11 predicted proteins | sample IncBWH4OmetaG_FD_150861 | JGI IMG/M metagenome (GOLD analysis project Ga0210395, IMG submission 150861) | Forest soil microbial communities from Barre Woods Harvard Forest LTER site, Petersham, Massachusetts, United States - Inc-BW-H-4-O ...
AACGACTCCACTCCACCCCAAGCCCGTTTCCCGGCCCCACCGTCGAAAGACCCCTACCTAGGGACCAAAGGCCCCAACCCCGGCAAACCGTCCGGTGCGGCACGGATCGTCCTCGAACCGTGAGCCCGCTGCTAAGTGCCCGCGTCCCTGGTGGGGGGAAGGCCGAATCTGTCCACCAGCGCGGGGCCGCCGGGGAAGACGGTGATGCGGGCGACGCCGGCGGAGGTGGCGGTGAGTACGGCGACTCCGAGGGCCTGATGGGTTCCGTCCTCACCGCGGTAGTAGGCGGCCGCGGCGGGCTGACCGTTGGCCAGGGTAGGTGTCATCAGCCAGTCGCCACGAGATCCGATCACGTGTGCGAGGTAGCGCAGGCACGTCACCTTGCCCGAGAACCACGTGCGCGTGCCTACCAGTTCGATCGCGGCGTCGATGCGCAGCGCCTTCTCCAGGGCCGCGGTGTCGGAGTTCTCAAAACCGGCGATGTACTGGCCGAGTAGTTCCCTGGCGTGCGGCTCGGTGGGTTCGATGACGCTCTCGGGCGCCGGAGCGACCTCGTCCAGTCGGGTGCGGGCTCGTTGCAGCGTGCTCTTGACCGCCGCGGTCGAGGTGTCGAGCATGGTCGCTACCTCGCCGGCAGGGAAGCCGAGCACCTCCCGGAGCAAGAGTACGGCTCGCTGCCGGGCGGGCAGGTACTGCAGGCTGGCGATGAGCGCGAGCCGCACGCTGTCGCGCGCCGCGAGGATCGCGGCGGGGTCTCGCGCCTCGGGGGTAACCAGGGCGTCCGGGACCGGCCCCAGCCATGCCACCCCGGGCTCGGCCGCGCCCGGCGGCGCGTCCGGATCCTCGGCGGGGCCGCCCAGGCCAGAGGGCAGCGCCCGCCGGCCGCGCTGTTCGAGCGCGGTCAGACACGCGTTGGTGGCGATGCGGTAGAGCCAGGTGCGCAGCGATGAGCGGCCCTCGAAGGCGCCGTACGAGCGCCATGCCCGCAGGTACGTTTCCTGCACGAGGTCCTCTGCTTCGTCCGCCGAACCGAGCATGCGGTAGCAGTGGGCCAGCAACTCGCGCCGGAACGGCTCGGCGCGCTGCGCGAATTCCTCTGACCGGTCCGTCATCACCGTGCCCCTCACAAGCTCAGCTTCGGCCGTACCCAGTCAGCCATCCTGCGGATCGCGTCGTCGGCCTCCGGAGCGCGCCCGGCTGCCTCCCAGCGCCTCCTGACCGCCTCGGACTGCTTACTCGGCATCGCGGTGTTCCTTCCTCGCCCGGATAACCAGCGCCTCAAAGGCCTCGGCAATGCAGACCGCCGATGCCCGGGAAAGGAATCGCGGGTGCGGCGCCGGGCGGGCAGTTGCGCTGCCCGGCGGGACCTTCGGCACCCCGTCAGCCGGCCAACGCCCCTGAGCATCGGCCGCGAACTGGACGACCATCGCGGAATGAGCCAGCCTGCAGACACCGTTGCCGGGACCGTGGCCGAGAAGGCGCACGTTCTCGCCGAACACGCCCAGTACCTGATCGCCACCGCCGCCCGCGCGCCGTCCGTGCATAACACCCAGCCGTGGCGGTTCCGGGTCGGCCGGCGGGCGGTCGAGCTGTGGTGTGATCCCGGGCGCAAGCTGCACACCGACCCGATCGGCAGGGAGATGCTGATCAGCTGCGGCGCTGCACTGTTCGGACTGCGGCTGGCGGTGCGGTCGCTCGGCTACCAGCCGGTGGTCGAGCGGCTGCCCGACCTGTCGCAGCCGCGGCTTCTGGCGCGCGTGTCCGTCGGCGCGACGGCACCGATGAGCGCGCTTGAACGCCAGATGCTCGCGGCCGTGCCGCATCGGCATACGCACCGTGGTGCGTTCGCTGGCGGCGCGTGGCCGGCCGGGCTCCTGCCTGGCCTGCAAAACGACGCGCTCACCGAGGGAGCCACGCTGGCGGTCGTCAACGAGGGCCTCGCCTACGAGCGGCTTGCCGCGATCGTCGTCACCGCGGCCCGCCGGGGCGACCTCGATCCGGTGGCTCAGGCGGAAATCCGGAAGTGGACACGAGAGGACTCGAGCACGGCCAGGGACGGTGTCCCGGCCACTGCGCTGACTGCCGGACCCCAGGCTCGAGTCCCGCACGGACAGCTGCGGCAGAGAGACTTCGACTTGGACCGCGGTCTTGCCCGGCTGCCCGCGGACGCGGACGCGGATGAAGCCGGGGCGGGGCGACAGAAAGGGACGCCGCCAGCCGCGACGGCGATCCTCCTGACCTCAGGTGACCGCCGCACCGATTGGCTGCGTGCCGGGCAGGCGCTGCAGCGGCTGCTGCTGCACGCCGCCAGCAAGTGGGTGTTCGCCAGCCTGCATACTCAGCCGCTCGAAGACCCGGTCACCCGCGCCCTGATCCGCGACCGGCTGGACCTGCCAGGCCAGCCCCAGATGCTGCTGCAGTTCGGCCCGGCCGTCAGCGCCGCCAGCACCCCCCGCCGCCCGCCCGGCGAGCTAACCGCGCCCTGAGCTTGGGGGACCTTCGTCACCATCGATCAGGTCGGCCGGCCCTGAATGACTGCCACGCCGCCGGGCACGCTCGGTTAGTAGGGGAACCAGCTCTTTGGGCGGTGAGGTCCCATGATCGAAGTCACTGTGTCAGCGCTGGGCGCTCACCCATTCCTGCGCGGCATGCCGCCCAGCCATCTGGACGCCCTCGCGGAGGTGTGCGCGGACGTAACGTTCCCGGCGGGGCACCAGATCTTCGAGGAAGGCGGGTTCGCCCGCAAGTTCTGGCTGATCCAGTCCGGTCATGTCGCCCTGGACATGAACGTGCCGGGGGAGGGGCGGGTCATCATCGATGACGTAGTCATGGGGGAGCTACTCGGCTGCTCTTGGCTGTTCCCCCCATACCGGTGGGCGTTCGGCGCGGTTTCTACCGGACCGGTGGAGGCATTCGAGTTCGACGCGACCGCGATTCGTGCGCGGTGCGCGGCCGACCCTGTCTTCGGATACCAGCTCCACGAGCGGCTCATCCGGGTTGTCGCCAGGCGGCTGCAACACACCAGGACACGGCTAACCGCGAAGTCCATCCCCAGCGGCGACGCAGCGGAACTGCCATACGACTGATCCGCCATGGCCTGGCCTCGTCGTTCCTTCCTTCCGGAGGGACCGGGACTAGCGGGTTAGTCCGCGGGTCGGTACGTGAGCCGGTCCCGGACCGCTACCACGCCTTGGACGTGCCGGGCCCGATCGACGATGTCGCGGGCGTGCGGGGCGGTGTCCGGCTCGCCCTCCAGGGTCACGATGCCGTCCTGGACGGTCACCGTGACCCTGGCTGGGTCGGCGAGGAACCCGTTCGGGATCACCTCGTCGCAGATCTCTTTCCGGATCTCCTCGTCTGGGCGGCTGTAGACGCCCAGCACGTCCGCCCGGCTGATGATCCCGACGAGATGGCCGGCCGTGTCGGTCACTGGGAGCCGCTTGACCCGCCGGACATACATAAGCCGGGCGGCGTGCTCCACAGAGTCGTCAGGCTGGACGGTCACGGCGGGGTGTGTCATCAGGTCGCCCGCAGTGAGGCCAGCCGCCCTTTCTTCTTCCTTGCTTTGGACGATGCCGGAGATCATTCCGGGCATGCCCGCTAGTCCGCCGTCTAGGGCCTCCTTCGTCAGCAAGTCGGCCTCGGAGACGACGCCGATCACCATGCCGTCCTTGTCCACGACGGGGAAGGCGCTGACCCGGTGCTCGCGGAGCTTTTCCGCCATCTCCTTGAACGACGCGTCTTTCCTTGCCGCGATCACGTGTGTGGACATGACGTCCTTGACGGTGAATTTCATTGCTACCGCTTCCTTTCCACTGGTCAGCGGCTCAGGACGACCTTGAGCGCTCAGCACGTCCGCGTACCTGGAACATCAGGCGGCCTCGATCCGACGGCCGCTGATCTGGCTCGGGACGATGCGCACATAGGTCTCGCGAGGGCCGTCCGCCCAGGGCACGACGGCGGCGGTTTCCCCGACATGACGCAGCTCGCCCGCCTGAAGGACCCGGTGCGCTTGCCCCCGCACGAGCACGCTCCAGCCCTGGCCAAGCGCCTCGTCGATGTGGTCGACCTCGAACGCGACTGTGTCGTCGCCGTGCGCCCCGATCACGGTGCCCGCCGCCGTTCGCAAGCGAGCTGGCGCAGCGTTAGGGGGTCCGGCACCGACGGGAAGTTCTCCAGGTATTCCAGGTACCGCAGGCTGATCTTGGCGCGGGCCGCTACCTGCGCTCTGCTCAGCCGCAGTTCCGTGCGGCGCCGCGCTATCCGCCTGCTCAGGTCACCAGGATCGGGCGGCGACGGCCACCCCTGACGGGTGGGTACCTGCGGCTGTCCCGCGGATATGTCGCTCACGGTCATCGGGCTCGCGGCGCCTGGGGGCTGGTCTATGGCCAGGCCTGGAAACGCCGCTTCACCTCCTCGGCTTACTCGGCAGTCTGTGGGGCTGCCGCCCCACGCTGTCGAGCCTCGCCCGCCGGTATCCAGTCAGCAGCGGCCGAAGGTCCTTTGATCCGGTGCCAGACGTCTCGTGCCAGCCCGCTGATGCGAGAGTGACGCAGATCGTGTGAGCTGAGTCTCAAATCGTCCGGCCGGGGGGAGCGTGACATTCGAAGACGGGAGGGGCCTGTACTCCGCTTCTCGCGGATTCCGATTGCGCGGTGCGCGGGCCACCCCCCGCAATCCCCCCACTAGGGACAAAGGTCCCTACTCGGCCACGCCTGGAACGCGACAACGGCGGGCTGTCCTCACGGACGGCCCGCCGTTGTCGCGTTTGGGCTATTCGGCGGCCCCGAACGCCTTGATATCCGCGAGTTCGGCCTGGCTGAGCTCACGCGGCACCTCGCCCTTGGCGACCTTGGTGCTCTGTACCAGCTGCCTGATCTTCTCCACGACCTCCGGGTTGGCGAGGGTAGTGATGTCGCCGGTGTCGGTGAAGTTCGAGGTCGCCGCGATCACGCGGCGCATGATCTTGCCGGACCGGGTCTTGGGCATGTCGGGCACGATCCAGATGTTCTTCGGACGGGCGATCTTCCCGATGTCGGTCTCGATCGCGATCCTGACCTTGTCCGCCACCGCGGGCGAGGCTTCGACCCCCGGCTTGAGCGAGATGTACATCTCGACCGCGCGGCCGCGGATGTCGTCGATAACCGGGACCGCCGCCGCCTCGGCGACCTCGGCCACGGTCAGCGCCGCCGACTCCAGTTCCTTGGTGCCCAGCCGGTGCCCGGCGACGTTGATCACGTCGTCAACGCGGCCAAGGATCCGGAAGTAGCCGTCGGCCGCCTCGAGCGCGCCGTCCCCGGCGAAGTACGGCCAGTCGTGCCAGTCCTTGCTCTCCGGGTCCTTGTTGTACTTCGCGTAGTAGGTGGACACGAAGCGCTCCGGCTGGCCCCAGATCGTCTCGAAGACGCCTGGCCACGGGTTGCGGATGCAGATGTTGCCTGCCTTGCCGCTGCCCCTGGGTACCTCGTTGGCGTCCTCGTCGAGGATGACCGGGAGGATGCCGAGCGCGGCGGGGCCGCAACTGCCTGGCTTCATCTTGTCGATGCCGGGCAGCGTCGAGCCGAGGAACCCGCCAGTCTCGGTCTGCCACCAGGTGTCGGTGATGGCCGCCTCGCCCTTGCCGACGGTCTGGTAGTACCAGCGCCACACCTCGGGCTCGATCGGCTCGCCGACCGTGGTCATCGTCTTGAAGTGGTAGTCGTACTTGGCAGGCTCGTCCGGGCCGACCTTGCGCAGCATCCGGATCGCCGTTGGCGAGGTGTGGAAGATGTTCACCCCGAGCCGGCGCGCGATCCGCCACGGACGGCCGGCGTCCGGGTAGTTCGGCGTGCCCTCGTACAGGACGGTCGTGGTGCCAAGCGCCAGCGGACCGTAGACGATGTAGGAGTGGCCGGTGATCCAGCCGATGTCCGCCATGCACCAGTACGTGTCGTTCGGGTGGATGTCCTGGTAGTACTTGGACGTCCCGGCGACGTAGGACAGGTACCCGCCGGTGGAGTGCTGGCAGCCCTTGGGGCGGCCGGTGGTGCCGCTGGTGTACATCAGGAACAGCGGTGCCTCGGCCGGCATCGAGACCGGCTCGACGATCTTGTCCTTGTAGTCCTTGAGCACGTCGTCGACGAAGAAGTCACGGCCATCGACCATCGGGGTCTGGGCCGAGTACGTGCCCGGGTAGCGGCGCCACACCAGCACCTTGTCGACCTGCTGGCCCTCCTTGGCCGCGGCCACGACCGCCTCGTCGGCCTTGACCTTGTGGTCGAGCAGGTCGCCGCTGCGGTAGTACCCGTCCATGGTGATGAGCACGTTGCTGCCCGAGTCGGCGATCCGGTGCCCGGCGGCGGTGCCGCTGAAGCCGGCGAACACCTGGGAGTGGATGACGCCCAGCCGCGCGCAGGCCAGCATCGTGACCGGAAGCTCGGGGACCATCGGCATGTGCAGCGTGACGCGGTCGCCTGCCTTGAGGCCGGCGAAATCACGCAGCACAGCGGCAAACTCGTTCACCCGCGCGTACAGCTCACGGTATGTGATCGCTGCGTCGGCCTCGTCTTCCGGCTCGGGCACCCAGATCATCGCTGCCTTGTTCGGCTGAGTTTCCATGTGGCGGTCGACGCAGTTGTAGCAGGCGTTCAGCTCGCCGCCCTCGAACCACTTCCAGAACGGCGCAGTGGACGTGTCGAGGACGGTGTCCCAGCGCTTGTACCAGGTCAACAAGTCGGCATAGGCAGTGAAGCAGTCCGGGAACTTGTCCTCGGTGAATTGCTCACGGATGGCGGGATCGGAGGCGTTAGCCTGCGCGGTGAGCGCGGCGGGGGGCTCGTAATAGTCCTCCTCGCGCCAGTGCACCGCGATGAGTGCCTCGGAGGATTCGGTCATCTCGTCGTTCGAGTCTTGGAGATCGTCAGCCATGAGTTTGCCTTCCGCATCCCTTCGCCTGGCGGCGTTGCCACTGTTAACTGGGCGCAAACCCCAATCTAACGCGCACGTGCGCCGGCCACCATGGGGTCCGCGTGGGAGGTGAGGCAGATGGCAAGGATGATCGCGGCAGTTACGCTGGGCTAGCAGTCGCCTGGCGCGGCCAGGAGATGAGGCTCAGCGTGGGGTTGCGGATCTCGGGGAAAGCTTCGTCCATGCCGGTGATGCGCATGATGCGCAGCAGGGCCGGCCGGGCCGCCGTCAGCTTGACCGAACGGCCGGTACGCCTGGCGTGCCGCGCCATCCGCGCGAGCACCCCGAGGCCCGCCGCGTCGCAGAAGGTCAGGTCGGCAAGGTTCATGATGACCGAACCGTCTTGGTGGTCCATCACGTCGCGCAGGTATGCATAGGCCTGGTCGGCGGTGGCGATGTCAAGCTCGCCGCGCACCTGCACGGTCGCGCTTCCGTCGGCGCTCACCTGGCACGCCAGTTCCAATTGCATCGTCTGTGCGAAGTCGCACACGGTACCCATGGCCCCGTAACTCCCCCCGTCAGGCGCAGTCCGGTCACCCCCGACGCGGCTCACGCGAAACATTGTTGTCCCCTCCCCGCATCGTAGTGAACGCTCGCGGCTCCTGATACCAACCTCGTCTCATTTCGCTGCAATTCGCAACGCCCTGGTGGGTCGTGCAGCTTTCATTGAAGGCTCTGAAGCTTAACGAACCACCGGACGATCACTGAGTAAAACGTGTGAACTAGCCAGAAGGTTCGCGTTTTTCTTCCCTGACTCTCCTGCGTGAAGCGTCTGACGCGCTCCGTCAGTTACGCCGCCCTGGTTGGGGGCACGCGAGCTGAGACGGGTGTCACCCGATTTAGCTGGCCACGCTGGGCTCTTGTGGCGTCGGCTGTGGCGGCGTGGTGTCCGGCTCCGACGGCTGTCCGCCCGAGGGTGACCTCCAGATCAGGCGATGCACCGGTATCAGGCGCGGGATGTCGCGCAGGCCCGGGATGAAGGGGACGAGTATGAGCAGGAGGGTCGCCAGGCCTGTCATGTAGATGGCGATCAGGTCCGCGTTGGCGGAGTTCCGCCAGCCGGGCACGTGGTACCAGAGCTGGTAGAGCCATAGCCAGGGCTGACCGGGATAGCTGCCGGTCTCGTTCATGACGCCCCACTGGTCGCCGGTGAGGTTCATCTGCGCCGCGAGCCCTGGGTAGTACTGGCCGTCATTGATGAACATCAGGGGATTTGTGTAGTTAGTCCCGTAGAACGGTTGCTCGGCTATCAGTGCGCTGTCGATCCCGCCGCTGCGCGCCATCGTCAGCAGGTTGGACATCATGACAGGAACGGGCCCGTCGGCAGCGGGCGGCACGACCGGGCTGCTGTCGGCGAACTTCACCGTGGTGACCGCGCTCGCGTAGCTGTTCGCCCACTTCAGCTGCTGTGCGGGCGCGGCGGCGTCATATCTGGCCAGCGCGGCCGCGAGCGGCGGATCCGTGGGCGCGATCTTCGATAGCGGCGCGATGACGAAAGTCTGCGCCGGGTCGATCGGCTGCGTCACGCCGAACCAGTTCGCCGGGGCGAAGAGTTCGCTCTGCGGCGTGCCGTTGGTGTTGTATGGCGGGCCGTAGGTCGCCGTCAGGCTGGTGCCGTTCAGTTCGATCGCGGCGGTGCCAAGGAAGTCCGCCGGTGCCACCTGCGCCCAGCTCTGGATCGTGACCGGCGGCACGTCGGGCGAGGAGAGCAGACCGGCCAGGCCGAAGGTGAGCGCGAGGATCACCACACTCGCGATCGTGCCTTCCTTGATGATGTCGTATCGCCTGGTCGGACCGCGCCATGGTGCCCTGTCCGCAGCGCGCGCCGCGCGCCGCTCGACGGCGGTGCCCAGCCAGGTGCGCGGGTTCTTTAGCTGTAGGCGCGGCATCGCGGCCTCCAGCGGGTGACTCACCCCGCGAACCCGCACCAGCAGGACATGCGCCCCGACAAGCGCGATGAGGATGATCGGAATCAGGACCACATGCCACAGCAGCATCTGGCCGAGGTTCATGAGGTTGAAGAACGCGCCGACGCCCACCGCGTTGAAGGCGTCCTTCCCGTTGGTCGCGATCCACTGCGAGTCGAAGTTCTGCTGTGACAAGTACCCCGTGAAGCACTCGACGACCGAGGCCAGGAACGCGACCACGCCTGTGATCCAGGTCACGGTGCGGCGTCCGCGCCAGGCGGCCATCCAGAACTTGCCCCACAAGTGGATGACGATGAGAGCCATGAACAGCTCGACGCTCCACAAGTGCAGGCTGTTGAAGAAGTGGCCGACCGGGTTGTAGTGCCACCAGTCCGGGCCGCCGAGGGCGATGGCGAACCCGCTGACTATCGCCACCCCGAGCGCGGCGAGCGACGCCACGCCGAACACGTACACCCAGGAGGCGACGTAGGCGGGCTGGCGGTCGGGCAGCAGTTTGATCGGCGGCAGCACCCGGAGAACGCCGCGCCGCATCCGTGATGTCCACATCCGGCTGTCCGCGTCGTCCCCGAGGTTCGGGTCCGGCGGGGCGTCCACAGCCTCGGCGGCAGCGGTGCCGTCCGCCGCTGCCGACGCGTGGCCGCTGCCTTTGCGCCGACCCGGGAACGGCAACAGGAGCGCGGCCCCGAAGATGACCACCATGACGGCGATCAGCACCAGGTTGGCAACCGACACCGTGAAGATCGACCAGTTCACGTACGAGCCTGGCGAATTGAGATCAATAGCTAGGGGTCCGTGGGCCGTTAGCGGCAGAGTATTCATGCTCGGTCTCCTGACCAGGACAGCAAGAACGTTGACCGGTCAACCATCCGACCAGAAAGGGTCCCGCCTGCAGGGATGGGAGTCACCCGTCTTAAGGACCTTGGTCACCCCGGCGGGTGCCGGATGGCGGGAGCGGACACAGCGAGCCAGCGTGGTACAACAACCGGTATGGAACCGACTCTGGAAGAGCTCACCGAGGCCGAGTCGCTGCACCTCATCGAGCAGGCAGAAATCGGACGAATCGGCTTCTCCGGGCGGTATGGCCCCGTCATAACCCCGGTGAACTACAAGATCGTCGACGGGTCGGTCGTCTTCCGCACCGCGGTCGGCAGCCCGCTTGGCGAGGACCTGCGCACCGGGATAGCCCACGCCGAATACAAGGTCGCCTTCGAGATCGACGAACTCGACCCGGTAGCCAGGACCGGCTGGTCTGTCATGATCCAGGGGGCCGCGCACCACGTCGACGATGAGCAGGAGCGCGCCGTCGTGGCGCTGGCGGGCATCGAGCCGTGGGCCGGCGGTGAGCGGGACCAGTACCTCCGGATCAAGCCCACGGCGATATCCGGCAGGCGCATCCGCCGGGGCTGACGCTTATCGAACCCTGTCCTGGGTAGCGGTCGACGGGTGCGGTGAGAATACTCTTGTACCCGCACAAGTAGTGCATGCCTGACGGGACGGGACAGAGGTGAGCAGGGATGCGCTTCCGGGGCAGCGTGGCAATCGATCTCGGCACTGTCAATACGCTTGTCTGGGTTGCGGGCCGCGGGCTTGTGCTCGAGGAACCATCCGCGATCGCCGTTGACTCGGTTAGCGGCACGATCGCGGCCATCGGCACCGCCGCCGATGTCCTCGCCGAGAAAGAGCCGCAGGACATCCGGGTCATCTATCCGTTGCGCGATGGCGTGATCGCCGATCTGGACGCGACCGCGGCGATGCTGCACGGATTCCTGCGACGGGCCCGTCCGCACCGCGGCCTGCTTAAGCCCCGGGCGCTTGTGTGCGTGCCGACCGGTGCCACCTGGGTGGAGCGCCGCTCGGTTCTCGCCGCGCTGAGCGCGGGGCGGCCCAGGTATTCGGTCCAGTTGATCGACGAGCCGGTCGCGGCCGCCGCCGGGGCTGGCTTCGACCTGAACGCCGGGGCGGGCGGGTTCGTGGTCGACATCGGAGGTGGCACCACCGAGGTCGCCGCGGTCGCCGGGTGGCGTGTCGTGCGGGCGCAGTCACTGCGGATGGCGGGCAACACGATGGACGAGGCGATCGTCAACGTCGTGCGGAGCAAGCTCGGCCTTATCCTCAGCCAGCGGGCGGCACGGCAGCTCAAGACGACGCTCGGCCTGACCGGCGGCGCGGTCGGCGCGACCGAGGTGGTCGGCATCGACGCGGCCCGGCGGACGCCGCGCGTCGAGCAGGTGCCCGCCGACCTCGTGGCGGTCGCGCTTGAGCCCACGGTCGCCGTGATCGCGAACACGGTGCAGGAAGTTTTGTCGGACATCCCCTCGGGCATCGCCGAGGACGTGGTGCGGGGCAAGGTCCGGCTGGCCGGCGGCGGGGCTCTGCTCCCCGGAATAGCCAGCAGGATCGAGGCGATGGCCGAGATTGGTGTGGTCGTCGCGGAGGACCCGCTCCGCTGCGTGCTGCGCGGTGCGGCGACAATGCTGGAGAACAACGCCGAGCAGGGCGTGGTCCTCGCGGGATGAGACGCTCGTAACAGGGTGTTGACTAGTTAACAGCCTAGGCCGCGGGCATAGGCTGGCTCAGACATTCGGTAAGGCGCGTATCGGGGAGGGTCCGGCGCGGAAAGGGCATCGCGATGAGTAAGCAAGCCACGCCGCCGCCTCCTGGGGACAAGCCGGGGCCTAGCAAGGCGCCGCCACCCCCGCCAGCCTGGCGGCACTGGCTGTTGCCGGTAGGCATCATCGTCGCGCTGTTCCTCTGGATTTACCTGCCGGCGGTGCACCAATCCAACCCGACCAGCCTGAGCTACTCACAGTTCCTGTCTGACGTGTCCGCGAACAAGATCAAGACAGTGACGATCGCGCAGCCTGGCGGCACAAGCACCGGGACGCTGACCAACAACACGGATTACACCGTGGTCATCCCGCCGCAGGCGGGCCAGGAACTGCTCAACGAGCTCCAGACGGGCAAGGTACAGATCACCTCGTCCACGTCATCGCCGAGCTTCGGCAGCGAATTGCTCAGCTGGATCCTCATCCTGGCGCCGATCCTGCTGTTCGGCTGGTTCTTTCTGCGGCTGTCCCGTGGCGCGGGGGGCCAGTTGCAAGGGGTGCTGGGCGCGGGCCGGTCGCGGGCCAAGGTCTTCGACGAGGAGCGGCCGAATACCACGTTCGCTGACGTGGCCGGGTACGACGGGGCCAAGGCGGAAATCAGCGAGGTCGTCGACTTTCTGCGCAAACCGGACCGGTACGCCCGGGCCGGGGCCGTGGTGCCGCACGGCGTGCTGATGGTCGGCCCGCCAGGAACCGGCAAGACGCTGCTGGCCAGGGCCGTGGCGGGCGAGGCGGACGTGCCGTTCTTCTCCGTGACAGGGTCCAGCTTCGTAGAGATGTTCGTCGGCGTGGGCGCGGCCCGGGTCCGGGACCTGTTCAACGAGGCGCGCAAGCGCGCCCCCGCGATCATCTTCATCGACGAGATCGACGCCATCGGGCAGCGCCGGGCCGGGCAGGGCGCGGTGGTCGCCAACGACGAGCGCGAGCAGACGCTCAACCAGCTGCTCGCCGAGATGGACGGCTTCG
>Ga0210395_10003287_pt1 | contig 12444 bp, 13 predicted proteins | sample IncBWH4OmetaG_FD_150861 | JGI IMG/M metagenome (GOLD analysis project Ga0210395, IMG submission 150861) | Forest soil microbial communities from Barre Woods Harvard Forest LTER site, Petersham, Massachusetts, United States - Inc-BW-H-4-O ...
GAGGTTACAAAAGCCGTTATTAATGATATGGTTTATAAACAGATCATTCCCAATAATAAAAAGAGATAATCTTTTAAAAATATTAAGACTACAAGCCACGTAATTTTATGCGTGGTTTTTTTATAAAATTATTTTAAAAAGCTATGAATCGTTTTAATATAATCTCTTTATTTGCCGCTATTGCAGGGGTATATTTGATGCTGCATTCGTGTTCAACAAGCTCTCAGCTTGCTTTATCCTGGAATGCTCCCGGATTAAAATTAAAGCAATATAAAAAGATTCTAATTATTGGATTAATGGGAGATAAAGATGATCCTTTGAGACAGGACGTTGAACTGGATATGGCAAGTGCCCTGGAAATGCATGGAATCAAAGTCTACTCCTCTTATGAGAAATTTGGTTCTGAGACTTCTCGTTTTAATGGAGACTCCACAGCCATTCAGGCATTTCATGCCATCATAGATTCTATCTACGATGCTGTCATATGTGTGGTATTGCTTGATAAAAGCAAACAGACACGTCCTGCAACAGGTATAATCTCGCCAGCTCTGGGGTATTATTATCCCCCTTATTCATCTGGAAGTTATTTCAATAATTACAATGGATTTGGCAATTATTTTTATCAAAGTTATAATACCGTATATCAGCCAAACTATTATATCACAACAACCCAATATACAGTTGAAACGAATATCTTTGATTCATCAAACGATTCATTGGTATATTATTCCGAAACGAAAATTAAAAATCCTTCGCATCTGGAAGATCTTTCCAAGATGATTACTAAGTCTGTTATCAATGATATGACCCGTAAAAAGATTATTATCCCTCTTCAGGAAAAATAAAAGCAGTATTTTTATTAATTAAGACGGAAGAAGATCTATATAAAATATCTTCTTCCGTCTTATAGCTAACTGGCTTTTTATATTCTTGCCTGATAGGTATGCAATTCATAATAACGGCCACGCTTTTCAATCAGCTCATTGTGATTTCCCTGTTCGGCAATACGTCCATGCTCAATTACCAATATCTGATCTGCCTGCCGGATTGTGCTAAGTCTGTGAGCAATTACAAAGGTTGTTCTTCCTTTCATAAGTTCCGTTAAACTTTTCTGAATCATAGTTTCACTTTGCGTATCCAGATTAGATGTTGCTTCATCCAGGATAATAATTTTGGGGTCGGCAAGAATCGCTCTGGCAATGGCAATGCGTTGTCTTTGTCCACCAGACAATTTTACACCACGTTCGCCAATCAATGTATCCAGTCCATCTTCAAAGCGATCTGTAAATTCGTTGACATAAGCTGCACGCACAGCGCTCTGTAGCTGTTCTTCCGTAGCATTCTGACGAGGAAACATAATATTCTCACGTATGGTGCCTTCAAACAGAAAGTCGTCCTGCAATACAACTCCAAGATGCTGACGGTAACTGCTAAGTGTTACCTGAGATAAATTAACACCGTCAATCGTAATGACTCCCGAGTCGGGATTCAGAAATGTTGCTGCAAGCCCAGCAATAGTTGTCTTGCCGGATCCTGAAGTTCCAACCAAAGCAGTAACAGAACCTGCAGGGGCATTGAAACTGATATTATGAACGACTTCTTTTCCTTCCTGATACGCAAATGAAACTTCCTGAAAATGTATATTACCTTTTATATTCTCTAGTTTAATAGTTCTTTTGTCAGAGTCTTCTTCCGGCTGCATATTCATGATCTCTTCCGTTCTGTCAAGTCCGGCAAAGGCTTCTGTAAGTTGGCTGCCAATATTGCTCATTTGAACAATCGGTGCAATCATAAATCCCAAATATAAAGTAAAAGATAAAAATTCTCCGAAGGTCAATGTCTGATGAATAATCATATAACCACCAATTCCCATGATTCCTGTAGATGCAAGTCCCAAAAGAAAGGTAGCAGCACTAGTAATAATTGCAGTTGAGGTTAAACTTTGTTTTACATTTTCAAACAATCGTTCTACTCCTCTTTCAAACGATTTGTTTTCTTGCTCTTCAGCATTGAACCCTTTGATAATACGTACTCCATTTAATGTCTCCGTTAGTCTTCCTGTTACTTCGGCATTGATAATACCTCTGTTTCTGAAAATAGGTCTGATTTTAGCGAACGCTTTCATAGCAATAAATGCAAAAATGGCAACTGGTGCCAATACATATAGTGTCATCATCGGACTTATTTTTATTAAAAGCACCAGCGCAATCACAGCTGTTAAGGTCCCTCCAACCAATTGCACCAGTCCTGTTCCAACAAGATTTCTGACACCTTCCACATCTGTCATAATACGTGAAACCAACGCACCTGATTTATTATTGTCAAAATAACTGATAGGTAGAGAAAGTATCTTACGCTGTACCTGTACCCTTAATTTTGATATAAGATTCTGGGCTTCTATACTTAGAATTTTAGTAAGGAGAAATGACGTAACAGCACTTACCAGAATGGACAATGAAACGACCCAAAGCAGAATCTGCAACATGTGCATGTCTTTATTTGTAATAACATCATCCATAAGATATTTACTTGCGCCAGGCAATACAAGACTTGACAATCGGCTGATGATAATCAATATCAGTCCAATAAAAACCGTTTTTCTTCTGGGCCAGATAATGGTTTTAAAAACATGACTCAGGGTAACTTTATTTTTTTTCATTTACTACAATGTTTCCTTTTAGATTTTTATTTATTAAGTCGTTTGAATTGACTTTATATTGCATATATTATATAATTATAACACGTTTGTTTGGGGCATTGCCTATAACGCAAAATACCCGCCTTGGGACGCTGTTCTGAATGGGTAGCGAGGCGAGTATTATTGCTGCAAGTATATGTTAAAACCATATAGGTTTGTCCCGTTACTGACAAACCTTTGGCAAGATATAAAATAGCGCTCTGAGATTATAAAAACTCAAGACCTTTATTTAATTTGAAAATTTTTGTATTGAAAATGAATCAATTAAGAATAACTTTAACTATTCGAATCAATTATTTTTCAACGCTACATTTTGAAATTTGGGATTTATCTCTGAGTACTTGAAATTTGATTCTACTTTAAAAATAATTCTTATGACTACTGTGTATGGTATAAAAAACTGTGACACCATGAAAAAAACTTTCAACTGGCTTGAAAAAAACGATGTTGAATATACGTTTCACGATTATAAAAAGGCTGGAATTGATTCAAAAACAATATATGGCTGGTTGGAAAAGTTTACACTTGACCAGATAATCAATAAAAAAGGCACTACCTGGAAAAATCTTTCTGAAAAGGACAAAAAGAATGCTCAGGAAACAAATCTGGCTGTTCAGTTAATCATAGATAATCCTTCCATGATAAAGCGACCCTTGCTTCATTCTGGAAAGGTGTATTTACTTGGATTTAATGAAAAGGATTGGGAAAACGAGCTGAAATAATATTGTTTTCGACAACTTATTTTGTCAATATTAAATTTACTATGTTCGCATAACATAATTTTGAATTGTACGTAAATAGACCTGTAAAGCACTATTTCAATATGAAATCGAAGGAAACGGTCTGTTTTAATATCAAATATACCTGGCACGCCATTTCCAGAATGTATAACGAAAACGCATTCAAACACGGTACCACAGCTGCTGTAGGATTTGTTCTGCTAAATATAGATTTTATAAAAGGAACACCTGCTACTCAGATTGGTCCTGCTTTGGGAATGGAGCCAACCAGTCTTTCCAGAATTTTAAAACATATGGAAAAAGATGGTTATATCGAACGCCGTCAGGATTCTTTAGATAAACGAATGGTTCGTATTTATCTGACTGAGAAAGGGAAAGAGAAAAGAGAACTTGCAAAAAAATTAGTATTGAGTTTCAACGAATCTGTCAGAGATAAGATTTCAGACAAAAAACTGGAAACATTCTTCGAAGTTTTGAATGAAATTCGTACTATCATACACAATAAGAACACTTCAGTAAGCTAACTAACCACCTTTTTAGAAAATGAGCCAACGAAAAATTCGCAAAGTTGCAGTGCTGGGTTCCGGAGTTATGGGATCACGTATTGCCTGTCACTTCGCAAACATAGGTCTTGAAGTACTGCTTCTTGATATTGTTCCCAGAGAACTGACAGAAGTTGAAAAAGCTAAAGGACTTACATTTGAAAGCAAAGCCGTTCGCAACCGGATTGTTAATGACGCCCTGCAATCGTCTCTCAAATCCAATCCAGCTCCATTGTATGATGCTGGTTTTGTTCAACGGATTACCACCGGAAATTTTGATGATAACATGAAAGACTTGAGTTCTTTCGACTGGATCATTGAAGCCGTTGTTGAGAATTTAGATATCAAAAAGAAGGTTTACGAACAGGTTGAACTATTTCGTACACCAAGTACATTAATTACTTCTAACACCTCTGGCATACCAATGCATCTCATGTCAGAAGGCAGAAGCGAAGATTTTCAGAAACATTTCTGTGGCGCTCACTTCTTTAACCCTCCTCGTTACCTGCGTTTACTGGAAATCATCCCCGGACCAAAAACAAATCCGGAAGTAATTGACTTCCTCATGCATTATGGAGATTTGTATTTAGGAAAAACAACCGTTCTATGTAAGGATACTCCAGCATTTATTGCAAACCGTGTTGGAATTTACGCCATAATGGAATCGCTTCATACTATTCTTGAACTTGGGTTAACGGTTGAAGAAGTTGATAAATTAACAGGACCAGTTATTGGCCGTCCAAAATCAGCAACCTTCCGTACCATGGACGTTGTAGGTATTGATACGCTCATTAAAGTTGCCAATGGACTACACGTAGGTCTGCCAAACGATGAAGCAAAAGAAATATTTGCATTACCAGAGATCCTTAAAAAAATTGATGAAAAGAAATGGTACGGAGATAAAACACAGCAAGGTTTTTATAAAAAAACGAAATCATCTACTGGAAGTACCGAAATTCTGTCTATGAATTTAAGTACGATGGAATATGGTCCTCAGCAAAAAGTAAAATTTGCTGCTCTTGAGATGACGAAAACCATAGAAGATTTAAAACCTCGCTTTTCTGTTCTGATTAAAGCCGGTGATAAAGCCGGACAGTTTTATAGAAAAACATTCTTAGGTTTATTCCAATATGTTTCAAATCGCATCCCGGAAATATCTGATGAATTATACAGAATAGATGATGCTATGCGTACAGGCTTCGGATGGGAATTAGGTCCATTTGAAACTTGGGATGCCGTTGGTGCAGGTAAAGCAATTAAACTAATGGAAGAAGATGGCCGCAAGCCAGCTGTCTGGGTTTACGAAATGCTTGAAGCAGGAAACACTTCATTCTATAAATCTGAAGGAGGAAAACGTTTATATTATGATATTCCAACCAAATCATATAAAGTAATACCGGGTACAGAATCTTTTATTATTCTGGATACTCTTCGTGCGGCCAAGCCGGTATTTAAAAATGCGGGAGCGACTCTGCATGATATTGGTGATGGCATTGTGAATCTTGAATTCCATACTAAGATGAATACCTTAGGTGGGGAAGTAGTAGATGCCATTAACCGTTCCATAGGAATTGCTGAGAAAGACTTTAGAGGGATCATAATCGGTAACGATGGCGCTAATTTCTCAGCTGGTGCAAACCTTGCATTAGTTTTGATGTATGCCATCGAACAGGAGTATGATGAAATTGATTTTATGATCCGTGCCTTTCAGAATACCATGATGCGCGCACGTTACTCTTCTATACCTGTTGTTGTTGCACCTCACAATCTAACCTTGGGCGGAGGATGTGAAATGACTTTACATGCAGATCATGTTCAGGCTTTTGCAGAGACCTACATTGGTCTTGTTGAATTCGGTGTTGGCTTAATACCTGCCGGAGGAGGAACAAAAGAATTTACATTGCGTGTCAGTGATTCTTTTGAAGATGGAGATATTCAGGTAAATAATCTCAGAAATGCTTACATGAATATTGCAACTGCAAAAGTTGCGACTTCTGCTCAGGAAGCAAGAAGTATGGGCATTCTTCGTAAGAGTGACGGTATAACATTAAACAGAAGCCGTTTGATTGCCGATGCAAAAGAAGCAGCAATTGTTTTAGCGGAAGCAGGATATACCCAACCAAAACAACGCAAAAATATTAAGGTTCTAGGACAGTCTGCTTTAGGAATGTTTTATGCAGGAGCAAATTCAATGGTCTCCGGAAAATATATGTCAGAACATGACAGAAAAATATCTGAAAAGCTGGCTTATATTATGTGTGGTGGTGACTTATCAGCTCCAACATTAGTATCCGAGCAATATTTATTAGATCTGGAACGTGAAGCATTCCTTTCACTTACTGGTGAAAAGAAAACACTGGAACGAATACAGAGTATCCTTACTAGTGGAAGACCATTGAGAAACTAAAAATTAAAGTACAGAGTACTTAAACAAGATAAAATAAAGATGAAGCAGCAAGAAGTATATATCGTAGCAGGATTCAGGAGTGCCGTTGGCAAGGCTCCAAGAGGCGTGTTCAGATTTTATAGACCAGACGATCTGGGTGCAGATGTGATTAAGCACCTAGTAGCTTCTGTTCCAGCTTTAGACAAAGATCGTATTGATGACGTTATCGTTGGTAACGCAACTCCAGAAGCAGAACAGGGATTAAACATCGGACGTATGATTTCATTAATGGGCCTTGATACAGTTAAAGTTCCAGGCATGACCATTAACAGATATTGTTCTTCAGGATTGGAATCAATAGCCATTGCTGATGCAAAGATCCGCGCTGGCTATGCTGATTGCATTATTGCAGGTGGTGTTGAAACAATGAGTCCGATTCCTTTCGGAGGTTGGAAAACTGTTCCAAACTACGAGCTATCAAAATCACATGCCGATTATTACTGGGGCATGGGACTAACAGCAGAAGCAGTTGCCGAGCAATATAAAGTATCCAGAGAAGATCAGGATTTGTTTTCTTTTAACTCACATCAGAAAGCTGTTGCAGCTATTAAAAACGGACAGCTTCAAGATGGCATCGTTCCAATCACGATAAAAGAAACGTATCTAGATGAGAAAGAAAAAAAGAAGACAAAAGAATATACCGTAACAATAGATGAAGGTCCCCGTGCCGATACAAGCATTGAAGCACTTGCTAAACTAAGACCGGTATTTGCAAACGGTGGATCCGTAACTGCGGGTAATTCCTCTCAAACCTCTGATGGTGCAGCTTTTGTATTACTAATGTCGGAGAAAATGGTAAAGGAATTAAATCTAACACCCATTGCCCGCTTAGTCTCCTATGCTGTAGCTGGAGTTGAGCCACGCATCATGGGTATTGGTCCGGTAGAAGCCATTCCAAAGGCTCTGAAATTAGCAGATATGAAAAAAGAAGATATTAATCTGATTGAATTGAACGAAGCTTTTGCGGCACAATCTCTGGCTGTAATACGTACACTAGAGCTCGATGAATCAAAGATAAATGTAAACGGAGGTGCAATCGCATTGGGGCATCCACTAGGGTGTACTGGAGCAAAATTATCTGTTCAGATCTTCAATGAACTGAAAAGAAGAAACCAGAAATATGGCATGGTTACCATGTGTGTCGGTTCCGGACAAGGAGCTGCTGGAATCTTCGAAATACTTTGAGAAAGCACGGTGTATTAAGTACAGAGTACAAAGGTTTGAATTTAATAAACAGACAGTTAAAATTCACAATACTAAGTACTCCGTACTTAGTACTTTACTAAAAAGCACTAACTATTAAACATAACTAACATGTCCACATCCACCCAGAAGCGTTTTAAAGGAGGCGAATATATTGTTCGCGAACAGGAAGCAAATGAGATTTTTATTCCCGAAGAGTTTGACGAGGAACAGAAAATGATGGCAGATATGGCCAGAGATTTTCTGAATTCAGAAGTATTACCTATACTGGATCGTATCGATGCACAGGAGCCGGGTCTGATGGAGAAATTGCTGGAGAAAGCGGGTGAACTTGGTTTGCTGGCAACATCTATTCCTGAACAATACGAAGGCTTTGGAAAAGATTTCAATACCTCCTTATTACTTACTGAGATTATTGGCGGTGGACATTCTTTTGCCGTTGCCTTAGCCGCACATACTGGCATCGGAACATTACCGATTTTATACTTTGGCACAGAAGAACAGAAGAAAAAATATTTGCCCAAGCTTGCCAGTGGTCAATGGAAAGCCAGTTATTGTTTAACTGAACCAGGATCGGGCTCAGATGCCTTGGCAGCAAAAACAAAAGCTGTATTATCTCCTGATGGTAAAAACTACATCCTGAACGGACAGAAGATGTGGATTACCAATGCAGGGTTTGCGGATACTTTTGTCGTTTTTGCTCAGATTGATGGTGATAAATTTACAGGCTTTATTGTTGAAAAAGGAGAAGGCGTTACACTAGGTAACGAAGAACATAAAATGGGCATCAAAGGATCTTCTACCCGCCAAGTATTCTTCAACGATTGTAAAGTACCGGTAGAGAATATATTAGGTGATATCGGAAAAGGTCATTTGATTGCCTTTAATATTCTTAATATAGGTCGTATTAAACTTGCGGCGGCTGCTTTGGGTGGATCAACACGCGTAAGCACTCTTTCCATTAAATACGCAAAAGAACGTATTCAATTCAAACAGCCAATCGCTAACTTTGGTGCCATTCAATATAAACTAGCGGAACAGGCAATTCGCATTTACACCGTTCAGTCAGCGATGTTCCGCGCCGGACAAGGTATTCATGAAGCAGAACAGGAATTAATTACTCAAGGTAAAACATACGAGCAGGCTTTGCTGGCAGCTGCACAGGAATTCGCTATTGAATGTGCCATGCTGAAAGTAGCAGGATCAGAAACGTTGGATTATGTAAGTGATGAAGGTGTTCAGATTCTAGGTGGATATGGTTTCTCGGCTGATTATCCAATGGATAGATCGTATCGTGACTCACGTATCAACAGAATTTTTGAAGGAACCAATGAAATCAACCGCATGCTTACGATGGATATGTTCCTGAAGAAAGCAATGAAAGGCGAATTGGATTTAATGGGACCAGCGATGGCGGTTCAAAAAGAATTGATGGCTATACCTGATTTCGGAAGTGAGGAACAAAGTCTATTTTCAGAAGAAAAGAAAGCGATCAAAAGCATGAAGAAAGCTTTGTTAATGATTGCGGGAGCTGCTGCTCAGAAGTATATGGACAAACTAGCAAACGAGCAGGAAATTCTAATGAATATGGCTGATATCGCTATTGATATTTACGTAGCAGAGTCTGCATTGCTTCGTACAGAAAAACTGATTTCTATAAAAGGAGAAGTGAATGTTTCCGGACAGATTGATATTACTAAAGTATATGTATTTGATACCTGCGATAAAGTAAACATTGCCGGTAAAAATGCTATAAACTCAATGTCTGATGGCGACATGCAACGTATGATGCTAATGGGCCTGAAACGCTTTACAAAAACAGCTCCATTAAATACCAAAGATGCCAGAAGAAGGATTGCTGCTCAGTTAATAGAAGCTGGACAATATTGTTATTAATTATTAGTTTATCATAATATAAAAAAAGGGGTTATATACCCCTTTTTTTATATCTTCTTGAAAGATCTCTTATTTATAAAAAGCCTCGGAAATAAGAATTGCAAAAGATATCAATAACGTTAAACTTGATATAATCATTCCAGTTAAAGCAATACCCCGACCTCTTAACTTTCCGTTACTTTTAAGTATTCTTACCAATCCTGTAATACCAAATGCAAGGCACATTATTGACAACAACAATGAAAGCACGAAGAAAAAAGGGATAGGATTCAATAATAAAGCCGCACTAATTATACCACCGATATAAATAATACCTATCGCTAAAAAACTAAAGATCATGGATAATACAGCGAAGGGATCTCTCCGAGATTGAGAGTCTGTTGAATTTGAATTATTAAAATTTACAAGCTCTTCTCTCCCGTTTGCATAACTTATTTTATATATATCCGCTTTACTAACTTTGATAATTGGTCCGTCCTGATAATCACACATCTTATAAACAATCTCCTTTGGATTTGTTTCGTATATCTTACAATATTCAATTCGACCGGATTTATAATAAATCACATCACATGCCTGATTGTATGATGTATCCTCAATAATTGATTTATTCTCATTAATCAATAAATTGTCTGAAGGTTTCGAAGATTTATGTAAAACCTTTAAAGGTGGTTCGATAGAATCATGTGTTGGCATAACCGGCGACTGGCCATATAATTTAGTATTATCAGGCTGTGTTGCTCCAGTTATGTCTATACTAATCAAAGATGATAACAACAGTGCTAAACTAATCAAAATTATTACATTTTTTAGTTGCATAAGCATCTGACTTATTAAAAGAGTATTGAAAAAACTTATTCGGAATAACTGTATCTGGCTTCATACCCCATTACTATATTTCAAATATATAGCTTTTATTTTATGATAGTCAATAAATTGGTTTCTGATAATCCTACTTAAATATTGGGATACCGTTTTTGAAAAAGCTACTGCTTTATTCATGATTTTATAATCAATTCACATTAATCAATTGTCCAGTTGCTACTATTGTCTGATTTGAATTCTGACTACTCGTAAAGGTAACATTCATAAACGTTATGGTTGTTGTGAAAGAACTGCTTACCTGAATGATAGCCGATCCGGAGGTGGCGTTATATTGTGCTCCGTTCGTGTTATTATAAATAAGGAGGTTTGGATTAGAACTTGGAAACGTAACAGTGAAACCAGTTGCCGGTTGTCCATTCTGAAACGAAGCTGCCAACGAAGCATAAATCCCGGTTGAAGCTGCTCCTGTAATCTGATATGGTTGAGAGTTATTATAGGTTACAGTAAGATTTTCTGTTACGCCTGATATGGTAAGATAACCACTGCTTGACTCAGAAGGTGAAGGAGTGTTTGATTTACTTTTACATCCAATAATGATTAAAAAGGAAATCAAGAGATACGATAATACAATTGTTCTTACCATACATACTTCTATAAAGATCCGAATAGAATAATATTTATTGTTAAATAAGATGCAGTATTGCAGCCAATAATGTAAATAAGATGCAGGAAATAATAATTCCTGTTATCGCAAACCCCTTGCCACTTAAACCTCCATTACTCTTGCTTATTCTTCTCAAACCTATAATTCCCAATAATATTCCTACTATGCTTAATATAAATACAAGTATAAAATGTGTTCTTGAAAAACGCAGCAAAAATATGGCTACAAAACTTAACACCATGGATGAAACGGCAGATGTTTCTGCCCTTCTCCTCAAGTAAGCGTTGGAAGAGCTATTTTTTTGTCCGTAGGAAACAATATCTTCACGACCATTTGCGTAACGGATTTTATGTAGTTCGGATTTATTTACACGTATCATTGGCCCATCCAGATAATCACACATTTTATAAATGACTTCCATCGAATTAGATTCGATAATTTTACAATATTCAATTTTGCCTGTCTTATAATAAATAATATCACATACATCTCCGTTTGAAGTATCCTTGACAATTGCTGGATGTTTATTCTCTATTGAAATTTTACCTGCAGTATTTTTTTCAGAAAGTTCAGGTATATTTAAAACGAATTCATTTTGTGGCATAACCGGCGACTGACCACATATTTGTATGGAAGCTTCAATACTATCCACGTTTTTATTTACTGAAGTAAAAGAGCAAATAAACAGCGATACAACTATCAGATTCAAAATTCCCATTCTTCGCATATGTGCTGGTTTATAATAAGTCAGATTACGAACACATTCTGAGCTTTAGTAGTAAATGGTAATATACAAAGCTATTGCTTTTATTAAAAATGCCAAACGGATGAATCACATAGTACAATATGCTAATACCGATTATACTAAGAAGGTTGCACCTATTGATAATGGGTTAGACTCGTCAGAAAAAGCTACTATTACAAAAATCAACTGGATACGATTGTATTATTCCTGGATAAATATAAACTAGGAGGCTATATTTTAAGAGCCTAAAATATTTTGTACCTTTATTTATTATAAAATAAATTTAATGGAAATAAACGGAAAAATTGTTGCCTTACTTCCGTCACAAAGTGGGCAAGGAAAAAATGGGACTTGGAAAAAACAGGAATATATTCTTGAAACAATTGGTCAATATCCCAAAAAAGTATGCTTCTCTGTTTGGGGAGATAAGATAGATCAGTTCAATGTAAAGCAAGGTGATGCTGTTGAAGTATCATTTGATGTTGAAAGCCGTGAATTCAATCAGCGCTGGTATACTGAATTAAGAGCCTGGAAGGTTTCTAAAAAAGGAGATGCTTCAAATGCCATTCAGCAGGACGCACCTCCACATAGCTCAGATGATTTTCTTGAAAAAGCCGATGATGGTGATTTGCCATTTTAATATATATTTAATCACCTGTTACAAAAAACTATAACAGGTGATTAA
>Ga0210395_10003292_pt1 | contig 12432 bp, 12 predicted proteins | sample IncBWH4OmetaG_FD_150861 | JGI IMG/M metagenome (GOLD analysis project Ga0210395, IMG submission 150861) | Forest soil microbial communities from Barre Woods Harvard Forest LTER site, Petersham, Massachusetts, United States - Inc-BW-H-4-O ...
CGATCGTCGGCGCAGGCGGCGCGATCGGCCTGGTACTCGGCGGGGTCCTGACCGAGTACCTGACCTGGCGCTGGTGCCTGTACGTGAACCTGATCTTCGCCGGCCTCGCGGTGATGGGAGCGGTGCTGCTGCTCAAGCAGCAGCGCACGCGGGCCGGAACCCGGCTGGACCTGCCCGGCGTCGCCCTCGTCTCGGCCTCGATGTTCTGCCTGGTCTACGGGTTCTCCAACGCCGCGAGCCACAACTGGCACACGCCGTCCACCTACGGCTTCCTGGCCGCCGGCGTGACGCTGCTCGCCGTGTTCGCGTGGTGGCAGTCCCGCGCGGCCAGCCCGCTGCTGCCGCCGCGGGTGGTGCTCGACCGCAACCGGGGCGGCTCCTACCTGGCCGTGCTGACCGCGGGCGCCGGGATTTTCGGCGTCTTCTTGTTCCTCACCTACTACCTGCAGCAGACCCTGGGCTACTCCCCGGTGGTCAGCGGCGTCGCCTTCCTGCCGCTGATCGCGACGTTGGTAGTGGCGGCCAACCTGTCCAACGTGGTGCTACTGCCCCGGCTCGGCCCCAGGCCGCTGGTCACCGGCGGCCTGCTGCTGGCCGCGGGCAGCCTGGTGTGGCTGACCAGGATCGGCGTGCACTCGAGCTACGCATCGGCGGTGCTCGGCCCGCTGATGGCGGCCGGCCTGGGTTTCGGCTTCACGATCGCGCCGTCGATGAACACCGGGACGTTCGGCGTGGCGCCACAGGACGTGGGCGTGGTCTCGGCCACGCTCAACACCGGCCAGCAGATCGGCGGCTCGATCGGCACCTCGCTGCTCAACACGATCTTCGCCAGCGCGGTGGCGCACTACCTGACCAGCCACTTGAGCCCTGCCACCCTGGTCCACGGGCACCCGGCCGCGTCCCTGACCGAGATGTCGCTGATCCACGGCTACACCACCGGTTTCTGGGTCGCGGCAGCCATCTTCGGCGCCGGCGCGGTGACCTGCGGCACGCTGTTCCGTTCCGGTCCGCTCCGCGCCTCCCAGTCCGCGGCAGCTGCCCCGGCCAGGGCAGCCGTGCAGCAGGCCACCACTGCCCACTCCGGCTGACAGCAGCGGCAACCACCCGAACGTTCACCTCGACCCGAGCAGGAGCCACATGCTGACAGATACGTACCGGCAGCGCGACCAGCGATCTTTCCTGCTCCAGCGGGCGCAGCCAGCGATGACCGGGCTCATAGACGGCTCCCTGTCGACGCTCGCCCCGATCTTCGCCGTCGCCTTTGCCACGCACCGGCCGCACGACGCCTTCCTCGCCGGGCTGGCCACCGCGATCGGCGCCGGCGTCAGCATGGCCTTCTCCGAAGGGCTATCCGACACCGGCGACCTGACCGGCCGCGGCAGCCCTCAGTTGCGCGGCGCGATCACCGGCTTCGCCACCTTCCTCGGCGGCGTCCTGCACACGCTGCCGTTCCTCCTCCCGCAGTTCCGGCCCGCGGTGCTGCTCGCGTTTGCGGTGATGGCGTTCGAGCTGCTGGCGCTCGCATGGATCCGCCGGCGGTTCTTCGGCACCGGCTTCCTCCGCTCGTTCATCTACGTGACGGTGGCCGGGGCCATCATCGTCGCCCTCAGTACCGCGCTGGGAGCAGTCAGCTGACGCGCATCGCGGGCCCGGTGAGCCTTAGTCCACGGGGCCCGCACTGCCGGGCCAGCGCTTGTTACTACGAAACGTAGTAACATGTCGTCCGTGAACGGCGCCGTCTCTACGACGATTATTGTCGCCGGTCTTGCGCTTGCCGGGTACGCGCTGCTGATGACCGCCCTAAACCGGCGGATGAACGTCCCCCTCCTCGCCGCAGTCGGCGTCCTTGAGATCCTGCTGCTGGTCCAGGTCGGCATCATCGTGGCTAAGCTCGCCGGCGGCGAGCGTCCGGCCAGCGTGGCTACGCTCATCGGATACCTGATCGCGACGCCGATCGTCCTGGTGATCGCCGCGTTCTGGGGGCTGATGGAGCGATCACGGTGGGGTCCCGCGGTCATCGCCGTAGCCGGGCTCGTCGCGGCCGTGCTGATGGTCCGGCTGCATCAGATCTGGCCGGTCATCCGTGTCTGAGCCCACGGCGTCGCCTGAGCCCATGGCACCGCCTGAGCCCGCGGCACCGCGGCCGGACTCGACCAGGACAGGCCCAGGCCGCCTGCTGGTCGCCGTCTACGGGCTCTTTGCGCTATCCGCCTCCGCACGGGCCGGGGTGCAGATCGCGACGAAGTTCGACCACGCCCCGGTCGCCTACTTGCTGTCGGCCTTCGCCGCCGTGGTCTATATCCTCGCTACGGTCACCCTCACCGTCGGCAGCCCGGTAGCACGGCGGATTGCCGTCCTGTCCTGCTCGATCGAGCTCGTCGGCGTGCTGGCCGTCGGCACCTGGAGCCTCGCCGACCCGGCCACCTTCCCCGACGCCACGGTATGGTCCAGCTACGGCAGCGGCTACGGCTTCGTCCCGCTTGTCCTTCCCGTGTTCGGCCTGCTCTGGCTGCGCCGCGTGAATCGGCAGGCGGCGACGTAGCCTATGGTGAGGGCGGCGCACCAGGTCATACCGTGCGCAGCGCTTCGGTCGGCGAGAGGCGGGCAGCCCGCATCGACGGGTACAGTCCGGCGACAGCGCCGATGACGAGGGCGGCGCCCAACCCACCGTAGAGGGCCACGGCGGGGATCTGCACCGACCAGTGCTGGCTCACGGCATAGATGACGGTCGCCGCCGCGCCGAGGATGGTGCCGCCCAGGCCGCCGAGGACCGCCAGGAGCACGGCCTCGGCCAGGAACTGCTCGGCGACGTGGCGCCTGGTGGCGCCCAGGGCCCGGCGCAGGCCGATCTCGGAGCGGCGTTCGAGGACGGAGATGACCATGACGTTGGCGATCCCGACGCCGCCGACGAGGAGGGCCACGGCGCCCAGACCCAGGAACAACCCGTTGTATGCCCCCTTGGTGACCAGCGCGGCTTCGAGGATGTCAGCCGGATAGCTGACCGCCACGACGGAGGGGCTGGCCGGGTTCACGGTGGCAGGCAGTACGGCGGCCACGGCGGTGACCTCGCTGGGAACGCTGCGCAGGTAGAGCCCGGTGGGATGGCCGTCGAAGCCGAAATACTGCTCGGCGATGGGGAACCCGATGAAGGCCATGCTGTCCAGCTCGGAGAGCAGCTCCACCGGGCTCAGGATGCCGACCACCGTGAACCAGTGTCCGCCGATCAGCACCTGGGTCGGGTGCGCCAGGTTGTTGATGCCGAGCAGGCTGGCCGTCTCGGCGCCGAGGACGACCGCCGGGTACCGAGCCGTGGCCGCGTTGAGGAAGGTGCCGTACGCCAGGGTGGCGCCGAGCGTAGCGGGCAGGGCAGCATCGGTCGCGGTCAGCGAGATGCCGCTGGTGTCACTGGCCGGAACCAGGGAGTTGCGGTACACGTAGACGTTCGCGATGCTGCCGATCTCGGACACGCTGGTGACCGGTCCGATGCGCGACACCATGCCTTCGGCGGTGGTGGGCAGCTCGGTCTGCTGCCCGAGGGCGGTGCTCTGGGGCTGCACGCTGATCAGGTTGCCTAGCTGGCCCAGCTCGTTCAGCAGGCCCGTCTTCGATGACTGGGAGATGCCGAGCACGCCGACGATGGCGGCAATGCCGATGCTGATGCCGAGTGCTGACAGCGCCGCCCGTACCGGCCTGCTGAGCAGTCCGAGGCTCCCGACCCGGAGCAGGTCCCGGCGCGATAGCCGGGAACTGCCGCCGTCACGTAGCCGTCGGCGTATCACGGATGATCCTCCCGTCCCGGATCTCGATGCGCCGTTCCATGGCCGCGGCCACGTCGTGGTCGTGGGTGATGATCACGATGGTCGTGCCGTCCCGGTGCAGCTCGCGGAGCAGCTCCAGGAGGGACGCGCCAGTGGCGGTGTCCAGGTTGCCGGTCGGCTCGTCGGCCATGACCAAGGCGGGCCGGCCGGCCAGGGCCCGGGCGATGGCGGTGCGCTGTTGCTCGCCGCCCGACAGCTGGTTCGGCCGGTGCCCGGCCCGGTGGCTGAGCCCGACCCGCTCGATGGCGGCCTGGGCAAGTAGCCGCCGCTCGGCGGCCCGCCCGCCCCGGTAGAGCAGGCCGTCGGCCACGTTATCGAGCACGGACAGGCCGTCGAGCAGGCAGAACTGCTGGAAGACGAAGCCGAGGCGCCGGGCCCGCAAGCCCGACAGCTGCGTGTCGGACATGGCCGAGGTGTCATGCCCGGCGACGCGGACTATGCCGCTGGTGGGTCGATCGAGGGTGCCCATCACGTGCAGCAGGGTGCTCTTGCCCGACCCGGACGGACCGACGATGGCGACCAGTTCGCCCTGGTCGATCCGCAGGCTGACGCTGGATAGGGCCACGATCGGCGGTTCGCCGGGGTACCGCTTGACCACGCCGGCCAGCTCGAGGACTGGCACCGGGCCGGCGCCCGGCCGGGCCGGGACTGGGACGGTCTGGGTCACGACGCCGGTACCTCCACCAGGGTGCCGGAGCTGATGCCAGACCCGCTGACCTGGACCAGGGTGTCGCTGTACAGGCCGGTGGTGACCCCGGCCAGGTGGCTGGTCTTGCCGGTCACCACCGCCACGCCGTACCCTCCGCCCTGCAAGGCCAGCAGCGCGTCTACCGGCACTGCCAGCACGTTGTCGACCGTCTGGGTGGTGATGTTGACGTTCACCGGGGCCTGGTCCAAGGTGGCGCCGGGCGGGGTGTCGGCCAAGGTGATAACGACCGCCACCGTCGGCGTCGACACGGTGCCGGACCCGCTGGACTCACACGGCGAGCTGCCGCCGGCGCCGGCGCCGGTGCCGCCCCCGCCCGGGCAAGTAGCCACAGTGCCTACCGTCTCGATGTGCCCGCCCACGGTGGTGGTGCCGTCGGGCAGCACTACCGTCACCGCGTCGCCCGGCTTGACCAGGTACTCCTGGCTTACGTCCAGGTCGACGGCAACGACCGGGGTCAGGCTCGTTGCCGTCAGCACCGTGCTGCCTGCGCCCTGGACCGGCGCGCCAGGCGACGGAGCGACCGAGTTGACCCGGATCGGGCCAGGCTCGAAGACCACCCCGCCGAGCGGGATCACCCCGGTCGCCTGCAGGCCGAACGCACGCTGCCAGCGTTCCACCGCGTCGGCAGTGGCCGACGAGTAGTGGTCGCTCTGGGTCAGCCCGGCGCCGTAGCCCAAGGCGATCATGTCGCGGGTCAGCTGCCCCACGTCGGGACCGTCGGACATGCTGGCATCGAACGCTCGGTAGGCGGGAACGGAGCCGTACAGCAGCGGCACCGGCTGGTTGCTGACCGAGTAGACAGGCTGGCCCTGCTTGATGACCTGGCCTGGCTCGGGCAGCGAAGTGTAGACACCCCCGCCCCCGCCCAGAACGGCGATGGTGTACGAGCCACTGAAGCCGATGGAGCCGCCCACCTGCACTGTCGTGCTGAGGTCAGTGCGCACCACCGGCGCGGTAGCGACCTGGCTGCTGCTGCCGGACGACGAGGACGTGCCGTTGCCGCTGTCAGCCGTCGCGGCCACCAGGCCGGCCACCAGCGCCCCGGCCAGGGCTCCGGCCGCGACCGTGATGGCAGCGACCTGCCTGGTGGTGAGCTCAGCCATCGGAGCCCGTCCCGGGGCCATTGCTCGACCCGCTGCCGGGCGCCCGTGTGATATCCCCGCTGCACGGATCTACTTTCTGGAAGAAACATGCCGGGGCCGTGGGGTTGACAGGCTGTCCGGCCGTATGAACTTCGATCGATCCCGGCGTATCCGTACCGTTAACCCACCAAGCCGGCAGGCCTAGCTTCTTGCCGCACAACTGGTTGGCCTTCTCGAAGGACGGGCTGTCGGGGTCCACCCCGCTGCCCTGGAAATTGGTGGTGTCCCCTTTGGGGTCGGGGTAGTCGGGGACCCCGTTGGCCCGCATGCAGCTGACGTACTTCAGGTACTCGGTCTGATCCGGCGGGGGGGCGACCGGGTTGGCGGCCCGCAACTCGTTCTGGGCCGTGGCCAGGTAATCGCTGCACGTACCGGTGAGCTCGTGGATATCCCCGGCCGGCAGGGCCCCTTGCGGGATGGTGATGTGGATGACCCCGGAGGCGTCAATGGTCGGATCGGCTTGGTCCGGATCGCCGTGGGAGCGCTCGCAGGCAGCCCACTCGTTCACCAGCCGGGTCGCGTTGCCCGGCGGCTGCGTGGCCGGGGTGCTCCCGCCGCTGGCGCCGCTGCTGGTCCCCGGGCTGGCGCTGGTCGCCAGGCTGGCGACCTGGGGGGTGTTGGACCCGCCGCTGCATGCGGCCAGCGCGAGGGCGGCCGCCACGGCGAGGACCGCGAGCGCGCCCGGTCGCCGCTGCATCCCGGTCATGTCCCAGCGCCTTCCATGCACCAAAGCGCCGCTGCCCGCGCTTCACAGCCTTCCTGGTTACCTCTCATTGCTCTGTCTCCCAATCGAGGCGATGGTGGGGACAGTTGTACAAAGCGGAAGGTCATAGCCCGGTCACGGTTGTGACCTGGCTGTGACCGGCGACGTGGCATCTTGTAGGCGGAGGGGAAACCGCTGGCGAGATGCCGCTCGATCGACCGGGACGGCCAGCTTGAGCGGAGAAACGATGAGAGTGCTGGTGGCAGAAGACCACGAGCGGCTGGCCAGGGCCGTCGCGGCCGGGCTCCGCCGCCGCGGGATGATCGTCGACGTGGCGCTGGACGGCGACGACGCCCTCGCCCGGCTGGGCGCCAACCGCTACGACGTGGTGGTGCTGGACCGCGACCTGCCCGGCACCCACGGCGACGAGATCTGCCGCACCCTAGCTGCCGAGCGGCGTGAGAGCCGGGTGCTGATGCTCACCGCCGCCAGCTCGGTCAGGGACCGGGTCGAGGGGCTCGGCTTGGGCGCCGACGACTACCTCCCCAAGCCGTTCGACTTCACCGAGATGGTCGCCCGGGTCCAGGCCCTGGGCCGCCGGCCCGGGGCTCCGAAGCCGGAGCACCTGGGCTACCGCGACCTGACTTTGGACCCGGAAAGACGTCTCGCGGCCCGCGCCGGACGACGCCTGGCGCTCAGCCCGAAGGAGTTCACCGTCTTGGAATGCCTGCTCCTCGCCGAGGGAAGACCGGTGTCAGCAGAGGAACTGCTCGAACGGGTGTGGGATCAGGCGACTGACCCGTTCACCACCACGGTCAAAGCCACCATCAACCGGCTGCGCGCCAAGCTCGGTGACCCGCCGATGATCGAGACCATCCGTGAGCGGGGCTATCGCATCGGAGACCAGTGATGGGCGTCGCGCATCCCCGGCTCGCGTCAGCCTCGTGGCTGCGATGGCCTCGCCGGACCGCCCGGCTGCGGCTCACCGCTCTCTACGGTGGCCTCTTCCTCCTCACCGGCGCCGCGCTGGCCGCGATCACCTACGTCCTTTTTGAACGTGCGACCGATTACAGAACGCCGCCCCTGCCGAAGATCCCGCCCGCTCCCGCCATCGGCAAGCTCCAGCTTCCGTCCCCGCTGGCCATGAACCTGCCTCAGCAGTACGGCCTGCTCCAGAATCAGCTGGCCCAGGCCCAGAATCAGCTGGCCCAGGTCCGGAATCAGCTGGCGGGACTGCCTGCAGGTCCGCTTGCGGCGCGGGACCAGCAACTGACCCAGGACCAGCAGCAGCTGACCCAGGACCAGCATCGGCTGACCCAGGCCGTGCATCAGCTCGCACAGGCCGTGCATCAGCTCGCACAGGCCGGGACCGTCCAAGCCGTACAGCGCGCGGCCGACTCACACCAGCTTCTGGTCAACTCCGGGATCGCCCTGGCCATCGTGGCCGTACTCGCCCTCCTGGCCGGCTGGCTCGTGGCCGGCCGGATGCTGCGGCCCATCCGCACCATCACCCGCACGGCCCGGAGGATCTCCTCAGCCAGCCTGCACGAGCGCCTCGCCCTCGACGGCCCGCCGGACGAACTCAAGGAGCTCGGGGACACCCTCGACAGCCTCTTCGCGCGGCTCGAAGCCGCCTTCGAGGCCCAGCGGCACTTCGTCGCCAACGCCTCCCACGAGCTGCGCACTCCCCTGACGGCCGAGCGCGCGCTCCTCCAGGTTGCGCTCGACGACCCCGGCACGACGACCGGGGCCTGGCGTTCCACCGCCCAGGAGGTGCTCGCCTCCAGCGATGAGCAGGCACGCCTGATCGAAGCCCTGCTCACCCTGGCCAGCAGCGAAGGCGGGCTGAACGGCCACCAGTCCGTCGACCTCGCCACCGCCGTCACCGCGGCCCTGGCCGACCTGCAGCCCGAGACCGGCCGACTCGGGATCAACATCGACGCGTTGACGGAACCGGCGACCCTCGATGGAGACCCGCTGCTCGTGGAACGGCTCGTGGCCAACCTGCTCACCAACGCCGTCCGCCATAACGTGGCCGACGGCCGTATCGAGGTCAGGACCGGGGTGACCGACGGCCAGGCCGTCCTGTCGGTGACCAACACCGGGCCGCTTATCCCGCTGGCGGATATCGACCGCCTCTTCCAGCCCTTCCAACGGCTCGACCGGCGCCGGGCAAACTACACGGACGGGCACGGACTCGGACTGTCCATCGTCCGAGCCATCGCCACCGCACACGACGCCATCATCGCTGCCCACCCCAGGCCAGACGGCGGCCTGTCCGTGACGGTCATCTTCCCGCAATCAGCGAGCCCAACGGCAGCTCCGGACCATCATCCCCGCAGCGACCGGCGCAGCCTCGAGATCGCGAAGCCATTACCCGGCCGCTCGGCGCCGGGCGAAGTACTGCGCGAAGGCCTCCCCGGCGAGGCGCACGTGCTGCCGGGACTCCTCGGCGGCCACCGGGGCGTTCCCGGCCCGGATCGCGGCAATGATCGCCACGTGCTCGGTCAGCGCCTTCGGCAGCCGGCCTTCAGCGGGCTAGGCGACACGGGTGTCGCGGGGGTCGTAACGGGCGAGCGTGCCGCCGGGCCGCGCGATCGGGGCGGCGACGGCGACCGTGTCCGGGTACTTCAGTCCGGTCCCGGTGTTGAGCGCCACTACGGAGTCCGCCCGCGAGAGCCAGCCGTCCCGGGCCAGCTGCCGCGCCGCCGCGAAGCAGGCCGCGCCCTCCGGGCAGGCGAACGTGCCTTCGAGCCTGGCGGCCTCGCGCTCGGCGGCCAGGATGTCCTCGTCGGATACCGCGATGGCGGTACCGCCGGTCGCGTACACGGCGTCCAGGACCAGGAAGTCGCCGAGCGGCTTGGGCACGGTCACGCCGAAGGCGACCGTCTTCGCGTCCGGCCATTCCCTGGCTTCCCGCGCGCCGTTCTCGAAGGCCGCCACGATCGGCGCGCAGCCGGCCGCCTGGACCGCGACCAGCCGCGGGAAGGTGCCGTCGATCCAGCCGAGTTCCCGCAGTTCCAGCAGCGCCTTGTAGATGGCGATGAGCCCGACGCCGCCGCCGACCGGGCACAAGATGACGTCCGGCAGCGACCAGCCGAGCTGCTCGGCGATCTCCAGCCCGATCGTCTTCTTGCCCTCGATCCGGTAGGGCTCCTTCAGCGTGGACGCGTCGAACAGGGTGTGGTCGGACGCCACGGCCTGGGCGACTAGGCGGCCGGCGTCGCTGATCAGCCCGTCGACCAGGTGCAGCTCCGCGCCGACCGCCGCGCACTCGGCCCGGTTGACCTCGGGTGCATCTACCGGCATGACGATCAGGCTGCGCAGGCCCGCGCGGGCGCAGTAGGCCGCCCAGGCGGCGCCCGCGTTGCCGTTGGTCGGCATGGCTACCGACCGGACGCCGAGTTCGGCGGCTCTCGAGACTCCGACAGCGGCGCCGCGGGCCTTGAAGGTCCCCGTCGGCAGCTGTCCGTCGTCCTTCATCCACAGTTCCCGCACGCCGACCTCTGCCGCCAGCCGCGGCATGGGCAGCAGCGGCGTCATACCCTCGCCGAAGCCGACGATGTTCGCCGGATCCCGCAACGGGAGCAGCTCGCGGTAGCGCCACAGCGTCTCCGGGCGTGCGGCCAGGCCGGCGGGCGTGATCGCGGACCTGACACCACCCAGGTCGTACCGCGCGAGCAGCGGGCTGCCGCACGTGCACAGACCGGTGAGCCGGTCCGCGTCGTGAGTGCGACCGCAGCGCGGGCAGTCGAGCTGGGTCAGGAAAGAGTGTGGCATCGAAGCTCCGTGCTCAGCCTGGTAAACCAGGTGGGCTGGGCGCCGCTAGCGCAGCACCCGGCGCAGGAATCGGCATCGCACTGAATTCTAAATTCAAAATTTTAAGATCAGAAGAACCGGTGTCGATGCGAACCTCAAGCGCATCCCAGGTCCGGCAGGGGCCGATGCGGGGGCCGGGCAGGACCTCGTTCCGGTTCAAGAACGACGCTCGGGACCGGTATGGGACTGGGACAAGACTGCCCTGGAGCTCAGCGCCGACCGCGCCGTCAGCTCTCAGGGTCATTGGGTGCTGCGTCCGTGGAGGTAGCTCGTCACGGTGACCTGTGGCGCAATCGGGCCGCTTGTTTGGTGAGGTAGTCCCGTTCGGCGGTGTTACGCGCCTGGGCCGCCGCGCGAGTGTAGTGCTCGGCGGCGATGTCGAGGTGTCCGGCCCGCTCGTGCAGGCGGGCACGCACCGCGTCGAGCCGGTGATGGTTGCCGAGTCGCGGCGCAAGCTCATCGAGGGCGCTCAGCCCGGCAAGCGGGCCGTCGACCTCGCCGACCGCGATCGTACGGCTGAGCGCGGCAACCGGGTTGCCGGTGAGCTCGAGGAGTTCGTTATACCAGGCGAGAATCTGCGGCCAGTCGGTTTCCCCGGAGGTGCGGGCGTCGTCGTGCAGCGCGGCGATGGCGGCCTGGATCTGGTACTCACCGCGCTGGTCGCGGGCCAGGGCGGCCTGCAGGATGCGCACGCCTTCGGCGATCTCGGCCTCGTTCCATCGGGTGCGATCTTGCTTGTCGAGAGGGATGAGGGTGCCGTGCTCGTCGGTGCGTGCGGCACGACGGGCGTCGTGCAGCAGCATCAGCGCGAGCAGCCCGGCGACCTCGGGCTCGTCGCACGCCAGCGCCAGCTGCCGGGTGAGGCGGATCGCTTCGGCGGACAGGTCGACCCGGCCGGAATACCCTTCGTTGAAGATCAGGTACAGCACGCGCAGCACGACCGCCACATCGCTGGGCTGTGCGAACGGCTGGCCGCTGACCATCCGCCTCGCGCGGCTGATGCGCTGGCCCATCGTCGCCTCCGGAACCAAGAACGCCTCGGCGATCTCTCTGGTCGTCAGCCCGCCTACGGCGCGTAGCGTGAGCGCGATCGCCGATGCCGGGCTCAGCGCCGGGTGGCAGCACAGGAAGAGCAGTAGCAGCGTGTCGTCGGCCTGCTCGGCCGTCCCGGGCTCGGGCTCGTGGCTCAGCGCGTCCTCGCGCCGGCGCCGCGCCGCAGCAGAGCGCCGGGAGTCGATCAGCTTGCGGCCCGCGACGGTGAGCAGCCAGCCCTTCGGGTCGTCCGGAGGCGCGTCGCCCCAGGACCGGTGCGCCTCCAACAGCGCGTCCTGCACGGCATCCTCGGCCGCCGCGAAGTCGTTCCCGCGACGGACGAGGATGCCGAGCACCTGCGGTGCCAGGACGCGGACGACGTCCTCGTTCACTCCGCTGCGGCCGGGGCGCCGCCCATCACCGGCCGCACCTCAATCCACTCATGAATCGGCTGCCCGTCCTTTCCTGGCGCAGACGACAGGTAGGCCGCGACCTCGTACGCCCGCGCTTCGGACTCGACGTCGATGATGAACCAGCCGGCGGCGAGTTCCTTGGTTTCGGGGAACGGGCCGTCCGTGGTCACCGGTGCCATGCCCGGCCCGCCGTAGCGGACGTATGTCCGCTCGGGACTCAGCGCCTGCACGTCGACGAACTCGCCCCGCTCGCGCAGCAGCTCGCCCACGTGGCGCTGGAATGCCATGTGCGCGGTGATCTCGTCCGCGGTCCACTCGCTGATCGGCACGAAGTCCGGGTGGCGCTCCGGGCCACCGGTGTAGTGCTTGAGCAGCAGGTACTTCGGCATCGTCACTCCTCATATCCGGTGGCTGCCATCATGGCGTCGTCACACCCAGGACCATCGCCGCGTCAGCCGCCCGCGGCCGCGTAGGTCACGATGATCGCGCCCGTGCCGGTCACCTGGCTGTCGGCCAGCCGCAGCGGACGAAGCGCGCCGTCATCGCGGAAAAGGCGCTTGCCGCCGCCCGCCAACAGCGGGTCGATCATCAGCCGGAGCTCGTCCACCAGGCCGAGGCCCATCAGGGTCTGGACCAGCCCGGGACTGCCGATCACGTGCAGGTCCTTGCCCTCCTCCGCCTTCAGCGCACGCACGGCCGCGCCGATGCCGCCCCGCAGCAGCCGCGAATTCTGCCAGCTCAGCGGCTCGTCGAGAGTCGTCGAGGCGACATACTTCGGCAGCGCGTTCAGCGGCTC
>Ga0210395_10003293_pt1 | contig 12432 bp, 16 predicted proteins | sample IncBWH4OmetaG_FD_150861 | JGI IMG/M metagenome (GOLD analysis project Ga0210395, IMG submission 150861) | Forest soil microbial communities from Barre Woods Harvard Forest LTER site, Petersham, Massachusetts, United States - Inc-BW-H-4-O ...
AAGGTCGTCGTTCCGCCCGAACTGGAGAACGTAGCAACGGCCTGGGCATCCGAGGGGCAAACTGTGCTTTATGTCGTTGTGGACGGTCGAGTGATTGGCACGGTGACGGTGGAAGACGAAATTCGTCCGGAATCCGCCGAAGCGGTGAAAGAGCTGCATGATTTGGGCGTGCGCGTGGCAATGATCACGGGTGATTCGCAGGCAGTCGCGGATTCTGTTGCGAAGCGGATCGGAATTGATGAAGTCGAAGCTCAAGTGCTGCCCGCAGAAAAGGCGTCGGCAGTTGCACGGTTCCAGGCCGGGGGCAAGAAAGTGGCGATGGTAGGCGATGGTGTGAACGATGCACCTGCGTTAGCAACCGCGGACGTTGGTATTGCGATCGGAGCGGGTACTGACGTCGCCGTCGAATCCGCAGGAATCGTGCTCGTGCGTAGCGACCCGCGCGACGTTGTGGGAGCGATCGAGCTGTCACGCGCCGCGTACAGGAAAATGGTTCAAAATCTGGTTTGGGCGACAGCCTACAATCTGATTGCCATCCCCGTTGCCGCAGGACTCTTCGTCCGCTGGCGAATCGATCTTCCCATGAGCGTCGGCGCGATTGCCATGAGCACGTCAACAATCATCGTCGCGTTGAACGCCCAACTCCTTCGTCGTTTGAGAATCGTGCGCCATACAACAATTCCGAACTAAGGCGTGGACATTGAGGATGGCAATCGTCGCAGGCTTTGCGCTGCAATCCTTCGATTCCCTCTTTCGCGTCGCCTACAAATCTTCGGCCACAAAACCCGCCCCTATCTTGACTTTCGCATTTTGGAAGTACATGCATATAAGAAACTTTTCCTTTACATCGCACTTCCTAATATGCGAAACTAACGGCTATGAAGACAGAAACTCAATTCGAGAAGAAGGCCCTTGAGGCCCTTCGCATCCAGTTGCCGGTCCGGGACCTCCCCGGAGTCCGCATCCGTGCGGTCAAGGCTCAGCCCGAAGATACCTTCGACGTGCAGTTCGAACTCGAATCCGGAACGAGCCGCGTCCGCGTCCTCGGGGAGTTCAAATCGTCCGTCTCCCCCAAGCTTCTCGAAGACATTGCCCCATGGATTCGCCGTATGAAAACGCTTCGCCCTGACGTTTCCTTCGCGCTGATCTGCCCCGCCCTCCCACTGCGTTCGCAAAACTATTGCATCGAGCAGGGCATCGATTTCCTCGATCTCTCTGGAAATATCTCCATCAACGTTCCCGGCAAATTCACTTTGCAGCGGCTCGGGATCCGCCCCACCGAGCAAGACCGCAAGTCCGCTTCCCCGGCTTTCACCAATGTCTTTTCAGGGCGCTATTCCCGCGTTCTTCGCGTGCTGCTCGAGAAACCAAGGCCGCGGACTCTTACCGAAATTGCCAACGAACTCGAAGCGGAATCCAACCGGATCGCCCGGCTGTTTTCCACACAGCAAATCCGCTTCACCGTCAGTCTCGGCGCTATCTCCAAGGCGCTCTCCAGTCTCGACGAACAACTCTGGGTACGACGCCAGGGCTCGTCCATCCTGGTTCCCGAACCGCGCCGCTTGCTCCTCGAATGGGCCGAAAAATACAAAGAACGCTACCGCTGGCGCTTGCGCAGTTCGTTCGAGACCTCCAACCCTTTCGGATCCACCCTGGCGCAGATCAACTCCGGCATCGAGGCGCTCCTTCGGGGTCCCTACGCGTTCACTTCCGCGGCCGCGGCGACCGACGCCCCCTTTATCGATTTCGATCGTGTCGATATTTTTCTGCTTCCGAAACAAACCGACGCGAAACTCCGCCAGCTCGACAACCGTCCCCCGGCCGAACGAGCCCCGCGCCTTCGTTTCATCTACCCGTATGATGAGGGGGTGTTCCTCTACGCAAGACGCGACGCTTCCCTGCCCCGCGTCTCCAACATCCAGGCCTATCTCGACCTCTATGCCCGCGGCGGCCGCGATCTCAAACAGGCCGACTACCTCCTCGACAATGCCATTGCGCCCAGATGGAAGGCCGCGTGATTCCCGAACCGCAGCGCACGTACCTTCTGGAACTTCTGCATGCTCTCGGCCCGGCAGCGGATGATTTTGTCGTCGCCGGCGCCCAGGCCATGAAATTCGTGGTCGATAACGCACGCGGAACGAAAGACGTCGACTTCCTTCTCAACGTCGTGGCCTTGCGGAAAGAGCCCGTACAACTCGCGCCCCTCTTCGAGAAGCTCGGGTACGCGCCCGTCCCGGAATCCCGCAATTTCCAGTTTGAAAAAGCGATTCCGGGCAGCGCCGATAAAATGCGCATCGAGTTCATGGCTCCGGAAGAATACAAACGCGAAAAGGATTTTCGCGTGGACATCCAGGAAGGCGTCCACGCACGCGCCTGCACGGGCGGCTCGATCGCCCTCGCGCAATCCGATCTGCATACCATCTCCGGCAAACTCCCGTCCGGAACTCCCTGCACCGCTCAGGTTCGCGTGACCCAGCCCCAGGCCATCGTCATGCTGAAGCTCCTGGCTCTGGCAGACCGCTACAACAACATCCGTGGGCCAAAAGAAGCCCGCCACGACCGCGAAGAGGCACAAACGCATGCCGCGGATACCGTCGCTATTGTCAGGGCAGTGCCGGACATCCGGAAGTTCAACGACAAATTCCTTGCTCAGTTCTTGCCTGAGCCGCAGCTCGGGATTCACGTCCTGCGTATTCTCGCCGACTTCTTTCGTAACACGGCAGCGCCCGGATTGATCGTCTATACCGAATACCTTGCCGCCAATCTGCCAGCGGAGAAGGCGACTGCGGAAGCTCTGCGGCGCGAAACCGAAACGGCCCAACGAATCGTTGGCCAGATTCTCCCCGTGCCTGAATTTTTTGCGCTGGCCGCCGCCGTGGAGGACAGCTCTGAAATGGAAAAAGGCGCGCCCTTCGTCGAGGAATACCTCGCGGCTTTGGAGGGCGCTCGGATCCCCATCTCCGACCCGTTGGCACTCCAATCACTCCCAGCCGGGGCGTTCAGTGGAGCCTACAAGCCCGGCGCCACGTTTGTGATGAATGCCTCCGAACCTCTCGAAAAGGTGTCCGATGCACAACGCAACCTCTTGCTTGCCTGCCTCCAGAGGAAACTGCAAGAGTTGCGCAGCAATGAAGAACTCCGGCGCAAGTTTCCCAATACGCTCAAGGTCTAAAGTCTTTTCGTATTTTCTCCATCCCAGTAAATTGCAGTTTCCAATTTCCCCGAGGACCCGACTCCCCTCCAAGTCGGCAAACCTGCAACGCCCTTCCCTGCCCTTCCTGGCCAAACCCTGCGCCTGATCCGTCCGCTTCTTCCGTAAAGGCTCTCCGCCTTGCTCCGATGAACGCCAACCCCGCGGCCTTGACGGCGTGGACGGACAGTCGCCTTCCCCCGCCACGAAGGGCTTTGCTTCTTCGGCACTGCTACGCTGCGCCGGAACCAACAAAAATCCAAGTCAAAAGCAGAAGATCTTCTCCCATGCAATAATCAGCAAGACGTCTCTGTTTCCACTCAGCCGACCAAATTGCAAGTCAGGGTTTCAGACAATGAATCAATGAGAAAAAAAGTTAGCGTCCACGCGCGGGCTTTCCGTGCAGTTTTGCCACGTGTAATTCCCTGCCGAACACTTTAGCCACCCAGTCCGGAACCGTCTCTGCGGTCTTACTCAATTTACCACCGATGAAATGCGCGACTACGCGGAAGCCGCGCCGATGCGCTGTGTTGTCGTACACGAGCAATTCATCAGCGAGTTTGGAAACTTCGGAAAGAGTCTTCGTTGACTCCCGATAGGAGTCAATCACGCTGGACACTGGCACGGCCTGTCCGCCTCTACTCATGCGCACCAACACCCGGCCCACATTCAAATTTGCGTCTTCCGTAGAGATAAAAAGAACTTTCGTCGAATACCCTGCTGCTTTGGCCTGGTCAAGTAGCTGCGTGTCCACACGAATGTCTTCGACGGCAAAAGAACGCCGCTCATCAAGAAACGGTTGTTGCTGGTGCCTCAAGGCGGGAACAAGGGTTGGGAACGGCTCTTTCAAGTAGGCTTCGTAGAAAGTTGTCTTACCGGCGCCTACCGGTCCTGCGATTATGAACAATGCTGGTTTTTGCTGGCTCAGGTTGTGATTTCCTCGCGTGCAATTTTGCGCGGAGCCTTCCCGCGAGTAGGCTCAAAGCCTGTCTCGAATTTCTCAACGGGAGTTCGCTCTCCGTCAGGCGTTACCTTCACAGTCGCTTTCAGGTTCCGATCGTACTCGTAATATGACCCGTTCGGCTCTTCCGCGTCGAAGGGAACGGATTGCGTCGCCGAAAGCTCCGCAAGCATCTGATGAAGCTCCCGACGTTCGGTCTCCGTCATCATGTCATACGAATGCACGGACGAACTCCGTCCCTTGGCTGGTTTTTTGAGCTTCGATTCTCCGCCCTTTGAGTAAAAAACCAGAAGAGCGCTATTCACAAGCTGATTCATCGAACAATTCCGCTTCTTAGCTACGTCATGAATGCGCTTACGAAGGCGATTCAAGATGACGACTTGCGTTTCTCTCCCGGTTTGTTTCTGTCTGGATTGAAGAGTCACAAGCTCGACAGTATTCAGGTCGACTGCCAGAAGCGCGTCATTGATCGAAGTAGACAGTTCTCCGATAAATCTGGGTTTGTCCCGCAGGAGTTTGTCGAGGGAACTCAAGAGCCGGACGTTGTAGACTCCGAAATTACCGCTTCGCCGCTTGGGCACGATTCCCTACTGTTCTCAGGATGGGGTTGCTGCAACTTAGACGCGCGGCCAATACATACAGATATATACACCACCCTCAGCGCTCGTTCAAGTCGGCACTAATCGGCGAAAGTAGACAATAGTCGGCACTAGTTGACTGGAAGTCTGCTGAATTCGGCTGAAGAGGGCACTAGTAGGTAGAAAGTCGGCTGAAGTAGACACTCTTCGACAGCAGTAGGAGTAGCGTGCATGAAATGCAGGAGGACTATCGGCGACCGACACAGGTATTGGAACATAAAGGGTTGTGGCGACGCTGCGCGTGTTTTTACAGGCAAGTTCTTCTTTTTCAGAAGGAAGGGATGTGGCGACTTTTGCCCGAAACGTGGCACAAATGTGCCACCGCATCTCCTTCCACGTTTCTCGACACTTCGACAATCTAAATGGGAGGAAATCTATGGCAAAACCCAGAACCGAACGGACTCTGCTGTTTCCGAGCAAAGAATTCCGAGAGGAGGTGAGGAAGGCGTCGAAGGCCCGGGGCTTTCCGCTTCGCTCCAATAAACGGCTCAGACCGCCGCCCTTGACGGCACGCACAACCGTTCGCAATGGGCTCGCTATGAAGGAAATTTACTTATTTCTTTTCGAGCAGCAAAACCGCTCGAAACAAGGTAAAGCAACACTGTTCCCCGCGCGCTACTGCCAACGGTCGATTTCTTCATTTTTCCTCTGCGCGAGAAAACGCGGGTTCATCTCAAAAGAGGATCTCTTCGTTGGTTCGTTCTTTCGGCTCCGGGCTGCCCATAAACATCAAAGAGACCGTAAAGAAAGCAGCTCAGGAAAGTACTGAAGGCTAAGGAAAATTCCTTTTCATGGTGCTATATGTATAGTAGCATTAAGCTGCCTCGTTCATGCTTGGCGATTCGACAGTCGCCTTGACGAACGGTGCCTTATCTCACATGGATGCCACTAACGCACTAACGGTCGACGAAATCGCCTCTCTTTTCGGCCTCCCTGTGAATACAGTCCGCGAACGGCTCGCCCGTCGCACCCTCCCGCAGGAATATTTTTCCATTCCGGACCTCGCAAAACGGTGGCGATGTTCCCGCGGTACGGTGTATAACCGTTTACGTGCCCACGGAGCGAAGGTTCTCGACTTCGCGCCAAACGGGAAACGCGGGAAGAAGGTCGTGGCAGCTTCGACTGTTTTGCAGTTGGAGGCCCGGCAAACCAAGCGATTATGCTGACTATCCACAAACGCGGCAGAGTGTTCTGGTCCGATGGAATCGTGCAGGGCGCGAGGGTCCGTCGCCCACTTGGGACGCGAAACAGCGATGCGGCTCACCGCATCGTCGGCAAGCTTGAGCGTGCATTGGCGGAGGGTACGGATTCAAGCCTCTGGCCAGAATTGAAGCAATTCCTGCCGGAACCAACCTTTCGAGTGTTCGCCAATGCCGCCGGCTACAAAGAGCCCATTGTCAAAGCTGAGCCTACGTGGGCGGACCTGAGCGCGGCCTTCGAAAACGAATTGCTTCGGCGCGTCGCATTGGACAAGTTGCGGGAGTCAACTGCGGTCCGCTACAGGCACGCAGCGCGGGAATTCAAGGCGTTTCTAGACGAACGCAAAATCACGCTCCTGAGAGACATCACGAAGCCTTTTGTCGAATCTTTCAAAGTTTGGCGCGCTTCGCGGATTCGCACCAGGAACTTCTCGCGTGGCGCGACCAGTCTTGCCCTGGACGCGGCGATACTGCACCGAATCTTCGCCATTGGCGTCGAGTACGAAATCGTCGAAAAGAATCCCGTCCGCATGGAGGGACGTCCTGGAGACACTCCGGAACGCGGGGCGCAGCCCTTCTCCGCCGGGCAATTGGACAAGTTGAAGCAGGCAGCTGGTGCCGACCTCTTCATCTTTTTGCTCCTCCGCTGGACTGGGATGCGCGGCTCTGACATTGTCGGGCTGACTTGGGGAGACGTGCACTTTGATCGGAGAGAAATCGAACGGATCACACAAAAACGGCGTAAACCCGTTATCATCCCAATTCATACCGAATTATTGTTCGCCCTCGAAACCGAGCACGAACGCAGGTCGCCAGCATCCGGCGACCAGGTCTTACCCCAAACGCGGGAACGCGGTCGAATGACTCGACCAAGGCTCTATCAGCGTTGCAAAGCAATGGGCCGCCGGGCAGGAATCGAAGATGCGCATCCGCACCGTTTCCGCGACACATTTGCCGTCGACATGCTTGCTCGGGGCGCTACGCCTTACGATGTGGCCAAACTCCTTGGCGACGAAATCGCGACCATCGAAAAACACTATGCGCCGTTTGTCCGAGAACTACGCGAGCGCGTACGAAGTCTGATGGAGTCCGAGGGCGGCTTAGCAAAGTTTGCCGAAGCGCGTCGCACCACAGCCAAATCAAACTCCATCCAATGAACTTGGCTAATCACTAGAACCTTGGGAGCCCTCTGCGGCAATAGCCAGAGACAATATGAGCAGCACTCACCTCAGACGGTATACGGATTTAACCGCTCTCATCTTCTTGCTGAACGAGAAAAAGATAACGCTGCTTGATCCTGAATCCTGGGACGATAGCAATGATTCGTACTACCTCTCCATATACAAGGAGAAAAAGAACCTGAAATCCGTACTAGCTCTCTGCTTCTCGGAAACCGGTGAGACGTACCATCACTGGCGCGTTTTCGCGAATGGTTCGGGTGGCGTATGCATCAAGTTCAAGAGGTCGAGCTTTCTCAAAGCGCTGAAAAAACAGCTCGGCGTGCGCATGCGACAGGTGAAATACCTTACGCTCGACGAAATAGAAGGTATGACGCTGAGCGTGAAAGATCTGCCGTTCCTCAAGCGCTACGCGTTTGAGCATGAGTGTGAATATCGCATCGTTTACGAGTCCGACTCAAAAAAGATGCGCAAGCTCGACATTCCTATCCCCCTCTCCTGCATCGACAAAATCACCCTGAGCCCGTGGATGCCCCCGGACTTTTCGTCACATATCAAGCGCGTGCTTCGCGGAATCGAAGGCTGCAAGAGCCTTGATATCGTTCGTTCGACGTTGATTGGCAACGAACGCTGGAAAAGTCTTGGGGAAGACGCCGTTTAGCAGATAGCCTGGCTGAAGATTTCAGACTTCGTGTGGTGAGAGCCACCCATAATCGACGACCACTAGTTCTCCGTCCACCAAACCATAGGTATCGACCTTGCTCGTATCTGAGTTTCTTCCCATCAAGGCGCTCGCAGCATTCATCTCCTCAAAGCTGACTGCACCGTTCGATAAGAAATCCTGCTCGCTGCTCACTCGGTCACGTGGAACAGTGGCAGCCTTGGGCATCACATTCAAGAGCCCACGGGGAAGATGAAATAAAATCGGACAAAGTCCGACGCCGCCGATTCTCTGTGCCCCTTTGCTTTGCCACTCCTGATACGTCCGAAACTCTTCTTGGTTGACCAAGCGGTTTTGCCGGAAGAGTTTAAGCCAGGTCTTCAGCGTCCATGTAATGGTTCGTTTTGAAGGCGGATTTTGCTGGTGCTTCCACTCGGCATCCAGTCCTTTGAATTCAAGGATGCGCGGAGTCTTGAAGGCAAGACGGTGTGTCAGCCGCACTACGCGGAAGTTCCCATTATTTTTTGTCGCCCACAACATAGCTGCCTTCACTCTGCAATAGGAGGAACCGTTACCACCACTTCAACTTTCTCCAGCCGCGCCCTTGTCGGGTTTTATTTTTTGCTGTGGTCCGTTCTGGCTCGGATGTGTTCTGTGATTCCTGGCCGTCGAAATAGCTCTGCTTCTCAAAGACATCATGGGCACGACCACGCGCAATCTGTTCCTTAGACCATTTCGGAGCCCATTTGACGCGATTATTGCGTATCCAGTAGTGGGACTGACAGGGAAAACTCCAGTTGCCGATCGAAGGGTGAAGCGAAATTGTCTTTCCGTCGAAAATGAGCGCCCAGTCGGTCGGCCTTATTGGCGTGACCACCTTGTTTCCACAGCCACAAAGGCACAGATGAGAAGCGGTTGCGAAGCGGATCGAGATGTAGATTGTCCCCTGCTCCAGCTCGTCAGGAATGAATTCGACGAATTCGTGCTTGATGACGACTTCCGGCTTCATTGCGGCCGATCCTCGTTTAGCAGCAGATTTGTGTCGATGCTGAACTGGGTCTGGTGCTCCGACTTAAGGTCGCGATAAAAACCAAAAATCTTTTTGTACCTGATCACGGCCAGGGCCGCGTTCAGCGCGTTGAGTTCGGCAATCTGGATGTTGCGGTTGTAATCGTCGTCGCCCGGCGTGTCCTCAAAAGACACTCTGCTGCGAAAATTGTCGCGCTTCTGCGCGGTGCTCGTCGTGACTCTCACAATTCCGCCAAGGCTGTTCTCGCTCAACTGGATGCCCATGCCCACGTCGATGAACGGGGCATTAAACTCCTCCAACTTCTCGACAATCAGTTTCTTGGGGCTGCCTTTGTCTAGGCAGATAAAAACGAAATCCATGCCGCGTAACTCCTCCACATTGGAGGCATCAAGATAGATCGGGTGATCGACGATGCCGCGGTGCATCTTCCCGTAGAGGTTCTTGAAATACGTCGCCTTCGGCTGCCTCGCTCGCAGTTCCTCGCCCGATGGTGCGCCGGGCGACCGGAATGCGTTGTGCTGGTAGAAGGTATCCCCGTCATATAGGTGGATTTCCTTGGCAGGAGTTTTCGCAACCAAATCAAGGACGTAGGAGCCTGTTCCGCCCAGACCGAGAATGGCGATTTTTCTCAGCGCCATCTTCTTCGTGACGCCGACGATCTCCGCGCGGCTGGAAGCGGTGTCCGCGTAGTTGAACGGCTCGTCGCTGTCATTTTCCGGCTCAATCACAGGAAAGGTCTTGGCCGTGACCGTGGGGTCGATTCTCTGCGCGGGGCCGGAAATGATGGAGACGTAGGTTGTGACCTGCGCGTAGTAGTCCGGATATGAATCGGCTGGTTTAGGCTTAGCCGAGAATGAGTGGTTTACCGGGACGCCCTCGGCGAGCGAATGCGCGTTGCTTCCGTGTTTTATCTTCGCGATTTCGCTGCCGTCCTCGTTGCACGGATGATCCCCGGCGAAATACGCGACGTGCGTGTCAGGACGACCGGTCTGGTCGTCCGCCAGCACGAGCTTGATGACGAGAATGCCTCGGCCAACGACCTTGCCGGAATTCACGTAAGGGACATCCTTCACCAGCAGGCAGCCGGAGCGGACTTCGAGGTCATACCCTTCGTCGCGGAGTTTCTTGAGATCCGCGCTACGATTTATCGGTCGCTGTGACATTGAAAATCATTCCGTTCTTCACCTTGACGCTCTGGCCTTCCACCATCGACCCCTGCGGATTGACGCGCGGGCCGTCTTCGTAGGACACGGTATAGAGGATATTCGCGCCCTGAGGAGGAGTCGGGAACGCCAGCTTCACGATCTCGTCGAACGTCACCGTCTTCGTCGTTACCACCTTCTTCTGGCCATTGACGATGATCGTGAATTTCCGGGGCTGCGCGGGTCCGCTGTGGAAGTGTTCGTCCTGCCGGAGGTGCACGGGCTCCGAGTCGTTTTCCACGATGGGGTCTTCCTTGTCGCCCCGCATTTCGCGGAAGAGGTCGTAACCGGCTTGGACATGGCCGAGTTTGTAGAGGGCCTCGCCCGTGGTCGGGTTCGGCGACTCGTAGGGTTTCTGGTCAACGTGGATTCGAACTTCATGTTTTTGGCTTTCCATTGTTTTCTCCATGGCTTAGACACTGCATTGATTCAGGGACAAGAGGTTGTCATTCCAGTCGCCGTCGGCGTGCGTGCGCAGGTACGGCGCGCGTCCTGCGGGACGGACCACACCGACATTGGAACGCCTGCCGGTGTAGGGATCGAGCACGAAGAACGTGTTCGTCCCCGCATCGATGCTGCGTATGACATCCTCCCGAGTCCACTTCCATCCCGCGCGCGGATTCCCGACATGCGTGATGTGCTCATGCGGGCTCTGGGGATGCGGTTTCGTGATGCAAGTAACCTGAACGTCTGCCACTGCCTTTCCCCTTCCTGGGCAGTCCGTATTTGGATGCCCAATTCGAGTATACCACAATCAGCGGATTTGGGTATTTCTAGATTAAAAAAAGGGGCTCTCAAAATAATTCCGCTGTCCGGTTGCCTCCGCCATCGGCTACGATGCCGTGTTTGATTAGGCGCACACGCGCCGCGTCGCGGGAAGTCTGGAAGGTGGAAGTCACCAGCGTGATCAGTTGCTGGCCATGCTCGGAACTGACCGCGAGGTTCGCGTAAGGGATTTTCTTCTCCTCACGGAAAAGCTTTGCCGAGGCGAGCAGTGCTGAGGCGGGCATAAGAATCGCTCCGCACGCATAGCCGGCCTGCCACTCCATCCAATCGCGCTCCGACGCGCCAATCATGTTGTCACGATGACATTTATTCGTGTGGGCTTGGGTCCGCGCGGGAAACAGCGAAGGGGGCTGATTCTCCATGTCGTCGAACATGAACTGGTGGAAATGGACGTGTCCGAATTCATGCGTAAGGGTTGTGCGTAACCGGTTCTCCATGTTGGCCGCGCTGAGCGCACCGGAGATGCGCACTACGGGTCGTTTGCGAGGCGTGAATTCTGTGACACCTTCGACTTCTCCGGGCTCGCCGGAAAGATCGGCGTAAGAATCCAGATCGGCCTTCTGCTCGATTAAGACCGTGAGATCATCTGTTTTGATGGGGAACTCGACTTCGCCGTAACGCTTCGTGAGAAACTCCCGGACAACGCGCTCGCATTCGTCGTCTATCTCGCCCGGTAGATAGTGTGGACGCTGGGAAAACCGGCCGGATTTGTCCTTCACCCACTTCATGCTTACTTGTGGTCCTTTACCGCCTTCCGGAACGCTTTGAAAGCCAACTCGACCTTTTGTGGCTGTGTCGTTGCCATTTTTTGTAGATCGTTAGGAATTGTGCCCGCGGCGATGCAAAGAACGTCCTTCGATAAATCGACGTGTTCCGCTATCTGGGCTATCAGGAATTCGGACGGCGGATTGCGGCGGTCGTGTTCGATGTCATTCAGGTATTGCGCCGAAATCGCCTGCCCGTCCTCCTTCTTCACTTTTGCCGCAAGATCCTTCTGGCTCAGGCCCTTCGCCCGCCGTGCTTCCGAAATCAGAGTGCCGAACGTTTTCATGATCTCCCCAGTATTATAATCCGCGGATTAGCGAATCAAGCACTTTGTCAGGGTCCTGGCCGTGTTGCAGCTCGGTTGTTAATGGCATGGAATTGGAGGCGCGTAAAGATCGCGTCAGCAGAAAGGCATTATAGCGAACAAATAGCGAAGCCGCAAGTCACAGTTATGGCACAATTTCGCCAAGACTGTCCGTAAGTTATTGAAAAATAGCGGGCGAGCCTGTAAGCCGGATTTTGTGCGGCGCGCCTTCCTGTAAAGGACGGCGCGCAGCGGCGATCATTCCTCTAGGTCACGGCTCGCGCCGTGACTCCAGCAGCCTACCCGAGGGTTGCTCTCGATGATGGCTTGCGCCATCGTCGAGGAAGGACGCTCTTTGCAGCGGCCGCCGCAAAGCGGTCGACTGCGCAAGCGTTCTCGGCGAGCCGGGCCGGCTCTCCCCTCCTATTTGGCCTTGCACCACGCGGGGTTTTCCGTGCCTCCGATGTTGCCACCGGAGCGGTGGGCTCTTACCCCACCTTTTCACCCTTGCCAAACTG
>Ga0210395_10003294_pt1 | contig 12431 bp, 15 predicted proteins | sample IncBWH4OmetaG_FD_150861 | JGI IMG/M metagenome (GOLD analysis project Ga0210395, IMG submission 150861) | Forest soil microbial communities from Barre Woods Harvard Forest LTER site, Petersham, Massachusetts, United States - Inc-BW-H-4-O ...
CGCGTACCACCGGGGCTGGCTGAAGCGCTAGGCCCAGCTGACGACGTCGTCGTGGTCTAGCCGCGGCAGCCGGTTGAACCAGGGGTTCTCGCCGGGGTGGCCGATGTTCACCACGAGGATGGAGCGGAAGCGGCCGTCCGGGAAGAACTCGGCGTCGAGCGCGGGCGCGTCGAACCCGGTCATCGGGCCGGCGGCCAGACCGTGGGCGCGGACCGCGAGGATGAAGTAGCCGGCCTGGAGCGCGGCGTTGAAGTTGCCGCCCTTCGTCCGGAACTCCTCGTTGTTCTCGAAGAAGTCCTTCATCTCCGGCCGCATCGGGAAGACCGCCGGGATGTGCTCGTGGAACCGGGTGTCGACGGCCAGCACGGCGACGGCCGGCGCGGCCGCGGTCTTGGCCTTGTTGCCGTCCGACATGAACTTGACCAGGCGGTCCCGGCCTTCGCCCGGACGGACGTACAGGACCCGCAGCGGCTGGGTGTTCGCCGAGGTGGGCGCCCACTTGGCCAGCTCCCAGATCGAGGTGAGCTCCTCATCGCTCACCGGGGTCTGTGCGAAGGTGTTCGCGGTCCGGGCCTCGGTGAACAGCAGGGCGCGGCCCGCCGGGTCGAGCACGTCGAGCGCCGGGCGCTCCGCCACTTCAGTCATAAGGGGTCACTTCCTTTAGGTAAGCATTGTCGATAGGTTGAAACATCAACTATCGCTCGTTGCTTCCGTGACCTCGGTCACACCACTGGCCAGTGGCCGGCGGCAAACAGTTTGCGGCTCGACCGACGTACGACTGTCCCCTCGATGACATTCCGCTCGTCTAGGCGGCAGGAAACCAGCCAAGGAGGCACGTCATGAGCCGAGTCATCGTCATCGAATTCACGTCGCTGGACGGGGTCATGTACGACCCGGACGGGAGCGACGGGTCAGCGCACGGCGGGTGGGCGTTCCGGTACGGCCCGGAGGTGGTCGCCGGAGACAAGTTCAGCCTCGGCGAGGTGCTCGACACTGGCGCCTTGCTGCTGGGCCGTCGCACCTGGGAGCTGTTCGCCAAGATCTGGCCCGGTCGCGACGACCCCTTCTCGGCCAGGATGAACGCCATGCCCAAGCTCGTGGCCTCACGCTCACTGGAGCACGCCGAAGGGTGGCAGAACTCCAGCGTGCTGCACGGCGAACTGTCCGCGGAGGTACGCGAGCGCAAGCGGGAACAAGACATCGTGGTCGCGGGCAGCGCCAGCGTGACCCGCGCGCTGATGGCCGCCGGCCTGGTCGATGAGTACCGGCTGCTGGTGTTCCCGCTGGTAATCGGCGAGGGCACGCGGCTGTTCCCCGACGGCATCAAGCCGGCGAACCTGGCGCTGGTATCGGCACAGACCGCGGGTCCGGCCGTCCTGCTGATCTACACCCGGGCGGCGTGACTCAGTTAGCTGTCGTGGTTGTCGCGGGTTGGACGGCGGCCGGGCGGTCGGGGGTCAGGCAGACCATCCCCTCGCTGAAGCCGGCCGACCCGATACCGAACGCCGCGTTGAACCGGTCCAGGTTGACCACCGTCAGAAGGGCGGTCAGCTCGACGATCTGCTGGTCGGTGAAGTGCTTCTTCGTCCGGTCGAACAGTTCGTCCGAGACTTCGACCGGGGTGCGCATCACCCCGACGGCGTAGTCGAGCGCGGCCCTCTCCCGTTCCGTGAACAGGTCGCTGCCCTGGTACCTGGGCACCGCTAGCAGCTCCTCATCGGACAGCCCGGAGTTGCGGCAGATCTGCGAGCCGAGGTCGACGCAGTACTCGCAGCCGATCATCTGCGTGGCCTTGATCTCGACAAGGTTCTTGAGCCGCTCGTCGAGGGCGTGACCGCCGCGCACGGCCCCCTGGAAAAAGCCCATGCCCATCATCATCTTGGGCCGGACCGCCCAGATGACGGCGGGCTCGATCCCGCTGTTCCAGGCGGGCTCACGTCCGGTCATCTTCTTCATGCCGCGGCGCATGAAGAAGTAGATGAGCTTGGTCATGGGTCCGGCCTTGTCCTCCGGAACTCCGGTAATCCGTGCCATGGAACACCTCCTGGCGCGCCGGCTCAGGTGCGGCAGCGCTCACCTCATAGGACGTCCCCACGACAGCAAAGGTGACACGCCTTCACGGCACGGTGAGCCGGCGGCTCACAGGACGCCGAGTACCAGCCGGATGGCCCGGTCGACCTCTCCGGTCTCCGCAGCGTCAAGACGTCCCGCGAAGTCGCCCAGCCGGCTGACGTCGACTGCTCGCATCTGATCAACGAGCACGCGGGTCCGGACTCCGTCCATCACGATCTCCGGTCGGAAGATGGCGGGCTGCGCACTGGTGGAGGTCGGGGCCACGATCAGCGTGGAGAGCAGAATCCCGTCACTTTGGATGGTGACCGCGTATCTGGGACCGCGCTGTTCGTGCCCGGTGGCGTCCTTGCCGGTGCGCAGCCGGTACAGGTCACCACGCACTGATCTCGTCAAGCTCCTCGTTCACGGCCTTGATCTCGGCTGGGTCGAGCGGGTCGTTGCGGAGCCGTTCGGCGTCACGGGCGGCCTGCGCGTACAGGCGGGCGGTGTACTGCGCGTGGATGAGCTCGCGGATCGCGTCGGACAGGTTCCCATCACCCGCCAGCTGGCGAAGTTCAGCCATCGTCTGCTCATCGGCGCGGAAGCTGATGGTCACGGCTGTCATACGACCACTATAAGACAACCACTCGTTAGGCGACAGTGAGCCGGGTTCATGAACCGGCGGTGCGCTTGGCGGCCATCGCGGCCACGCCTTCGATGAACACGTCGACCCCGAACCGGTAGTGCTCTTCCGGGTCATCGCACGCGGTCATCGGGATGGCGCACTCGACCACCCGGGGATACCTGGCCGGCGGCAGGGTCGCCATGGTGACCTGCTTCTTGCGCTGCAGTTCCGTGCGGTCCGCGTCGGCGAGCATCTCGATCCCCGGCTCGCTCATCACGAGCATGAGGCCGGTCCACAGCGTTGAGCGGGCGACCGCGCTCGCGTCGGCGGGGCTCAATCCGGCGCTGCGCAGCAGTTCGAGGGTGACTTCGACGGCGTTGAGCGCGGCCGCGCTGTGCACGATGTCCGAGCCGGCGAGCAGCTGGGGAGCGGCCGGGTGGGTGCGCAGCACCGTGAGGAGCGAGGTCAGCAGCCAGCGCAGCTGACCGGTCCAGGGCGCCGACCGGTCGACGGTGAGGTCGACCTCGCTCCACAGCCGGTCGGCGACCCCGCCGAGCAGTTCGTCCTTGCTGCGGAAATGCCAGTACAGGGCCATCGGCGTAACGCCGAGTTCGGAGGCGAGCTTGCGGATCGTCAGCGCTTCCAGGCCAGCCGCGTCGGCGAGCGCGAGCGCCCGGTCGACCACGGTGGCCCTGGTCAGGCGGGTGCGCTCGGCATCGTCAGAAGACTGCGGTGAAATCACTTGACAACTATACGGCGTACAAGGGAGGATCGGCAATGGCGAGCTTGTACAGCGTATAAGAACGTCATACAGGTACGGCTTACAGGTACGTCGTACAACACTTTCGGGGAAGGACCGAAGCCATGACAGGACGGGCACGCTGGTGGGCGCTGACGGCGGTCAGCCTCGCCACCGTCATGACCTATCTGGATAACAACGTAGTGAACGTGGCGCTCCCGACGATCGAGCGCAGCCTGCATCTGTCGGTCAGCGGGCTGGAGTGGATCGTCAGCAGCTATGTGCTGGTCCTCGGCGGGCTGCTGCTGGTCGGGGGGCGGATCGCCGACGTCTTCGGCAGGCGCCGGATGTTCCTGGCGGGCCTTGCCATCTTCACCCTCGCCAGCCTCTCGGCCGGGCTGGCGGACAATGGCGGCGTGCTGATCGCCGCGCGCGCGGTGCAGGGCCTGGGCGCGGCCCTCGTGATGCCGGCTGGCCTCGCGATCATCACCGCGACGTTCACCGATATCCGCGAACGCACCACCGCGATCGGCATCGCGGGCGCGGTCGGTGCGCTCGGCCTCGCGATCGGCCCGACGGTCGGCGGCCTGATCAGCCAGCACCTGCACTGGGGCTGGATCTTCCTGATCAATGTGCCGCTCGGTGTGATCACCATCGCGATCGCGATCCCGTCCGTCACCGAGTCGCACGGCCGGGCGGAAAACGGAGCGAATCTCGATATACCCGGCCTGATCTCCTCGACGGTCGCGCTGTTCGCGCTGACCTACGCGCTGATCGAGGGCGAGGACAAGGGCTGGACCTCGCCACCGATCATCGCCGCGTTCGCGGTCGCGGCGATCGCCGCCGCTGCCTTCCTGGCTATCGAGGCGCGCAGCGCGCATCCCATGGTTCCGCTGCCGGTCTTCCGCTCGGCGTCCTTCAGCGGCGGTCTCAGCACGATGATGATCTGGTCGTTCGGCATCCTGGGGATCTACTTCTTCACCTCCCTGTACCTGCAGGGCAACCTCGGGTTCTCGCCGACCAAGGCGGGCCTGGCGTTCGTCCCGATGGCGCTGTGCCTGGCCTTGGCGGCGGTGCTGTCACCCCGCATTGTGGCGGTCCTGGGCGCGTACCGGACCGTGGCGTCCGGCATGGCGGTCATGACCGTGGGCCTGATCCTGTTCGCCCGGCTCGGCGCGGGCGCGACGTTCAACGACTTGCTGCCCGGGTTCATCCTGTTCGGCCTGGGCGCTGGCGTGATGAACGTCCCGCTGACCAACGCGATCGTGGGCGGTGTGACCACCGCGCAGGCGGGCGTGGCGTCGGCTCTGCTGAACGCGTCCCGGGAAGTCGGCGGACTGCTCGGCGTGACGGTTGTCGGCGCGGTGATCAGCCTCAGCGAGGGGAGCGCGCTGCGGTCGGGGACGAAGCGAGCGCCGGCCTTCGTCGACGGCTACCACACCGGCCTGTGGCTGACGATCGCCCTGCTCGCCGCCGGTGCCGTGCTCAGCTACCTGACCCTGCGGCCGGGGCGGCGACCCGCGGAGCCCGCCGAGCTCACCCTTGACGAGACGCTCGAGGCCCGGCCCTCGGTCAGCCTTACGGAGTAACCAGGGCTGACACAGTCACCACGGGACCGTTCGGAATGATGATTATCAATTTTCCGAACGGTCCCGTGTTTCACGTTGCCAGCCCGCTGGGACTGGCGTTGCAGGCCATTCTCGGGGTTAATGGGGGGTGAAATGAGGTGTAAGCCCAGAAATGCCGCGAGAGGACAATCATGAGCAGTGACGCCGATCCCGGGAATGTCAGCACGGAGCTGCTGACGGACGCACCCCAGGAATATGCCGCATTCAAGGTTGAGCAGCGCGGGATCGACCTGATCCCCGTGGCCGAGCGGAAGATGACGCCTGCCGGGCTCTTCTGGCTGTGGGCGGGCGGCGTCTTCAACGTGGAGTTCTTTTTCTACGGCACGTTCATCATGACGTTCGGGCTGTCGGTGCCGCAGGCAGTGGCCGCGATCCTCGTCGGCAACCTGACGTACGCCTTCCTCGGGTGGGCCAGCTTGCAGGGACCGAAGACCGGGACCACCGCCTTCATGGTCTCCCGCGCACCGTTCGGGCAAAACGGCAACCGGCTGGTCGCGCTGTTCAACTGGGGAACCCAGGTGGGGTTCGAGATCGAGGGCGTCTACTTCGTCGTCGCCACGGTCATCTTGCTGTTCAGCCATTACGGAACCACGGTGAACACGGCCGGCAAGATCGTGATCATCATCCTCGCCGTGCTCGTGCAGATGGCTCTCCCGCTGCTCGGGCACGCCACGATCAGCAAGGCGCTGCGCTACCTCGCCTACATCTTCATCGTGTTCTTCATCGTGCTGGCGGTCTTCACGTTCCAGAAGCTGCACCTGTCCACATTCCACGTGCACCCGGCCACGTTCGCGGTGTGGACCACCGCGCTGGTGCTGATCATCTCGGTCGGCGGTCTCGGCTGGACGGAGAACGGGAACGACTACTCGCGCTACCTGCCGCCGAGCACGCCCGGGCACAAGACGTTCTGGGCGGCGGCGCTCGGCGGCGCGATCCCGTCGGTCATCCTCGAACTGCTCGGCGTGTTCGCCTACACCGTGACCACCAAGACGGTCGGCATCGCCCAGCTTGGCGTTCCGCAGTCGTTCGACGCCTGGTTCGTCGTGCCGTTCCTGATCTTCGCGGTCTTCCAGCTGCTCGCCATCAACACGCTCGACCTGTACTCCTCGAGTGTCACGCTGCAGGCGCTCGGCCTGCCGGTCAGGCGCTGGGGGGCGGTCATCATCGACGCGGTGGTCTGCGGCGTGGTCACCGGCATCATCTTGTTCCACGGGAACTTCTACGCCGACTTCGCCGGGTTCCTGCTCTACATCGTCGTGTGGCTGTCGGCCTGGTTCGGCGTCCTGATGACCGACTACCTGCTGCGCCGCAGGCGGTACGACGCCGCGTCGCTGGCTGCCTCGCGCGGCGGACTGTACTGGCGCAACGGGGGCATCCACTGGCCGGCGGTCATCGCGCTCGCCGCTGGCATCGTCGCGGCGCTGATGTGGATCAACGCGGCCTTCGACGTCCCGGCTTACGTCGGACCGATCTCCAACCACTTCCCCGGCCTTACGGGCAGCGACTTCAGCTGGGCCCTCGGCATCATCGTGAGCTCCGTCGTTTACTTCGCGCTCGCCGCCCGGGGCGTCCGCAAGGAGGGAGAGGCGACGGCGGCGATGGAGGTGGCGTCTTAACCAAACTCGCGGGTTATTCCAAGGGTTCTCCCAACGAGTGCTCCTTGGGATCACAGCCTGGGTGCTAATACTCGTAACCATGAGCAACATGTACGAGGGCATCGGCGCGGATGACGTGCCGACCGCGGCGTATCGGGTGCCAGGATCGGCCCCCGGCGGTCCGGGTTTCGGTGCTCCGCGAGGCGGTGCTCCGCGAGGCGGTGCTCCCAAAGGCGGGGGCGGCGGGTGGTCCCGCGGCAAGCGGACGGCCGCGCTGCTCGCGGTCTGCGCCGTGGTCGGCGGCGGGGCGTTCGCCGTCACCGAAGCGGTCACCGGCTCGCCGGCAACGGCGCCGGCTGGGAGCACTCAGGCAGGCAGCACCCCGGCCGGGAACATCCAGGCAGGGACGTCGGCGAGCGTCACCGGGCAGGCCGCGGCGCTGCGCGACGTGCTCAACTCATCAGGCATCCGGCGGCTGGCCCGGCTCCGCCGTCTCGGCGGGATGTACGGCCAGTACACCTTCCAGACGGCGAGCGGGCCGCAGACGCTGGCGTTCGAGCGAGGCACGATCGCCTCGGTCAGCGGCGGCGACGTGCTGGTCCGCGCGGCCGACGGCGTCACCTGGACGTGGGCGCTGACCGGCACGTCGGTCATCCGCGAGAACGGGACGAAGGAACCCTCAAGCGCGCTGTCGCCGGGCGAGACCGTGTTCGCGGGCGGTCCGGTCGTCGGCGGCACCAAGGACGCCCGGCTTATCGTGATCAGGAAGGCCGCGACGGCCGCGGCCCCTGCGGGCACCGCCTAGATGAATGATTCCCAACCCGGGCGGCTGCGGCGTGTCGGGTTGATCCGGACGTGGGTGGAGGGCATCGATGGCCGTTCGTGACTACAGACCTCGACACCCTCCTGACGGCACTGTACGTGCTGGTCGACGATCACGTGATCCCTTCGGGCCGGCGCGGTCCGGGCAGGCCGAAGCAGCTGTCGGACGCGGAGCTGGTGTGCCTGGCGGTGGCCCAGGTGCTGCTCGGCGCCCGCAGCGAGCATCACTGGCTGCGGATGTGCTACGCCAGGCTGGGGCACCTGTTCCCGTACCTGCCCAAGCAGCCCGGCTACCACAAGCGGGTCAAGGCGGCCGGGCCGCTGCTGGCCGCGGCGATCGACTTCCTGGCCCGCGAGGTGCCGTCCTGGCACGACCAGGTGCGGCTGATCGACGCGACCCCGGTCCCGTGCGGCGCCTCGCGGGAGACCGTGAAGCGGTCCGAGCTGGCCGGGTGGGCCGGCTACGGGTACTGCGCGGCGCATTCCCGCTGGTACTGGGGGCTGAAGCTGTACCTGGTCACCACCCCGGACGGGATGCCCGTGGCGTGGTGCCTGGCCAGCCCGAAGCTCGGCGAGCGGGACGTGGCCGCCGGCCTGCTCGCGCACGCCGCCCGTACCGGGGCGTTGCGGCCGGGACTGACCCTGATCGGGGACAAGGGATTTGCCGGGCGGGACTTCGAGGACCTGGTCACCTCGGAGCTGAAGATGAGCCTGGTCCGCCCCGACCGGCGCGACGAGGGACCCCGCCACGGGTCCATCGGCTGGATCCGGCAGTGGATCGAGTCGGTCAACGACACCCTCAAGGGCCAGCTGGACCTCGAACGGCACGGCGGGCGCACCACCGAGGGCATCTACGCCCGCATCGCCCAGCGGCTGCTGGCCATGGCCGCCGCCATCTGGCACAACTGGACGACCGGCGCCACCATCAAGCGCTCGCTGACCAGCTACGACAACTGAACCCATAAGGAATCATTCATCTAGGTCGATGAGGTAGTCGCCCGCTCCCAGGGCGGCCGGCGCCGTGCTCTCGCCGCGCCGGCGGACGCTCCAGCAGCCGTCGGCCGGCTCCCAGAAGTACTCGTCATCGGTGAGCCCGTCGAGCCGCGGCCGGAACTGAGTCCGCCAGTGCCAGTCGAGCTGATCGTGGTGCTGCTTGTTCCAGGAGACGGACATGGCGGACATGCTAGCCCGCGCCGCCCGCAGGCCGTCCGGGTGCGGTGGCGATCCGGCTAGGCGCGGGCAGCCGCGGCGAGCAGCTCGAAGGAGTGCTTGCGGTCGGCCGGGTCATGCGTCTGGGTGGTGATCATCAGCTCGTTAACTTCGGTCCGCTTGATGAGATCGCGCAGGCCCGCGAGGACCTCGCCCGGGTCGCCGATGTACTGGGTGGAGCGGCGGTCGTCGATGAATGCGCGCTCGAGGTCCGAGTAGGGATAGGACGCGGCCTCCTCCGGGGTCGGCATCCGGCCGGGCCGTCCCTGGCGGAGCCGGAGGAACGACAGGGTGGACGCGCCGGCCAGGAAGCGGGCACGCTCGCCGGTGTCGGCGCACAGCGCGGCCGCGGCGATCATCGCGTACGGTTCCGCCAGCGCCTGCGACGGCCGGAACGACTCGCGGTAGAGCTCGAGCGCGGGCAGCGTGTTGGCGGGCATGAAGTGGTGCGCGAACGCGAACGGGATGCCGAGCGCGCCAGCGACCTGGGCGCTGTAACCGCTGGAGCCGAGGAGCCACAGGTCCGGTGCGTTGCCCTCGCCGGGGACGGCGTGCACCGTCTGGTACGGGTGCCCGTCTGGCCACTGGCCGGTGAAGAAGCCGAGCAGGTCGGTGAGCTGGCGGGGGAAGTCGTCGGGGCCGCGGTGCCGCAGCGCCTGCGCCGTCGCCTGGTCGGTGCCGGGCGCCCGGCCGATGCCAAGATCGATCCGGCCGGGGTGCAGGGCTTCGAGCATGCCGAACTGCTCGGCCACGACGAGGGAGGCGTGGTTGGGCAGCATGACGCCGCCGGAGCCAACCCGGATCGTTTGCGTCGCGGCGGCGATGTGGCCGATCAGGACCGGCGGCGACGAACTCGCGACGCCGGGCATGCCATGGTGCTCCGCGACCCAGAAGCGGGTGAAGCCGAGCTCTTCCGCGGTCCTGGCCAGGTCGATCGTGGCGCGCAGGGCCTCCCGCGCGGACGAGCCCTCGGGGATGGGCGCCAGGTCGAGAACGCCGAGCGGAACGCCGTCTATGGTCAGGTTGGATTCCGGATATGCCACGGATAGGGGCAACGCTCGCGGGCCGCGAGATCTTCCGCGTGCCCCGCCGCGTCCTCTGCCTCCCACCCTGCCGCGCAGGTCGCGGGCAGGCTGGATGACCGCTCAGCAATTGTCACCGATCGTTCGTTTCCGCGTAACGGCGTCGTGGCTGAATTCGAACACCACGCGGGTGATGTTGGTGGCATGAGGATCGCGATCATTACGGAGTCGTTCCCGCCAGACGTTAATGGCGTCGCGCACTGCGTACTGCGCGTGGCTGAGAATCTGGTCCGCAAGGGCCATCACCCCCTGGTCATCGCACCGGAGTCGGCGCGCGCCACCGCGGACGGTGAGGGCCAGTTCCCCTTTCCGGTGGAACGGGTACCTTCCGTCCCGCTGCCCGGATACCCGAGTTTCCGGCTCGGCCTGCCGACGCCGAAGACCCGCCGCGCCATCGCCAGGCACGGCACCGAGCTCGTCCACCTCGCCAGCCCGGTCGCCCTCGGCGCCTGGGGGGCGCACGTGGCGCGGGCGATGGGCCTTCCGATGGTCGCCGTCTACCAGACCGACCTACCGAACTATGCCCGCGCCTACCGGCTTGGCAAGGCCACCGAGGCCTTCGCCTGGCGCTGGCTGCGCGACATCCATAACGCGGCGGGCCGGACGCTCGCTCCGTCGAGCGTCACCGCCGCCGAGCTCGCCGAGCATGAGATCGAACGGGTCTGGCTCTGGGGCCGCGGCGTGGACACCGAGCGGTTTCACCCGGCCCGCCGGGACGAGCGGCTGCGAGCGGAGATCGCGCCGAACGGCGAGGTGATCGTCGGCTACGTCGGCAGGCTGGCGGTCGAGAAGCGCGTCGACCTGCTGATGTCGCTAGCCACGCTGCCCGGCGTCAAGCTCGCGATCACGGGCGGCGGCCCGATGGAGGACGAACTGCGCGCCGCCTTGCCCGCGGGCGCCCTTCTCGGCACGCGGCACGGCGCGGACCTGGCGCGGATTTACGCGTCGCTGGACGTCTTCGTGCATACCGGGCCGTTCGAGACGTTCGGACAGACGGTGCAGGAGGCGGCGGCCAGCGGCCTGCCGGTCGTCGCGCCTGCCGCGGGCGGTCCCGTTGACCTGGTGGCCCACGGCACGACCGGGTACCTCGTGCCCCCGGGTGACCCGGGCGCGCTCGCCGCCGCCGTGCGCACGCTGGTCGCCGACCCGGCGCTGCGGGCGCGGTTCGGCGAGGCGGCACGGCGGCGGGTGGCGGGCCGGACCTGGTCGGCACTGACCGACGAGCTGCTCGGTCACTACGCGGCCGTGCTCGGCGCCCGCACGGAGCCGGTGAGGATGGCGGCGTGAACGGTAATCACCTCGTTCTCTCGGGCAGGTAAGGCATGACGAGGATCGTGACTCTCGGTGACTCGATCACCCTGGGCATGGGCGACCCCAACCCGGCGGGCGGGTGGCGGGGCTGGGCCAGTCACCTGGCCGCCGGCCTGCCCCGGCCGGAGCTGCACAACCTCGCGGTGATCGGCGCGCAGTCCAAGCACGTTGAGCGGGACCAGCTCCCGACCGCGCTGCTGCTGCGGCCGCACGTCGCCAGCGTCGTCGTCGGCATCAACGACACGCTGCGCGCCGGGTTCGACCCGGTGCGGACGGGCCAGGCGACCGCGCGGACGGTGGCCGCCCTGAGCGCCGGCGGCGCGACCGTCCTCACGATGCGGCTACCCGACCCGGCGCGGATGTTCGGGCTGCCGGAAGCCCTGGCCAGGCCCCTGTCGCGGCGGATGCGCGCGGTGAACGCCGAACTCGACCGGATCGCGGCGCACTACGGGACGCTGCACTGGGACGCCTCATGCGACCCGGAGACCTACGACACGCGGAACTGGTCGGTCGACCGGCTGCATCCCAACGAGCGCGGCCACCGGCTGATCGCCTGCCGGATGTGGGACCGGCTCGAGGACGCCGGGTTCGCCCTGGCCGCCCGGCCCGCCGCCGAGCCGACAAGCCCGCCGCCGACCCGCCGCGACGACTTCTGGTGGATGGCGACCAAGGGCACCGCGTGGTTCGTGCGCCGCTCGATCGACCTCATTCCTTACATGCTTTTCATGGCCGCCCGCGAGGCCCTGGTCCAGCCGCGCGAGTGGACCGCGGACCCGGCGCCCGGCTGGCTGGAGCCGCTGGCCGGCACCCCCGCCCCCGCCGCCGAACCAGTCGGGGAGTAGCCGAACCAGTCGGGAAGTAGCCGGACCGGCCGCGGAGTAGCCAGACCGGTCGCGGGTCCGCCGCGCGAGCGGATGCCACAATGTGCCGGTGCGAACGATCGCTCTTGAGGAGCACTTCTGGACCCCGGAACTGGCGGCGCTCCCCGGCACCGGCATCCTCGCCCGCCCGGGCGGCGCCCGGCTCGGAGCGGCGCTGCTTGACCTGGACAACGAGCGGATCGCGTCGATGGACGCGGCCGGGATCGACCTTCAGGTGCTCTCGCACGTCCAGCCGGCGGCGCAAGGCGTTCCGTCCGGAGCGACTGACCTGATCCTCGCGGCCCGGAAAGCCAACGATCACCTCGCGGCGGCGATCGCCCGGCACCCGGGACGGCTAGCCGGATTCGCGACCCTGCCCACAGGGTGGCCCGACCTAGCGGCCGACGAGCTGTCGCGCTGTGTCGGGGAACTCGGGTTCGCCGGCGGGATGATCCACTCCACGCTCGGCACCGACGGCACCTTCCTCGACGCCGAGCGGTATGACCCC
>Ga0210395_10003296_pt1 | contig 12422 bp, 8 predicted proteins | sample IncBWH4OmetaG_FD_150861 | JGI IMG/M metagenome (GOLD analysis project Ga0210395, IMG submission 150861) | Forest soil microbial communities from Barre Woods Harvard Forest LTER site, Petersham, Massachusetts, United States - Inc-BW-H-4-O ...
CCGCTCACCATGCATCAGAAAATGGCATCGACTCTGGAGCAGTGCGTTCTTGAGATTCGCGCAATCCAGCAACATGCCCGTTCAACCGGCGACACCACGCGGCCGCGCTGGCCCATGATCGTGCTTCGTTCCCCGAAAGGATGGACCTGTCCGAAGGAAGTGGACGGCCACAAGGTGGAAGACTTCTGGCGTGCGCACCAGGTTCCTGTAGTTGATCCCGCCACGAATAAAGCACATCTCAAAATCGTCGAAGACTGGATGCGCAGCTACAAGCCGGAAGAACTGTTCGACGCCGGGGGAACGCTGGTGCCGCAACTTCAGGACCTTGCGCCCTCGGGCTCGCGCCGCATCTCGGCCAATCCGCACGCCAACGGCGGATTGCTGCGCAAAGAGCTTGAACTGCCGGATTTTCGCGACTACGCCGTCAAAGTGAAAACGCCGGGAGGGAGTTACGCTGAGCCGACCGACGTGCTGGCACACTTTCTTGCCGAGGTGATGCGCCGCAACATGAATTCGTTCCGCGTATTTGGTCCGGATGAAACGGCTTCCAACCGGCTTACCGCGATCTACGCGGCTTCGAAGAAGACGTGGCTCGCTGAATACAAACCGGAAGACGCCGACGGCGGCGAGCTCGATGTTGCCGGACGCGTCATGGAGATGCTCAGCGAACACACTTTGGAAGGCTGGTTTGAAGGCTACGTTCTCACCGGCCGCCACGGGTTTTTCTCGACTTACGAAGCCTTCGTGCATGTGATCGATTCCATGTTTAACCAGCACGCCAAATGGCTGGAGAAATCGAAGAAAGAGATCTCCTGGCGGGCTCCGGTTCCTTCGATCAACATCCTGATTACATCTCTGGTATGGCGGCAGGATCACAACGGCTTCACGCATCAAGATCCTGGGTTCCTTGACGTGGTCACGAACAAGAGCAAGGATGTCGTGCGTATCTATTTGCCGCCAGACGCAAACTGCCTGCTAAGCGTGACAGATCATTGCCTGCGCGCGCGGAATTACTTCAACGTCACCGTCGCCGACAAGCAGGATCACCTTCAGTACCTCACCATGGACGAGGCCGTAAACCACTGCACGAAGGGCATCGGCATCTGGGACTGGGCCTCGACTGACGTGGGCGCGGAGCCGGATGTGGTGTTGGCCTGCGCAGGTGACATCGCAACCATGGAGGCAGTCGCCGCCGTTGCGATCCTGAAGGAGCACTTTTCTGATTTGAAGATCCGCTTTGTAAATGTGGTCGATCTTTTCCGCCTCATGCCGGAGAGCGAACATCCGCATGGACTCTCGGACCGCGACTTCGATTCGCTCTTCACCACCGACAAACCAGTGATCTTCAACTTCCACGCTTATGCAGCCCTGATCCACAAACTCACCTACCGCCGCACGAATCATGACAACTTTCACGTACGCGGATACAAGGAAAAAGGAAATATCAACACGCCACTCGAACTCGCCATTCTCAACCAGATCGACAGGTTTGACCTGGCAATTGATGTCATCGACCGGGTCCCGCGCCTGCAGCCGATCGGAGCGCATGTCAAAGGATGGCTGAAAGACCAGATCATCGACAGCATCAATTACGCCCATGCCGAAGGCATCGATAAGGAAGAGATCCGCAACTGGAAGTGGCCGGGATAGCCATGGCGGATTATTCGGCTGGGAAAGACGGCCTGATCCTCGTTCTCAACAGCGGTTCTTCTTCGCTGAAGTTCGGCATCTACCGCCGGGGTGCGAGCGATGAAGAACCCGTGCTGACGGGAAGCGCTGAAGGCATTGGACGCAGCAACGGCACACTGAACATTCTTTCTTCCGACGGAACAGCTCTGGTCGGGAGAGAGAAAATTCACGAGTCGCAGAGCGATGCCCTCACCGCTCTGGCCGCGGCGATCAAGGAACATATTCACACCACGCCTGTGGCCGTGGGGCATCGCGTGGTGCACGGGGGTCCGCACCTGCTCACGCACCAGCTCATTACCCCGCAGGTTCTCGACCAACTGCGCGCCGCCGTGCATCTCGCGCCGCTGCATATTCCGCAGGCGCTTGCGCTTATCACTGAGGCACAGGCGATTTTTTCTTCGGCGGCACACTACGCCTGTTTCGACGACGCTTTTCATCGAACCATGCCGGAAGTGGCATCGCATCTGCCAATTCCTCAGCGCTATTTCGACGCGGGAATTCGCCGCTATGGTTTCCACGGTCTTTCCTACGAGTCGCTGGTGCGTCGGTTGGGCTCGCGGCTTCCCGAACGAGCTATCTTCGCGCACCTCGGCAACGGAGCCAGCCTCTGCGCTCTGCGCAACGGACGGTCGATTGATACAACCATGGGGCTGACGCCTACGGGCGGCATCCCGATGGGGACACGCTCAGGCGATCTCGATCCCGGTGTTCTCCTCTACCTCATGCGAAATGGGAAGCTGGGCGCGAACGAGCTTGAGGATTTGCTGAACCATCAGAGCGGACTGTATGCGCTCTCATCCGGGGAGAGCGACGTGAAGGCGCTTGAAGAACGCGCCGTGCGGAACGATCCGCGTGCCGTTCTTGCGCTGGATGTCTTCGCCACTGCGGTGCGCAAAGCAATCGGCGCCTACGTTGCTCTGCTGGGCAGAATCGATCTTCTGGTTTTTACCGGAGGCATTGGAGAACACAGCGAACACATTCGCTCCGCAGCTACTGCTGGCTTGGAAGTCTTTGGCCTCACGGCCGACAAGATTCAACCTGTGCCTACGGAAGAGGAGAAGCAGATCGCTTTTCACTGTCGCGCGTTGATGAGGCAACGGACCTAGTCGGCAGCAACGGGCAGGGTCACTTCTTCCTGCTGGGGAAGGCGCGGAGCGCGGTTCGAGGGCAGGCCGGCGTCGCGGATCTTGTACAGCAAGGCACGGTAGCTGATGCCTAAAGCGCGGGCCGCCTGCTTGCGGTTCCAGTGGTGATGCTGCAGCACTTTGAGGATGATCTTGCGCTCCAGTTCGCGCACTGCCTGCCGGGTAATCTTCTTCAGGGAAATGGGACCGTCGACGGAGATATCGGCGGTGAAGAAATCCTGGGGCTGCGGCCGCAGATCGCCGGAGATTGACTCTTCGGTGCCCAGGATCACGTAACGCTTCATCAGATTTTCCAGCTCGCGGACGTTGCCCGGCCAGTGGTATTTCTTCAGCGCGTTCATCAGGTCGGCGGAGAACGGATTGGCGCGCGAGTTGAACTTGTGGTTGTAGTATTCGAGGAAATAGCTGACCAGTTGCGGAATGTCGGAGACACGCTCGCGCAGTGGCGGCATGTGCAGGTTCACGACATTGATGCGGTAGAAAAGATCGGCGCGGAAGGCGCCGGCTGCGATCTCCTCTTCCAGCTTGCGATTCGTCGCGCAGACGACGCGAACTTCAACTTTCTTGTCTTCCTGGGCGCCGATGCGGCAGAACTGGCCATCCTGCAGCAATTGCAGCAGCTTCGACTGCAGGGCCATGTCGAGTTCTGAAATCTCATCAAGAAACAAAGTGCCGCGGTGCGCCATCTCGACGCGGCCGGGCTTGGTGCCGTAGGCGCCGGTGAAAGCTCCTTTTTCGTAGCCGAACAGTTCGCTTTCGAGAAGAGTGCCGGGAATCGCCGGGCAATTCACCTTTACCCACGGACCTGTCTTCCAGGGCGAACCGGCGTGAATCATGCGCGCGATAATGTCTTTGCCCGTGCCACTTTCTCCTTGGATCAATACCGGGACGTTGGCGCCGGCGATTTTGGCCAGGCGCTCCCGCAGAGCCCGCATGGCTTCGGTGCCGCCGAATACGACGGAATCGGGGGGCATCTCGCCCAGGGGCTGGATTAGTGCGCTGACTGGATTTGAAGTGCTCATAAGTGTTCCAAGCTGCGTAGAAGCTACCGCAGCACAGGCTTATGGGGGTAGTGTGCACCCGGAGAACCAAACGCAAGGGGCGCCGGCACGTATACTCAGAGCCTAGTCTATGTGATTGATGGAAAGCAACTTACTAAAGATTGGGAGGTGAGACGTTGGGTAACCGGCAGGCCGGAACCGGGGCGGAAAATAGGCAAAAGGCGAGGGAAAAGATTTTCACACTGTAGAAGCCAGCTTCCGCCGGAGCGGTCTGGCGGTAACGTGAGAATTGAGCAGCGGCCGTGAGAATTTCAGCCCGACCAGGTTGTAGCCCTCCCCGTGCTGCATGCGCAACACCTTCGCGCGCAGGCTTCGTGCGACTTGCGGCAGGGCCGCTAAGGCAGCCAGGGGAGCGCTGGGAATCTCCAGCAAAACCTGAGCAGTGGAGGGGATTGAGCGGCGAACTGCGACCAGCATGCCCCCGGCGGAAACGTTGAGGGCAGTGGCGAACTCCAGGAATTCCTTCCCCGTTTCGGCCCCGCTTCTGACAAATACGGGAATCGCCAAAGGCAGGCGAGGCCACCGCCGACGCTCTGCCGTTACAGCCTTACCGTTCATGCCGCTCACGCACACCCCTTCCTAATTCGTTTAACCCAGCATTTCCAGCATCTTAGGGGCCAAATCAGGCGTTATTGGCCAAATCCAAGAAGCAACAGGGGTGAAACCCGAAGCCGTACGGTCAACTCCCGGCGCCGGGAGGGCTAACGTCGTCAAAGTGGGGCGGTTGCACCTGCTATTGCGAATCCTTGACCGCCCGCCCAGAAATAGCGTATTTGCGGTCCTGGCCAGCGATTAAGTGCAAGGTTTTGCCACACTTGGGTAATCAGGTTGCATTTTTCGTTGACAGGGAAAAGTGGCCTAGCATACGATTTTTGTACAGGGTTTCGCTTCAGCAAGTCGAGTCCTCCTCCCTCTGTGTTAGACCGTCCTTTTATGGCTATGGCCACCGCGCAAAAGAATATTTCTGTCTCCGGGCCCGGCGAAGCAAAGACGACCGCGCCCTCGCCCGCGACAACGGGAGAAGTAATTCTCGATGCGGCTGAGTTGCAACAGGCGCACTCTGAGTTGCAGGAGCGATTCCAGCGCACCACGAATGCCCTCGGCTCCGCGGCTCACGATCTTAAAACGCCGCTCGCAATTCTGAACGGCTATGTCGAATTGCTGCAAAGCGAGAAACTGGGATCGTTGAACGACCGCCAGCGTGAAGTGCTGCGCGATATGCAATCGAGTGGGAAGCGGCTGCAGCAGTTCATTCAGGATTTCCTGACCTACAGCGCTCTCGAAACCGGCGGGCTCAAGATGCAGTTTGCCGCGGGCAACATCAACGAGTGCCTTTCGGACGTTTGCCGCTTGTGGTCAACCCGCTTTCAGGAAAAAGGATTGGCTCTTTACTTTCTGGCGAACGACAAACTGCCGGTTTTTCCTTTTGATTCTCCCAAGCTAGAGCGCGTAATCTCGAATCTGCTGGAGAACTCCTTCAAATTTGTACCGCGGGGCGGCACGGTTTGGCTGCATGCGGAACCTCACATGTGGGAGCGCCGCGCCGCGGCCCAGGCTGCGTCCGCCGGCGAGCGACGGCGACAGGATACTGCCCAACCAAATGCCGTGAAGGTGAGCGTGTCCGACACGGGACCAGGAATACCAGCGGAGTATCAGCAGGAAGTTTTTGATGATTTCTTCCGCCTGCCGGGCACGGAAAACCAGGAGGGTATGGGCCTGGGCTTAGCGATCGTGCGCCGACTGGTGCAGGGCATGGGCGGAAAAATCTGGGTGGAAAGCGATCCTGGGGCGGGCTGCAAATTCTCCTTCCTCATTCCCTTCAAACCGGTCCCGAGCGCAGCGGGCAAAGGAAAGACTCGATGAGCGAGAAGGCGATGAGCGAGAAAGCCAAGATTCTGCTGGTGGATGACGAACCGGCCATGCTGCGCTATATCAAGACGCTGCTCGAGGTCGACGACTACAAAGTGGAAACCGCGTCGACCGGCGAAGAAGCTCTGCAGCGCGTGGACAGGGGCATGGAGCCCGATCTGGTGCTGCTGGATGTTCTGATGCCCGGCATCGACGGCTTGGAGACGCTCGAGCAACTGCGGCAGAAGCGGCCGGGCGTGAAAGTTGTGATGCTTTCCTGCGTCAACGATACGAAAAAAGTTGTGCAGGCCATGCGCCTGGGGGCACAGGATTACCTCACCAAGCCCTTCCAGAAAGCGGAGTTGGATGCGGTCGTCAACCAGTGCCTCGGTCAGGGCAAAGTGCCGGTGGGAGGAGAAGTCGAGGAAGTCGGTGAAGACACATTCTTCATTGCGGCGAGCCCCGTCATGCGGAAGATCCGCTCGCAAGCCGCGCTGGTCGCCAATGTTGATATTCCGGTATTGCTCTTGGGCGAGAGCGGCACCGGCAAGGAAGTGCTGGCCCGCCTGGTTCACAAGCTCTCGCCGCGCGCCCACCGCACGTTCCTGAAAGTGAATTGCGCGGCCGTCCCCGCTGATCTGCTCGAGAGCGAACTCTTTGGCTATGAGCCGGGAGCTTTTACCGGAGCAACGCACGCCAAGCCGGGCAAATTCGAACTATGCAACAAGGGCACGATCCTGCTCGATGAGATCGGCGAGATGCCGCCGGCACTGCAGGCCAAGCTGCTCCACGTATTGCAAGATCAGCAATTCTCGCGGCTGGGCAGCCGCTCCGTCATCCGCGTGGACGTTCGCATACTCGCCGCCACCAACATCGACATCCCGCAGGCTCTGGCTGCAAAACGGCTGCGCGAAGATCTTTACTATCGCCTCAACGCGTTCACGCTGTCACTTCCACCGCTGCGCGAGCGGAAGGAAGAGATTCCGATTCTGCTGAAGCATTTCATGACGCGCATGGCCGAGCGCTACGCGCGACCCCAGTTGCCGCTTTCTCCTGCGATGCTCGAGGCCTGCCAGGCGCATTCCTGGCCGGGCAATCTGCGCGAGCTCAACAACTTTCTAAAGCGCTACTTAATCCTAGGGGACGAAAATCTGGCGGTCGCGGAATTGCAGCCGCGCAACGACAGCACCGGCGGGGGCCGGGGAGATTCTGCGACAAAGGGCGAAGCGAGCGGTGGGTTGAAATCTCTGGCGCGCAGCGCTAAGGACGAAGCCGAGGGCGAAGCCATCCGGCAAGCGCTCGAGCAGACCAACTGGAACCGCAAACAGGCCGCAGCCCTTCTGCAGATCAGCTACAAAGCCCTGCTTTACAAGATCCGGCAGTATGGAATCGCCGAGGCCAAGAGCCACCACAAGCTTTCCGCCGGGGCGTAGGGCCCACCTAGGCAGCCTTAAGTCTTTCCGAGCGACTCGTGCTGCAGCTTATGGAACCACCGTCAGGCTGAACGGCACGTTTTGCGTATATGTGCCTGAAGTAGCCGTGATGGTGAGAGCGTAGGTGCCCGAGGGAGTTCCGCTCACTGTTGGCTGTGTTTTGCCGGTGCTGCAAGAGGGCTGGAGCAGAACCGCGGCGAAGAGTACCGAGAGCGCGAGCAAGCCCCACAAACGCTTCATCTTCTTCCCACCAGCTTTACCGCCGGAACCCAACCCCAACAGAGCCATCCCTGGAACCATCAGCCAGAAGGCGTAAATCGGATGGCGCCATCCGGTTGAACTGACGGTGGTCTCAGGCTGTGCCGTCGTGGTGAGGTTCAGGCCGACCGAGGCAGAGCCGCCTCCGCTGAGCGTAACCGTGGTTGAGGTAAAACTGCAGCCTGCCCCGGTTGGCAGCGCACTGCAGCTGAGTGTGATATTAGCCGGGAACGCGCCCTGGATTGGAGTCAGACTCACGGCGTATACGGCCGGCAAACCTGCGGCCACCGTTTTCGAAGGGGGGCTAATGGACGCGTTATAACCGCCTGCCGTGAACGAGGCCGTAGCCGTGTTGCAGCTATTTGTACAGTTGGCGCTGGAAACCGTTCCCGTAACCGAACAGCCGCTGCACGTGCCGTTCGGCGTCACGACAAAGGTGACGGTCGCAAGGCCGCCGGATTGCAGCGTGGGGATCTGGCAAACCACCCCGTTGCTGCTTGGCGCGCTGCAGGTGCCCGAGCCCACCGTGGCGCTGTTGAACGTTACTCCCTCGGAAAGGGGAACATTGCCGCTCACCTGGATGTTGGTGGCCGGGTCCGGCCCTGAATTTACCACCGTAAAGGTGACCGTGACTTGATTGCCTGCGCTCACGATTGCCGTGTTCGGGGAGACGCATGCGCCCAAGCATGAGATGCTCAAGCTGGACGCGGTTCCCAGCTCCATCGCGAACGCGTTGCGGGTTCCATTGAGCGTAGTCTGCAGGCCATTCTTGGTCCCAAAGGTCGTCGAGGTGGTATCGCCGACAATATAAGAATTCAAATTGGCATCGACCGCGATGCCGGTGCCGCGATCCACGCCATCGCCACCGGGCAGATCTAGAAGATAAGTGGAGAAAGAGCCAACCTGAGTTTGGGTCGTTGTGGTCGTATTAATCTGCGAAAAGAAAGCGTTCTGCACACCGTTGAGCGTGGTCTGGAATGCGCCGATGGTGGTGGGGAAGTCTTTCGACGCAGTCGTTCCGGTAAGAACTACATCGTTGAGCGTGGTACTCTGCGAATCCAATACAGCGATGGCTGAGGCACTATCGTTTCCTCCTCCACCCAAATAAGTGAAATAGGTGAGGGCCACGTTAATTGGAGTGCCTGAACCGTTCTGCGTGGGGTTGGTCATTCGCGCCACATAGGCATCAAAAGGCACCGGGGTGCCTGTAATGGTCGGACACGGTGGCACATTTGGCGGGGTGACGGGAGGAGTATCCAGGCACAACTGGAAGGGAGTGGTCCCAGTGGGCAGGTTATAGAGGGTCGTGGGGGTCGCTCCCGTGTTGGTTTCTCCGGTCAGATAAACGTTGGCGGCGCCGGAGTCAATCGCAACGTCAGGGCCCGTTTCGTTACCCACGCCACCGAAGTAAGTCGACCAAAGCAGCTGCGCGCCTACGGCCCCAAGGGGATTAATTTTGGCCACAAAGGCATCGGTCGGATAGGGCAGACCGCCGGTGGTCGGGGCCGTGCAATTGTACGGATTGGTGAGGACGGTCGGTGGAATCGTATCCAGGCAGGGCTGATACGCGTTCACGATGGGAAAATCGACTCCCGGAATGCCGTTGCCGAATTGGCCCGCGCCGCTATTGTAGAAATTCGTCGTGCCGCTGAAATAGATGTTGCCGGTTGCATCGACAGCGATGCCGCCACCGACGTTGCATGGCGGTGCGCCACAGTTGGCGGGAACGGGAGTCGGCGTGGTTCCACCAAAATACGTGGAATACGCAATGCCGCCCACGCTATTCGGGTTTTTGGTACCTACCTCGGTGACGAAGAACTGCAGGCTCGTCCCCGGCGTCTGCTGGATCGGCACTGGGAAGTAGGTCGCGGGAAAAGCGACGGTCAGTGAGGGAACGTCTTGCGAAGTCGTGGTGCCGGTGAGGAACACGTCGCCCTTGGTGTCGATCGTCATCCCGCTGGCCTGGTCGTCGCCATTGCCGGAGAGATAGGAGGAATAGATAAGGGCGGAGCCCGCCGGGTTGAGCACGCTGACAAACACCGAGGTGCAAGTGGGCAAGCCCACACAATTGATCTTGGTCTCAGGCGCAGTCTGGTAAGGAAGGCCGAAGGTCGGGAAGTCGGTAGAACTGGTGTTGCCGACGAGGTAGGCATTGCCGCCGGCATCGACGCCAATGCCAACGCTGGTGTCGGCTCCGGTGCCGCCTATGAAGGTTTCATACGCTACCGAAGGCGGCAGCGAAGGATTGATCTCAGCGACGAAGATATGACTTGGAGTCGCGTCTGTGAGCGTCAGTGGACCGATTAGGGTTTGCGTCGTAGTCGTAGCATCAGGAAACGAAGCTGCCGGCGAGCCCTGTGTCGTGCCAACGATATAAATATTGCCATTCCCGTTAACCGCGACTGACGGCGAAGTTTCCGTACCGGTGCCGCCGAAGTACGTCGAAAAATCGAGCAGCGGATCGATGATCAACTCGCGGCTGTGGTCATAAGGCCCAATCTCGAAACCGACGCGGTTCGCGGCGCGCAGAACAAAGCGTCCTGTGACCGGCAAGTGACGGTCTCCATCTCGCTGGTAGATCTGAGGCGCCCGCAGGCGCAGGCCGCCATCGTTCTTGCCGGTGAGGATCAAGTCTCCACCGCTCACCTTGAGTTTCAGCTTGCTCGTCCCATCAAATCCCAGTTCCGCCTGCGACGGGTTGGCGCCGGGAGCGACGCGGAAGTCGTATTCCAGATGACCCTGGTTTCCGTAGAAAACGAGATCGATTCCGGGATAAACCCCGGCGTAGTGAACCCCGCCAAACTGAGGAATGCCCCTATGCCATTTCTGCGGGTCGTTGCCGATCATGTAGTTGCTCTTGCCGGGCAGCGCATCAGCTCCAGCGAGGGCCGCCGAAGGGTTGGCGCCCACCAGCTTCATCCGCACAAATTGTTCGCTGGGCCGTGCTGCCGGTGCCGCTGACGACGGCGAGGGTTCGGTCTGCATGGCCAGCACCGCGCTGTCAGCGTCGAGGAAGAGACTGTATCCCGCGCCGTGTGCGAGGAATTTTACCGCGGGATCGGCCTGGCCCTGGTTAGGCTCGAAGATGAGCGGCAACTGTCCGAGGATGGCGCGCGACTCTGGCTTCGACTTCAGCGACAGTTTGGGCAACTCCGGACTCGGAGAAGAAGCGGGATGCTCAGCCACCGACTTCTGGGCATAGCGGTGCGAACCCAGTCCGAGCAACACTGAACCGGCCACCAGCAGCACGACCAGCCCCGCAAGAGCACGAACCCATAACAGCCTTTTTCCGGAATCTTTCTCCAAAGTTTTTCCCAAGCTTTCTGGCGACAAACGGCCATTACCCATCACGCTTTTCCTCCCATGCAACCCGACCATTCTCAATAGACTTGGAGAGAGTAGATGCGGCGCGCGAGTCAGTACTCACCCGGCACCGGCGAAACCGCCCGCTGCTGAACTGTCAACTGTAACTGGCGGAAAGCAAACAACTACTTAAACATCTGATGGATAGCCAAGTCAAGCCAGCCAAGTCAGGCGAGCTCGGACACGCCCGCCCCCGAAGTTGTCAGATGCATTTAGCGGCATGGAAAGATGCCGGGCGCAAGCGGAAAACTGTGGCGCGACGGCGGTAATGAAGCGAATTGCGCATCCGCGGCGAGGTGGTTTCTGCAAAGGTCTGCATTCCCGATGCGCAACCGAGGTCGAGGCACCCAGAAGCCGCTGATTCGTCGCGGATTAGCGGGACACAGTGGAGGCGCCCGATGGCAGCGGGATTGCAGGATGGGCAGGTGTCCGGTTCGTCGCCGCTCGACTCAGGGTCCGATCCGGTGAACATTTACCGAATCAGTTCCGGAGCCTTTTTGCTCTTGCAAAGTGCTGGCGTTTCTATACATTGGTGGTAGTCAGGGCCTGTCGAGGGACGGCGGGGCCTGGTCCTGCCCAGCCTGAAGGTTGATTTCCGGACTGCATTTGGATTGGTCTTCTTCGAGGAACATGCTTTCGGAATATACGCAACGAATGCAACCGGACTCTCAGGAACGGCGAATGATGCGGCGCTTTGATATGCGCCTGCCGGCAGTGGTTCGCCTCAATCAGGAAAACGGTCAGGAAAACGAATTCCAAACTGAAACCCAGAATGTGAGCGCCCGCGGAGTCTTCTTTTACCTCGACCGCCCGGTCGAAGCCGGAACCCGCTGCGAGGTCACGCTTACCTTCCCACCCCATATCACGCTGACCGACGCAGTGCGGGTGCGCTTCACGGCGCGCGTCATCCGCGTGGAATCACCCCTGCCCTCGTTGCGTATCGGAACCGCCGCCATGATCGAAGATTACGAATTTCTGCGTTCCGCAGGCAGCACGGACTTCATCAGCGCTCTGCAGCAGGGAGCGGAGAACTGAAAGACGGGCTTCTGCGTTCAGGCTTCGGGCTTCGCCAAATCTAGATCACAACAGAAGCGTCACCACGAAGCCCGGGCCCGGGTGCCAGTTCGCCGGAGCCCAATGGCGGGAGCCCGAAGCCTGTCACTTCCCCAAATCCTTCATCTGCTGGCGCAGGCGGCTGTAGCGCCGCACCAGGCTACCCAGATAGAGAACGTGAATCGCCCAGGTGGCGATGTAGGCGGCATAAAGAAACTTGATGGAATTCATTGTGGACCCCGGGTTAGAGGAACTTTAGCTTTGGATGGCGAAGCGGATCCCGCAGGCTCGAGCAGCGATTCGAGAGCTTCCGCTTCTTCCACTTCGCGGCGCAGCTTCTCCAGGCGATATCGCGACCAGCAAACCAGAAACGCGAAACACAGAAACGCCATCCAGTTGATCAGCAGCACGCGCAACATCCCCGGATCGATCGAGCCGCCGCCGCCAATCACGGGCTGAGGATGCTGCGTCCGGAAGAACCAGATGGAAAAATAAACCAGCGGAACATCAAGCGCGCCAAAAACCGCGAGGACGGCGGCCAGCTTCTGGGTCTGCGCACTGTCGGAGAAACG
>Ga0210395_10003297_pt1 | contig 12421 bp, 13 predicted proteins | sample IncBWH4OmetaG_FD_150861 | JGI IMG/M metagenome (GOLD analysis project Ga0210395, IMG submission 150861) | Forest soil microbial communities from Barre Woods Harvard Forest LTER site, Petersham, Massachusetts, United States - Inc-BW-H-4-O ...
AGCGTGGTCTGACCGCGATCGACCCCCTCAACGAAGCGCCTCATCCGATCCTCCCGCAAATCGCACGAGAATCTTAGCGCGGGAATCAAAGCAGGCGATACGTTTTTACACAGGCTGGGTCACGAGGCGACATTAAGCAGACATCGCTGCTCACTTTTCCGCTGTCACCTTTGTGCCAAAAGGCGACATTAGGCTTTGCTCCGAGCGTCTAATTTTCCGATTTGGTGGCAAGCACGTTATACGCCGCCAAGGGGCGCCTGATGCCTTTGAGTACAAACTCACCTACTGGCTCGACCGTCACGGCTTCCTCGACCGCGATCAGTACCCTCGGGCTGATGAGGATTTGCCCCGGCTTAGCTTCGTCACAAAGCCGAGAGGCAACATTAGCGACCGTCCCGATAGCGGCGTAGTCGAAACGTCCCTCGAAGCCGATAGTCCCCAGTGTGGCAAACCCGTGATCGATCCCGATCCCGAAGCCAATGTCGTGCCCCAACCTACGCCACTTTTCAGTCAACGCTCCAATGGCATCACGCATTTCGAGTGCCATGAATGCAGCTTGGCGCGCCGGATTCTCAACCGGAACAGGATCGTTGAAAACTACCATTACGCCGTCACCAGCGTAACGTTCGAGCGTGCCACTGTAGTTTATAATAATTTCACCAATTGCCGCGTGATAGTCGCGCAGCAGCGCCATCACGTCCTCAGCGTCCGAGCTTTCGGTAAAACCGGTGAAGCCGCGCAGATCACAGAACAACGCTGTAATTTCTCGACGATGGCTTTCTAATTGGTTCTCCGTCCCGGACGCAACGATCAGATCGGCGACCTGTGGAGGCAGGAAACGTCGCAGCCTGCCCATGCGTTCGATTTCGCCTACTTGGTCGGCGACGCGTTGTTCGAGTCGTTGGTTGAGTCTTCCAAGCTCTTGGGCCTGTGCATCCAATTGGCTCGCCTGTCGCTGCACGAGTGCATACGATTGCTCAAGTTCACTCGTTCTGGCGCGCAATTCATTTAGCAGACGTGCGTTCTCAAGAGCGATGACAACTTGATTGGCGAAGTTCTTCACTAGCTCAATTTGCTTTTCGCCAAATGGTCGTGCTACTTGCCGATAAATGACAATGCAACCGATCAAATGGTCTTCCTTGAGCATGGGGACGGCAAGCAGCGTCCGTATGCCAGCCAACTCTACACCTGCGACGACAAATGGATCGCCATTTGAGTAGTTTTCATTCGCTTTCAGGTCGGCAATCTGCACGACATCTTTTGTTGCAACAAGACGACCGAGACCGCTATCGGGGGGTCGAGAAAATGGTGCGACCATGCGGGCCCTGGCGTACGCTTCCGGCGCGTTGTACATCGCGACTCCGCGGAATGCATCGTCTTCGTAAAGAAACATATTGCCGAAGTTGGCGCGGCAGATAGCGACTGCATTCTGAAGTATGACTTGAAATACCGGTTCTAAATTGCCTAGAGAGCCGCTGACGAGCTGGAGCAAGTCAGATATGCCCTTTTGCTGCTCCAGCGCTTCGGTCAGGTCGGTGGTACGCTGCCGCAGCTCGCTGACCAGACGGGCGTTCTTAATTGCGATGACCGCTTGCGCCGCAAAATGCTGAACTAGCTCGATCTGCTTGTTACTGAAAGACCGGACTTCCTGACGGCAAAGGAAGAACGCACCGATCATTTCCCCCTTGTTCAGCAACGGAACACTTAGAACTGTCCGCGCACCGCCAAGTTCGACCGCTGCAACAGCTCCTGAATCGCGTCGTTTGAGGTAAGCATCCTCAGTCGCGACGTCGTGGATATGCACTGGTGTTTTTATAGCGACCATTTGGCCGACAGGAGATTCTGGATCAGGACAATAGGGTGAACGCCTACGTTCCTCGGCAAAGGCGCCGGGCGTATTATATGTTGCGACGATGTGCAGGGCCTCACCATCCCAGCGGTAGATATTTCCAAACGTGGCGTCGCAGATCCGCACTGCTTGCTCAAGCATAAATGCGAATACCGGTTCAAGCTCGCCTTCGGAGCGGCTGATGACTTGGAGTACCTCCGACGCTGCGGTCTGCTGTTCGAGCGCCTCAGTGAGGTCGCGCGTCCGCTGCTGCTCGGCCTCAAACAGGCGCATGTTCTCAATGGCGATTACCGCTTGATTGGCAAAGGCCATTACCAGTTCGATGTCGCGATCCGAAAAAGGATCGACTCGGCTGCGCGATAGGCCGATGACGCCGATCGGCTCGCACTCACGCATCAGCGGCACGCCAATCATCGAGCGATGCATCCCGATCTTGGCGTCCTCTTTTTTCTCGTATAGCGGATCAGTCCAGGCGTCGTCGATCCGGGCGACCTGGCGGGTCATGGCGGCGCGACCAACGATTGTACCGCGGCCAGGGGAAATCGGTGATCGGCGTTCAATTTCAAAATATGCGCGATTGATGCTGTAGCCGACAGCGAATCGGTAGGCATCGCCCTTTAGTCGGAAGATCACCGCTTGGTCCGCATGACAGAGTCGCGCCGCGGACCGAGCAACGCTCTCGAGAACCGTCTCTAGCTCGAATCGCGATCGACTTATGGCGCCGAGAACCTCCGCCAACGCTAATTGTTGTTCTCGACTCTCGATAAGTTCGCGGGTAAGCCGCGTGACCTTTGCATCTCGACCCTTGGCCAATGAACTACCGCGGAGCTGCGCAGAGACCTTTGGCGCGGCCGCCTTGCGGCGTTGCGCTTTAACCGCCTGGCCGCCTGCTCTTGGCCGCCCTTTCATCGGGTCCCTCTCGCTGCGCATTTTAGACTCAAAGAGGACGTGTGGCTGGTCCGAGGAGAGCCAAGAGCCGCAACCCTATACGAATTTGAACTGCTTTCGCCGCCGCGGCGATCTGGACCGGTGTTCCGGTGAGACCAACAAGTCGCGGATCGAAGGATTGCAGATACTCCCCCAGAACACCGAGCGTGCCTCGATAATTTTGCTTTGCAGTCAAGGCGAAACGCAGCCTAGAGCCATCAGCCGGGAACACCGGCTGCGCCAGTCCCGGCAAAGTTGCGACAGATCCACAGCTAAGACCACCGATTAGCAAGGAATGAAATTCCCGCTGCTTCATCTGCGCCCGTTCTCAAGGCCTCCGAAAGTTAATAACATCGCATCCCAGGCTGAAGCTTGTGCCGCACGTCACAGTGTAAGGGAGCCACTATCGGATAATGGCTGCTGGCGGGAGCATCGACAGCTCAGTCGGTCGGCTTACGATTCTAGCCCGTTCGTCAGATCCAAATTCTGACTGAACGATATTGTAGTGAAAAGACCAGACCCTCCGTAAAGCAATTAGTCGGATTACCTGAGACTAATGTGGCGCACATGACCCAGTCAAAAACGGTGTCGCTCAGCACGGCTGCTTTCCTAACTCATTTGCGGCGCAGTCGAACCACTACGTCGATGCGGAAGATCTCGTAGCCATCAGGTGGCACCGGAACTTTGCCGACGTTCATATTAGTCGGGGAGATATCGATAAGCTCGTGACGATCCTCGATGTAGAAGTGATGGTGCTTGGTATTATTGGTGTCGAAATAGGCCCTCGAGCCGTCGACGGCGACCTGGCACAGCAGGCCGACTTCGGTGAATTGGTGCAGTGTATTGTAGACCGTGGCAAGCGATACCGACACCTCAGCCTGGTTCGCTTCTTCAAAAAGCATTTCTGCCGTCACGTGACGATCACCTTTGGCAAACAAAAGGGAGCTCAGGGCAACACGCGTTCGTGTCGGACGAAGCCCCGCCGCACGTAGTTTCGTTATCATGTCGCTTGCGAGGTCCGGGCTACGCACCCGCGAGGCCATGGCCTCTTCAAAATCTGATCCAGAGCGAAAGGCAGAGGATGAAGATTGTTTCATTTGAGTACCTACTTCTTTGAACTGTTACTGAGGTGGGAGTATATCCCCACCGTTTCGCCGGGCAAGCTGGGCTCTTTAGAGCTAGAGCAATTCGCAACTAAAAAATCGGGCGCGTGAGCATTTGATGAGTGGCTGCGATCGTCCCTCATCGCAATTGCTGCCGTCTTGCGTCTGGCCCAGTTCGTTAGCCTTGTTCGCGCTCGAGGGTCCCCTGTTGGCACCCCGCCATTTTGACGCTGCCAATGGAGTTTGATCGTTGTCCTCTTTGACGCTTTAATTTCCTGGGGAAAACATCTTTGCTCAGGCACGAGCAGCCCCTTTACATCCTCCGCAAGCTGCTTACGTCTTGAGGCACGCGGGCAAATTCAGCTCAACTAATCTCGATTTTTCGCAACGCAGTTACAATCAAACCAAGGATTACGACACCCAACAGATCGCTGCTTCATGGTCCCACAGTTGCGGACCCAGTTCATCAGCAACCCCAACTTAGGCCTTAAGGGGCACTTGCCTAAGTTTTGGAGTCTGACGATAGTTCGTGTATGCGACGACGATAGAAATGGCGCTACCGATTTGCATACCTACGTGATTCTACCTAGGTGAACGTACCGTCGTTCAAAATTTTGCGGTCGAACCCCGGCGTCGTCTATCACCAAGTACCCATGAGTTTGATCAATCGTGGACTGATCCAGCAGCGCCTAGGAGTAACCCGAGATTTGCGACAGGGACTCCTCTTGGAAGATTGCTCGACCAAGCGCTATGCTTGTTGGTCGCAAAAATTACCCATTGCCGCGGCTACAATAGGGTAAAAATGTCATAGAATTCGGGAGGCTCACCGGGTGATTATGCCTGGGCGCATTCCCAGAAAGCGCCGTGAAAATGCTTGCGATAAGAAAAACAGCAAATATCAGGATGCTCGATCCTGTGCAGACGATACAACTGCGTGCGGCAACCTTCCCGGGTGTCGTTGACGCGCATAAAGCGGTGGTCGGTATCGTCTACGTTGCTGCGTATGTGGCGCTCGACTGGGTTAGTTTCATCGAACCTTACGAACACTTTGACATTACGCCCTGGAACCCAAACACCGGCCTGAGCTTCATCCTGATCCTGGTGTTTGGCCGGCGGATGATGCCTTTTCTGTTCATCGGCCCGCTCGTTGCCGATCTCGTCAACAGAGAACTTGTTGGGCCATGGATCGTTGAACTCATTTCTGCAGGGCTAATCGCCGGAGGTTATTCGGCCGCGTTAATTTTTCTGACGCGCCCAAATACTCGGTTCGATCCCGCACTGTCATCCATGCGGGACTTAGTGTTGTTGATACTTGTGGTCGCCGCGAGCGCGGCTTTTGTAGCATCGGGTTACGTGGGCGTGAGAGTTGTGGCGGACTTGTTACCAGCCAAAGACTTTGCAACTGCGACATTGCGCTATTGGATAGGCGATATGATCGGCGTGTTGGGGCTTGCTCCATTCGCACTTTTTGCGCTGACGCGGCGGCGAATTCTGCCATTAATGTCTATCGAAACTGGCCTCCAGTGCGTCGCTATCATCGGTGCTCTTGTGATTGTATTTTTGTTTGCCGAGGAACGAGAGTTCCAACTGTTTTATGTTCTTTTTTTACCGATTGTGTGGATGGCGGTGCGTAATGGGACCGAAGGAGTTAGTGTCGGTATTCTGATTACACAACTCGGCGTTATACTGGGAGTCGGACTGTTCCCTGCTCAACGCGAAGAGTTGATTGCCTTTCAGGCCCTGATGCTCGTTCTAACGATGACTGGATTGATCGCGGGAGAGTTGGTTGCCGAACGACGTCGTGCCGAGTCTCAACTGCGCTTGCATCGCGAGTCGCTGGCGCGGGTATCACGACTCGGTAGCATCGGCGAATTGGCCGCGGCGGTTGCACATGAAGTTAATCAGCCTTTGATGGCAGCCGGCGTTTATATGCGGCTTGTTGCGGACGCGATCAATTCGGGGAACACCGATACATCGGAAGTTGCCGAGACGGCAAAAAAGGCAGTCGCCCAGGTCGACCGCGCCGCGGAAGTAATTCGGCGCGTACGCGCGTTGGTTCAGCTTGATCGAACCAATCGTTCGTCAGTAGCCTTCCAACGAATCGTCAAACAAGCGATTGAAGTCACCCAATCTGACCTCGATCGCGCAAACGTGACCACTCGTTTCTATTCGGCTGGTCAACTTCCGCTCGTGATGGTGGACGTCCTGCAGATTGAGCAGGTTATACTCAACTTGATGCGCAACTCAATCGATGCCATTAGGAACAGCGGAGCTAATAATGGCTCAATTGTTATTGAAGCGAAATTGGTGAGTGATGAATTCATTGAAATAGGCTTGTTCGATACTGGTCCGGGGTTTACGCGGGAGCAGGTCGAAAGCGGCTTTCTTCCCCTGTCGTCCACAAAACCAGACGGTCTTGGCGTCGGATTGCCGCTGTGCAAGTCGATCGTTGAGGTACACGGCGGTCGACTATGGGTGGATGAGGATCCTCGTGGGACGCCGGTCCGCTTTACTTTGCCCGTCACGATCAAGTCAGATCATGTCTGATGTAATTGACATAGCGTTGATCGATGACGATGAGGCAATCCTCGACGCTCTGCGGCATTATCTTGGTCGCCAGAATGTCAGAACCTCGGGTTTCAAGATTGCGAAAGACTTCTTAGTAGCACTTGATGATCGAGAGCCGTTCGATTGTGTCGTTTCCGACGTTCGCATGCCGGGTATGTCCGGACTTGATTTGGTGCAGCATCTTAATCGGCGGTCGTATGCGCGACCCGTCATCCTGATAACAGGCCACGGCGATGTTGATATGGCAGTTGGCGCCATTAAGAACGGCGCCTTCGATTTTATCGAAAAACCCTTCGATGAAGCCCGTCTGCTCACCAGCATTCGCCACGCAGTCCGGAAGGGACGGGAAGGCGAAACCGCCACCGCCGACCTTCGGGAACTGCAGGCTCGTTTCACAGCACTTTCGGCACGTCAGCGCCAAGTTATGGAGCTCGTCGTTTCTGGATTTTCGAGCAAGGAGATCGGGATCAAGCTCAATATCAGTCCCAGAACGGTGGAGAATCACCGAGCTTGGGTGATGGAGCGGATTGGCGCTCGCAACCTGGCCGACCTGATCCGTTTAGCGATGAAGATCCATAAGCATTGACGGCGTTTGGCGTAAGACTAGCATTTTAGCAAGTTCGCGCGTTATTCTTGCAGCGAAATGCAGTCAACACCGATGAGCAGTTCTGGGTCGTAAAATTGGGTCCTTTGGACGGCTGAAATGCACTGCTCACCGTGACGTTTTTCAGCGGCATGCGCCTGCAAATCTCAGTTATGCGCACGCCGCCAGAAAAGGTATTGAAAGTACCATCTGCCGCATCTCGTTTCTAACTTCTATTACTAATCCGGGATCGTCATATCCGCCGCTGGCCTTTAACTCTCGAATCATGCTGCACGCATAATTGAGGGCGGCGGCATCATCCCGTAACAACTTGCCCTGCTCGTCGCGACCTCCGTGAACCGGCGATCGTATGTCGAAGAAATATCGAGACATCCGTTATCCGGGGCCTCGTGATTGACGTTGGCGCTCTACTGCGGCATCGCTGGAAGTCAACAGCCCATCCTAATGCAAACTAAGGCGAGACCGGCGTGAACAGTTTGCCACCAAGGAACATGTGGATCGAAGCTGTGATCAATTGCCTCGAATGCTAAGTCGGCCGTCCCCGGCCGGGATGATCCACGGTGACCCGTTTGGGAAGCGTGCAGCGGGTTTGAGGGGATCCCCGCCCGCGAACCTGGCCACTAACCATATTTATTGGCTCCGCATTTTCCGCTGGCCCGAACGCCAGCTTCACTTGCGCACAGTACTCTATCATCTCTCGTCTATGTACCATCGAACACGATTACCTAGGGAAAAATACGGATGAGCTTAGGCCACGCCAAACGCGAAACGGCGCTGGTTGAGTCGTACGCGCGCTAAGCCGCTGCCGGACAGCAACACGCACACTGACCAGCGACGCGATGCCTCTCCTTTGAATCCGTTGTCATCGTCGATTCGCATGGTTGTTCTAGTTGGCAATCACCAACGCGTGAGTTCGTTAGGGGGGATTTACCTAGTGATAATCACCTGGGCGTGCGACCTGAATTGTTCGCGCATTTTTCAGCTCTATCCTGATCGCATCGTTGAGCAGCGGAGGGCAAATCGGGGCCGTTTGACGAAATTCCTTTCGGCCCGACCTCCGACATTTCCGTCGTCGAAAATACTTGGATCTGGCAAACGCGCACGAAAACAGATGAACTCTTCGTAGACGAACCTTTCAAGGAGCGCCCTGTATGCGATCGACTGGCACATGCACTGAGTCTCCGCAAGTATCGGATGACCAGCTCAAGCTCGACCAAACGCTCAAGCGCCTGCGCAAGTTGCGCTGGATTGGAAAGGAGCGTGAAGCCCAGAAAATATTTCGATCATTGGGTGACATTAGAGGCCCGTCTTCGGCGCCCGCGGATTGGAGCCATCTTAATTGGATCGATCAACTTATTCTCGAAGAGATCTTACACTTCGCTTCTCCGGCGAACCGGAGGGACTGATTGGCGCATTGGAGACCCGAGACAAAAAATTCGAGAAATAAGATGCCAAGCTGTTGCCCCCCAACACCCCGGCAGCTTGGCTCGTCCTGGCGGCTAGTTCCAGGCGCCAGGGCCCCCGCCGCTAGGGCGGTCAAGCGAAGGTCGCCGCGAATAATGTCGCCTCCTGGCCCTACCGACACATCGTGGTTTGTCGGCAGATGATAGATTGCGGAGCGAATCTGACATTCTGCGGCCGCGCTTAATACGCCGCTAGGCACCCGATCTATTGAGTGCAGCACTCTTCTGACCGAACTCAGCAACGTCAGTCCGCCTTAGGGGCTGGCTCTCAGGAGCAGGATCGCGGGTTAACGGCGCCATGGAGGTGGCGTCGGTCGAAACGCCCTTTTGGCCGATGATCTGACGGGACCCAGCGAGAGCAAAATAGACAGCAATTAGTCCTGCAGCCGCTACGATCCCGGCTCCGAGGCCAACCACGGAGGGTGAAATGCTTGCAAAACCGATTATCGTAAGCCCGGCCCCGACTAAGGCGATGCCTAGTACTAGAAAAAGATGAACTTGGAACCTCTCGAGCCTGTGAGGAGCACTGCTGCGGATGGGTCGTCCTGGGAGTGGTTCGGTCATTTGGTTTGCGTACAGATTGGCTCCGGCAGCTTGAAGAAGTTGGGCGTAACGCGGTTGGGCTATTTCTTGTCCTGGCAGACTATCCTCACGCCAGCAATCTCAAATGGGCAATCTCCATTTTCATCTGTGGCGTAAAACCACTCCCCGAACGGAATAGTTTTTCCCTTTTTTCTGCATTCGTCCGCCCAGATGGCGCGCCACGCAGCTTCAAAGTTATCGAGGAGCTTGTCCTACGGGGTACTATATTGCTGCAAAATCTCAGCGCGACGTTTTCGAGTTTGGCCAATATCAACTGGGTTCTGGTCTGCGGCCATTGGTTCTGTCCCCGTGCAAATGAACGGCGGAATTTGCCGCGACATTGTATTAGATTGGCCTATTGTGGCATTCTCCGGCCGCCGCGATCCTTCACGATGAGGCAATCCCCCGTTGTCAGAGGAATGCAAGGTTGAAGGCGAGGAGCAGGACTAGGATAGAGCGGCTTCGAGCACCCTTCTGTCAGGGGTGACATCGGAAGAATTTGATGGCCTACACTCGTGCCATGCTGCGGCCGGACCACTAGAACCTAGTCTCCCGACTACAAAGAAATAGGAAGAGAACAAGCATTCCAGCACAGATCGATAGGACTTCCATCGAAGGCATGGAGCAAACTCCGTGCGCGCACAAAGCACCTGGTGGCCGGCCCTTTGGACGGCCCGCGCTATGAAAGGCGATTACTGCGTGTTGCGGTGACGTCGAACGAGCCAATAGACGCCTTAGCCGACGGCAATAAACGGAAGCCCAGCGCCGACCAGTGGTCCGGTTACTGGATGGCTATGTCCGCGACCGCCGCCGTCACCATCGCCCCATCCCCTTCCTTTTCCTGGATCGGCTAGCGCTGGCGTGCAAAGGACAGCAAAAAACGCGGATGTGATAATCAATTTTTTCATTTTCGCTCTCACCTTCTTTGATTTCCTAACCCTGGGCCAAGCTTAGATGAACGTGCCGGGCTGTCGAGCGTTGCGATTACCTGGGTATTTGCTCGGCAGTTGCTGTGCGCGCGGCAGCGGCTCTGGCAGCTTTGGGGGATTGGCCGCTATGTGCCCCCAAGCCCTCAATCGGTCGATCGCTTGCGGTCATCGGCCGTTTCGATTGGGCGACAAACGACTCTAACCCGGTAGTCACCTCCCAGGTCTTGACCGATGGAAGTTGCAGCCAAGAAGGCTTGGCCTTGCATGAAGCAACTGGCCGGATGCCCGAACTTACCCGGCACCCGCATTACGATAGCCGCATTTTTTACGACGCAATCAGCGAGATCGGGCGTCACGGCAATCGAGCAGATCAGGACTAAAGCAGTTAGCATCGCCGGCCTGCTTTGGCCGCGAGATAGGTTGATCGCGGTCCGTCCGATCAATATTACGTTTAGGCTTGTGAAATAGCCGCCGGCAAAACCACCTGAGTAAGCTCCCCTAGGTGTTCGAGCCTCATCATCCCGAAAGTCCTAACTCTCACAGCGCTCGCCGACGTGCGCATGCTGCTCGAAATGTGCTTGCCGCCAGAGCACCGCGAACGATCGACATGGCTCCATGTCAAAAGCCCGCTGCACGGCGCCGCGCGTAGCCAAGATGAGCCTGGCGATGTCGAGAGTGTGTCGCGGATGGTGCTGTCGATGGAAGGAGTAGAATGCCAAGCTAACGCCGCACGCCTGACGTGAGATAAATCGGAATTCGAGTTTAGTTCCACGACGAAATGCGGTCAGCGGCAAGCGCCGCCGCTAATTATCCCAATCCACGTCGTTCTCTTTGAAAGCAAGATCGGCATAAGCTCTTTCCAGAGCGCCGCAATTTCCTCAAAGGCCTCTGCCTCTTTGTCTTTGTTCGCTGACTTGGTCATAAGCTCTTGCAGACGATTGTGTTTGGCAAGGACTGCGGGGGACAGGCCGCAGCCACGGCGGCGGCGTGCATGTCTTGGAATGCCACTGGCGGGCCCTTGCCGCAATAGCCGAGCTGCGAACCCTTAAGGCGATTGCCGTCGCCTGCCATCGTTGCCCTCGCCCCGCCACCTGCGGGGGTTTCAGGGTGTCAGGCTGGGATTCCGGAACATTGATAACCCTTCAACAGGCGCGTCCGGTGTCCGACATGCGTCATTAGCGCCATTTGAGCGATGTCGGCACGTCGGATTCACCCCCGACTTCGGACGTATGGTTGCGACGCAGCGAACCGACGCTGAGGGCCAGGAAGAGACATTTGTGGCTCTTGCAAGCGATCGGCCGCGGCGCCGAAAATCCGGCGGCGGTCCGACTATTCAGTAGTGGTCGCGTGGTCAGCGCCCCGGCTATGCATGCTATGCGTGCTCGCTCCCAGCATCAGTCATGTTGGTGTGCGCCGCCAAATTTTTGTCTAGCGCGTTCAGCGCATCCTGCAACACTTTGCGAACGTGCGTTGCGGCGTTGATATCAACCATGCTTGTGTTGGGGCGCTGGCTATGACGCTAACGCGCGTTGTGAAGTGCCGGAAACTTACATAGCACTCCCTAGCTTTGCCCGAAGCGCAGGATCCAACGAAAGTGCATTGGGTTCGTCGCCCGGGCGCTGAACGCGATCAATCAAGTCGAGCCACGCCTCCGCCATAGCCAAGAGGTGTTTCCTGTCATCATCGCGGGTCGCTTTGTTCGCCAGATCAACACAGGCCCCGGCGTAGGCGCGATACTCATATTCCTTACTCATAACTTTCTGTTCCCCGACTGTCCCATTGCACTGCGATAAATCGGGAACCGCGCTCGTGTTCCGGCCCAAACGTAAATCTCTTGCCAGAGTTCCACAGAAACCTCCGTGTTGAGCATGACAGTCGGTGCGCGTCGTGAGGCTCTGGGAAATCTGGGGCCACCAAGAAGGGCAAAGGAATTGCCACCTGAACCATTCGCACTCTTGGAACGACGAATGACCGCAAGCAGAGGATCGGCATATGCGGCCGTTCATGTTTCCGTGCCCAAACACCGGGTACATCGTCCAGGGTCAAGCCGATGATGCCGCACCGGGCGAAAAGGCACATACGTTTCATCTGATTTCGTGCGCCTCATGCGGACGAATTCATCTTGTTGATCCCGAAACGGGTGAGCTTGCGGTAGGAAGAGAGCCCCGCAATGCTCCCCGGGTACAACGCTGAACCCAATCTAGGCGTCGCGCATTGTTAGGATGACTAAGCGGCCCAAGGAGGCCAGTCCATGCTCGTCGAGGGCATCGCGTTTATCGCCGCGATTTTCGTGATTGCTGCTGCGATCCTCGGCGGCCTCGTGCTTGTATGTTGGCGTGCCCACCCACAGGACACACGAAAGCCGCACAAGAAGCCGCTGCTCTCCAACTGGAAGT
>Ga0210395_10003300_pt1 | contig 12419 bp, 11 predicted proteins | sample IncBWH4OmetaG_FD_150861 | JGI IMG/M metagenome (GOLD analysis project Ga0210395, IMG submission 150861) | Forest soil microbial communities from Barre Woods Harvard Forest LTER site, Petersham, Massachusetts, United States - Inc-BW-H-4-O ...
AGACATTGCCGGGCCCGAACCACAATAGAAACAGCGGCGCATAGGCCAGCCCCGGGATCGGCGCGCCGATGCTGACCAGCGGCAACAAAATATCTTCGGCGCGCCGCGAGCGGCCCATGAGGATGCCGATGGTCACGCCGACCAAGGCGGCGAGCGCGAAGCCAGCCGACAGGCGCGCCAGCGTATCGAGCGCATGATGCGGCAGCACGCCGCTGATCGTCAGCCGCGCGAACACCGCGGCAATGGCTTCCAGCGGCGGAAAGAACCGCGGTGGGAAAAATCCGGCATGGGCCACCGCCTCCCAGATCGCGCCGACCACGACAAAGGGGAACAGGTTGCGCGCCACGCGGCGCAGCGGGCCGTCCTCGCGCGCAACGCCCGCGGTTTCGGAAATTTGAACAAGGTCGCGAGCCATGGGGAATGCGAGGATAGTGCGCCCGCTCATGGCCGGACAAGCCGTTGCCAAGGCGTTGCAGTGTCCGCCCCCTGTGATAGGACAGCGCCCGACAGCACAGGAGTTTGGCATGGCCACGAAAAACGCGCAGAAAATCGGCTGGATCGGCATGGGCCGCATGGGTTTCCCCATGGCCGAGCGGCTCATCAAGGCGGGCCATGACGTCACGATCTGGAATCGCACCCGCGCCAAGGCCGAGCCGCTCGCCAAGATCGGCGGCAAGGTGGTCGATCATCTGCACGAGCTGAAAAATGTCGACGTGCTGTTCTCGATCGTCGCCACCGGCAAGGACGTGCAGGACGTGCTGTACGGCAAGAACGGCGTCTGCAGCCAAGGCGGCAAGATGCCGCCGATCGTTGTCGACTGCTCGACCATCGCGGTCGAGGAATCGGCTGAGATCCGCAGCAAGCTCAAACAGCTCGGCGCCGATTTTGTCGCCTCGCCAGTGAGCGGCAACGCCAAGGTGATCAAGGCCGGCAAGCTGTCCGCGGTCGTGTCCGGCCCGGAAGCCGCCTGCAAGGCCGCCACCCCCTTGATCGAAGTGTTCGCGCCGCGCGGCGCGTCCTATGTGGGCGATGGCGAGCTCGCCCGCGTCTGCAAGATCGCCCACAATGTCATGCTCGGCGTCGTCATCGAGAATTTGATCGAGATCACGCTGCTCACCAACAAGATGGGCGTGCCGCGCCACGCTTTCCTCGCCTTCCTCAACAACGGCGTGATGGGTTCGATGTTCACCGCCTATAAATCGCCGGCTTTGGTCAATCTCGACTGGACCACCACGTTCACGCCGGAGCTGTTGCGCAAGGATCTCGATCTCGGGCTCGAGCTCGCTCGCGAAATGGACGTGCCGATGCCGGTGACGGCGGCAACGCGCGAAGTGCTGCAAGGCCATTTCGGCGCCGCCATGCTGCAGAAGAATCCGAAGGAATATCTGGAGAAGGATTTCGCGGCGCTGGCCGAAACCATGGCGCTCGCCGCCGGCATGAAACTTGAAAGCGAAAATAAAAACGTGCCGACCGGGCTGGAAAGCTGACCCGTTATGAACTTGCGGTTGCCTGCGCTGACAACCGTCATCTTCGGCGCGCTTGTCGTTCTGGCGGGCGTGACCAGAGTGCCGGCCGCCACGGACTGGCCGACCCGTCCGGTCCGTCTCATTCTGACCCTTGGCGCGGGCAGCGGAACCGATATCGGTGCCCGCCTGTTGGCGGACCGGCTCACGCAGCGCTGGGCGCAGCCGGTCATCGTCGATAATCGTCCCGGCGGCGACGGCCTTGTCGCCATCAACGCCTTCGTCACGGCTCACGACGATCACGTGTTGCTGTGCGCGCCGTCGTCATCGTTTACGGCGCATCCGTTCCTGCACGACAATCTGCCATACAAACCGAGCGACCTTGTCCCGATCACACGCTTCTCAAATACGCTGATTGCCATTTCGGTCCCCGCCGAAATTACCGTGGCTTCGCTCGGCGACCTCGTTGCTTTGGCGCGCGCGGAGCCCGGCAAACTCGATTGGGCCGGCGTGACGGGAGCGCACGAATTCATATTCGCCGGCTGGCTCAAGCAGCTCGGCCTGAACATGATCGAGGTGCCTTATCGCAACCCGGTCGATGCCGCGAACGACCTCGCCGAGAACCGGGTGCAAGTCTATTCGTCGGCGCTCGCGATCGTGCGACCGCAGCTCCAGGCCGGCAAGATCAAGCTTCTCGCCATGGCCAACACCGTGCGCGCGCCGAGCGAACCGAATGTCCCCACGGTCGCGGAAGCGGGTTATCCGGCGCTTGCCCTCGACGGACTGGTCGGCCTGTTCGGTCCGCCGGGGATGCCGCTTGAATTGCGCGAGCGGATCACCGCCGACATCCGCGCCGTCGCTGATTCCATCGTGGCCGACAGGCTAATGCTTACTGGCCAGATCATGAATATCGGCGGGCCCGAGGAATTCGCCAAATCGATCGACGCGCAACGCGCCACGGTCGCGGCCTTCGCCAAGGATCTCGGCATCAAACCGCTGCAGTAAGGCCGTTATTTGACGTCCGTCTGCACGCTAACCACCATTTGCCACTGGCCGTTGCGCTTCACCCAAACGCGCGCGATCCGCAGCAATGGTTGTGTATCGTCCGGCACGCCATTGTCCGAAATCATTGCAGCGCCATCACCGTAGACCCAGAGGCGCATGGATTGGATCGCCGTAAGAACCGCCGGAATATTTTGTTTCTTTTGATCCTCGATAATGGCGATACGTTCCGATTTTGATATCGGCGGGCTGTCTGATCGATAATGGACGAACTCATCGGCCATGTGTTTTGCATATTCGGCGGCATCGTGCGCGACGGTGGCTTTCTCGATCGTCTGAAACGTATTGACGATATCCTGCTCGGCCGGCGAGCGCACGCGATACGGGATCGTCTCGCATGGATTCTTGCAATCCAGGAACTTGGCTATCTCACGGCGCTTCTCCAGCTCGGCGGCATCCGGCTTAATTGGCGTCACACCCTGTGCTTCGGCTTTAGCAAGCGCCACGTCCTGGTTCACCAGCGCACGCCAAGTTCGCTTTTGCTTCGCCCAAATGTCGAGAAAGAACACGTCGTGGCCATCAGCGGCTTCGCGATAGCCGGTGACTATGCCGATGCGGCCGTAGATTTTCACCACCGGGTCGCTCGGCGCGGCCGCCGCTACGGCTTTGAGACCGCCGAGGAAATCCTTGCGCTCATGAATCTTGCCGTTGGCATCGACGTAGGTGAATTGCAGCGACAAGAGCTTGCGGGCGACCGATTTGTCGTCGGCACGCAGGGCCGCGCCGAGCGCTTGATCGGCTTCGAGCACCAAAACGTCTTCGCCTGGCGCGATTTGCGCCCGCAGTTCGGCGAGAACCGCGATCAGCGCGGCGGCTACGAACAGACCGAGCCACCATCGCTGCGTGGCGCTGCGCATCAACCCTCCTGAAAAAACTCCGCCCCAACGCCATGCCGGTCGCTACGGACCGTTGGCGGCTCACCATGGCATTTTCAGGCGACAGCGCTCAAGGCGCGGGCCACGCGACGCCGCGCCGCAGCTTAAGGTCGCGCCGGCGATTTCAGCGTGAAAAATGATCAGTCGCGATTTTTGCTTAATTAATGCGCGTGGCGATGGTGGTAGTAGTGGCGCACCCTGCGCTCGCCGCCGCCTCCACCGCCGCCGGCCATGGCCACGCGGCACTCTTTGCTGATCTGCGCGTGCTTTGCTTTCATGCAGACGGTGACTTTTGCCCTATCCGGGATGAACTCGGAGCACAGCCGCATCGCATCGGGCGTACATGCTTGCTCAACGTCGACAGGGGTCGAGCCCGGGGCGGCGCCCTGGGCGCCAGCTTGGTGAAGGCTACAAAAGAGCAATGCGCAGACCGGCAATGCCAGTCGGCAAACGAAAAGCGTGGTCCGCATCTGTCCTATCCCGGTCTTGAGAAAACGCTCATTCCGGGGCGAAAGTAGCGGACCCGCCGCCGATGGTCCAGGCGAAGAACCGCGGCCGGCCTATTGCTGCCGGTTCAATGGACGGCCCAGCCAAAACCCCGGCTCGTGTGCGGGCGGTTTCCGGCAATGTCGTTGGTGCAGCGCTCGATGCCGCCCTCGATGATTTCCGCCGTCACATTGTCGAAGGACATGTGCCGGCAATATATCCCATCGGGCATCGTTACGACGACCTCGCCGGTGCCCTTGGTTTCCTGCGCGTTCATCGCCGACTGCAAGATCGGGTCGATGGCGGCGTGGCCGCCGATCAGCAAGGCCGCGGTAAAAAGCACGAGAAACAGCGAGGAAACGACGACGACGCGCCCGGACTTCGCGCGCTCCTCGTCCATGCGGGCGCGCGAACGTCGCCGCGCCAGCGCGGTGATGCTGGCGTGATCCGCCTCGACGAACCATGCGCCGGCGTCCCGGCTCGCTGTATCGGCTGCGCTCATGCCGGCAATGAACACTGAAATCCGTTGAATCGCCGATAAAAAAACAATTTAGATTTGAATCGAAATTCCGCGCCCCGCGGTGAAATGACTGATTCTGCTGCAATTCCGTCGCCATCGGCGCTGTTGGCGCTATCCCCTTCCCGATCCGCGCCCAGTGGTGAAATAATCGCTCCTGGATATCGGCCCACTGGACCTCAGCGAGGAACGCTTGCTCACTGCCGCCCGCAACGAGATGCTCACCCGCGTCGGACCCGGCACGCCGATGGGCGAATTGCTGCGCCGTTACTGGCAGCCGATCGCCGGCGCCAGCGAGCTCGATAGCAACCCGATCAAGACCGTGCGCCTGATGGGCGAGGACCTCGTCCTCTACCGCGACCGCGGCGGCCGTTACGGCCTGATCGACCGCCATTGTCCGCACCGCCGCGCCGACATGGCCTATGGCTGGGTCGAAGAGACCGGCATCCGCTGCAGCTATCACGGCTGGCTCGTAGACCAGACCGGCCGCTGCCTCGAACAGCCCTATGAGGACACCACCAGTCCTAAGCCGTCCAAAGCCGGCTGCGAGACCAAAGCCTATCCGGTCAAGGAATGCGCCGGCCTGCTGTTCGCCTATCTGGGCCCGCTGCCGGCGCCGGAACTGCCGGTGTGGGAGCCGTTCACCTGGCGCAACGGCTTTCGCGAGATCGTGCTCGCCGACGTGCCGTGCAACTGGTTTCAGTGCCAGGAGAACTCCATCGACCCGGTGCACTTCGAGTGGATGCACGACAATTGGGGCGCGCGCATGCGCGGCGCCGACGCCAACGCCGCGCCGAAACATCTCAAGCTGAAGTTCGAGGCGTTCGAGCACGGCTTCGTCTACAAGCGGGTGCGCGAAGGTCAGAGCGAGCAAGACCGCTACTGGACCGTCGGACGCGTCGCGCTATGGCCGAACGGTTTTTATCTCGGCAGCCATTTCGAGTGGCGCGTACCGGTCGACGACGAGAATACGCTGAGCGTCGCCTGGTTCTTCATGCGGGTGCCGAAAGGCCGCGAGCCTTACGTGCAGGAGCGCGTGCCGACCTGGGTCAGCCCGCTGCAGGACGAAACCGGCCGCTTCATCACCAGTCACGTCATCAACCAGGACATCGTTGCCTGGGCCGGCCAGGGCCGCATCGCCGACCGCACCAAGGAGCATCTGCGTTCGAGCGACATCGGTATCACCATGATGCGCGGCCGTTTCTTCGAGGAGCTCGAGGCCATGGCGGCCGGCAAGGAGCCCGGCGGCATCATCCGCAGCGCCAATGAGGCGCAATGCATCGCGCTGCCGAACATGGCGCGCGAGCTCAATACCGAAGGCCTCACGCTTGCGGAGTTCGACAAGGAGCCGCTCCTGCGCCAGCGGCTGAAGGAATTCCGCCACCATTACGGCCAGCCGGCCGAGGTGCGACGGGAATTTGTCGAGGCGATGGGAATTTCGGGAATCTGATCTGGAAGAATCTCGGGAGCGTGATCCGGAAAAGAGCCCATAGTCGGACTTGATCCGAGGGTGGAAACCGGTTTTCTGAGGTCATGCGAACTCAAGTCGCGATCATCGGCGGCGGGCCCGCCGGCCTGCTGCTCTCGCACATTCTCGACCGCAACAGCATCGTCAGCATCGTGCTGGAGCGGCAAACCCGCGCGCACGTGCTGGAACGGATTCGCGCCGGCGTGCTGGAGGCCGGCACCGTCGCGCTGTTGCGCGAAGTCGGGCTCGGCGAACGCATGGACCGCGAAGGCGCGCCCCACGACGGGTCCAGCATCGCCTGGGAAGACCGGCCGCGCTTTCTGATCGACACCAAAAAATATACCGGCAAGCCGATGATGGCTTACGGCCAGACCAATATCACCGAAGACCTTTACGCGGCTCGCGACGCCGCCGGCGGTCAAGTGATCGACGAAGCCGCCAATGTGCAGCTGCATGACCTGACGTCGGGCAAGCCTTACGTGACATTCGAAAAGTCGGGCACGACGCAGCGGATCGACTGCGACTACATCGCCGGTTGCGATGGCTCGCACGGCGTCAGCCGCGCATCGATCCCGGCGGCTTTGGCGAAGACCTACGAGAAGAGCTACCCGTTCGGCTGGCTCGGCATCATGTCGGAGACGCCGCCCTATCCGGAGATTTGCTACTGCTATCACAGCCGCGGCTTTGCGCTTGCCTCACAGCGCAATCCGATGCTCAGCCGCTACTACATCCAGTGCGATCTCGACACCGAGCTCGAAGACTGGCCGGACGACCGCTTCTGGGAAGAATTCAAGGCGCGCTGTCCCAAGGACATGGCCGACAGCATCGTCACCGGCCCGTCGATCGAAAAATCCATCGCGCCGCTGCGCAGCTTTGTCTCCGAGCCGATGCGTTACGGCGCGCTGTTCCTGGCCGGCGATGCCGCCCATATCGTGCCGCCGACCGGCGCCAAGGGCCTCAATCTCGCGGTTTCGGACGTTTTCTATCTGTCGCGGGCGCTGACCGAAGCCTATCGCCACAACAAGACCGATTACCTCGACAGCTATTCCGACACCGCGTTGCGCCGCGTCTGGGGCGCCGCGCGCATGTCGTGGTGGCTGACCATGCTGCTGCACCGTTTCCCCGACGAGACGCCGTTCGACCAACAGATGCGGCTCAATCAGTTCGACTATCTCTTGGCCTCCGAGCACGCCCAGGCGTCGCTCGCGGAGCAATATGTCGGGTTGCCGTTTTAGGCCGGACTTTTCTTTCTCGCCTTCGCCTGCTCGACTAAAAAACGCGACAGCCGTTGGCGCACCGCGTCGGCTTCGCCCGGCCCCCATTTGCGCAAGCCCTCGCCGGTTTTCATGCCGAGCTTGCCGGCTGCGACTTTTTCGCGGAGGAACGGATGCGGGCCCGCTGTGCGATCGAGATCGGCGATCAGCACTTCCGCGATATCGAGGGTGAGGTTCAGTCCGACCAGATCGGATTGCTCCATCGGCCCAAGCACCGCGGTGCGCGCGCCGAATCCTTCCTTGACGACGGTATCGATGGTCTCGGCGTCGCAGACGCCGGCGGCGACCAGCGCGATCGCTTCGCGCTTCATGGCGTGCTGCAGGCGGTTACCGACAAAGCCCGGAATATCGCGGCGCACGTGGACCGGGATTTTTCCGGCATGGCGCAACAAGTCCATCGTCGCGCGCACCACAGCGTCGCTGGTCTTTTCGTTCTGGATGACCTCGACCAGAGGGACCAGATGCGGTGGATTCCAAAAATGCGTGCCGACGACACGCTCACGATGTTTGAGATCGCGGCCGATCTCGGTCGATGGAATAGCCGAGCTGTTGCTGGCGAGAATCGTCTCCGGCGTGACCGCTTCTTCCAGCTCGGCGAAAATCTTCTGCTTCAATGGCAGTTTTTCCGGCGCCGCCTCGAACACGAATGCCGCACCGTGCACCGCAGGTGCAAGCTGATCGTAGATTTTGATTCGTTGCAGCAATGCCGGATCGTCACCGAAAAGCTCGACGATTGCCTGCAGCCGCTTCGGCACTGAAGCGCGGATGTCCGTCATCGGCTCGAACAGGCCGACCGGATGCCCGGCCGCGGCGAACAGATAGGCGATGCCGTGGCCCATCAATCCGCCGCCGATGATGCCGATTTTTTGTTTTCCAGGCTCGCTCACGTCGCCCTCACGCCACTGTGTTTCAAGGAACTGCAGTGCAGCATAAACGTTATTGTACCGCCGGTTTTGATTGACCAATCCATAGAGGAGAAATGGTCATGCCTGCTTTGCTGTGGGTTGCATTCTGGTCTTCGATGATGGCGACTGCCGCATGTTTAGGCGAAGCGCCGATTGCGCCGAAGAAGGAAGATTTACCGAGCGGCGACTAGCCCGCGGTGTAACCGCCATCGACATACATGATCTGTCCGGTGCAGAAATCGGACGCCGGCGATAACAGATAAATCGCCATCCCGACCAAATCCTCCACCTCGCCGAGCCGGCCGAGCGGAATGCGCGACAGCGAACGCGCGCGCGTCTGCTGGCCGAGCTCGTTATCGCCATACATCCAGGCCGTCAGCTTGGAGCGGAAAACCGTCGGCGCGATTGCATTCACGGTGATGCCGTGCTTGGCCCATTCGGTCGCCAGCACGCGCGTCAAGGAATCGGTGGCACCCTTCGACGTGCAATAGCCGGTGTAGCCGGAAATATTGCCGTGCCGGCCGCGCACCGAGGACATCGTCAGCACCTTGCCCTTCACCTTTTTCTCGATCCAATAGGTGCCGACCGCCTTGGCCATGAACCAGATGCCGCGCACATTGGCATCCATCACCGCCTGCCAGTCTTCGTATTCCAGTTCGTGAATGAAGCCCGGCTTGTTGAAGCCCGAAGCGACGACGAGCTGATCGACCCGGCCGAATTTTTGCAGCGCGCCATCGAGCATCGCCTGCGCGTCGGCGAGGCTATCGGGACGGCGAACCATCACGGCCGGATCGCCGCCAAGCTCACGCACTTCGGCGGCAACCTCGTCCAGCTCGCTTTTAGTACCGGAAGCGAGCAGCACCTTGCCGCCGAGCGCGGTCAGCGCCAGCGCGGTGGCGCGGCCGAACGTGCCTGAGGCGCCGGTGACGATGGCGACCTTGTCTTTGACATCGAACAGCGACAGCGGGTTGCGCAGCGGCTCGGAGATCATGGCTTATCGTCCGGTTTCGAAACGAAACGCCTGCTTCGGATCGAGCACCGCGACAACGCGCAGCGCGCAGCCCTCGCCCTCCGGCCAGCGCCACGGAAACGCGAAGAAGGTGCAGCGGCGGCCGGTGATGGCGTCGATATCGCCGCCGATATTTTCGATGCCGGGAATGCCGTTGGTCATCATGATCTTGTGCGCCGGCTCCCAGTACGGAAAATCTTCGATGATGTGACGGCCGGTCTCCGCCTTGTATTCGACGTCGAGGTGCGGCTGCGCCGGTCCTGGGCCGTGCGGGCCGAGGAAGGTGCCCAGCGGATGATCGAGCGCCTGCACGTCGATGCCGACGAGCTTTACGCCGCGTTCCACCAGCCATTCCGCCGCTTCTTTGTAGAGGCCGGGCGAATAGGCGAAGTAATCGGGATTGTCGCCGTAGTTCCTGTGGCTTCCCGTGTTGATCATCACGATGTCGTTCTTCTGGATTTTCGGCTCTGCGCGCTCCAGATCCTTCGGCGTGACCACGCCCCACTTGCCCTTCGGGATCGAAACCGCGACGCCGGTGCCGAAGAAGCGCCACAGCGGATAGCCGGTCAGCGTCGGGGTGTTCTCCGCCACATGGATCGGCGCATCCATGTGGGTGCCGCGATGCATGATGCCTTCGAATTGCTGCACCAGGAGGCCGTCCTTGGCGTGAAATTCCACGACTCGGACGTTGAGATTGGCGCGCGACGGCCATTGCGGCATGCCGTGGCCCCAGGGATGACTGAGATTGAAGAATTGCAAACTGCCGGCGCCGCGCGACGATTTGATAGCGGGTGATTTTTTTGCCGCCGCTGCCTTGCGCCCCGCGCCGCGCTCCAGCCGGCACGCGCCCTTCGGATCGAGCATGGCGACCAGCCGGATCACGCAGGCATCGCCCTCATGCCATTTCCACGGAAAGCCCTGGAAGGTGCAGCGCTTGCCGCTGAGTGCATCGATATCGCCGCCGACATTTTCGATCGTCGGAATGCCGGCTTCGAGCAGCGTGCGATGGGCCGCATTCCATTCCGGGAAATCCTTGATCGCCTCGCGGCCGGTGGCTTCCTTGTATTCGGGGAGCAGATATTTGATCTGCGGACCGTTGCGATGCGGCCCAAGCGACGTCGCCAGCGGATGATCGACGCATGCGGTGTCGATGCCGACGAGTTTTACGCGCTTTTTGACCAGCCACTCCGCCGCGTGCTTGCTCAAGCCCGGCGCGTAGCCGAAATATTCCTTGCTGTCGGCGTATTTGCGATGCCAGCCGGTGTTGATGAGCACGATATCGCCGGCCTTGATCGCAGGCTTGGCGCGCTCCAGATCGGACGGCTCGATCAATCCCCACTTCTTTTTGGCAAGCGACAGCACGACGCCGGTGCCGAAAAACTTTTGCAGCTCGAGATCGCCGACCGCCGGCGCGCCGGGCACGAGATGGATCGGCGCGTTCAGATGCGTCGAAGTATGAAAGATCGTGGTGATCTTGTGCGTCATCACGCCTTGCTTGGCATGATGGGTGATGCGTTCGAGCTTGATCTCCTCGTAGCCCGGGAAGATCGGCGTATACATGCCCCAGCGATGGCTGAGCTCGTAAAGCTCGAGCCCGCTGACGGGATCAATCACGGCCGGCATTTCACACCCCCACACAACGCAACGACGCAGCGTCTCTCGATCGTCAATTGCTATCGTAATTTCGGCTGTCTGTATCACGGCCCAATACGACGTGACAATTCGGGGGCGCCGCGGCGGCGGCCGCTTGCGACGGCGCGCGAAAAAGCGCACGTTTGCATTGAGCTGTCGCAGTACAGCGAGGAAATTAAGGGAGGGAATCGCCATGCATGACCGCGTGGGAGTTATGCTGTGTGTCGGCCTCGTCGGCACGGCCGTTTTTGGCGCCATGACACTGTCCGTCAGCCAGGTCCAAGCCGACGATCCAAACAGCGCGCCGAATCCGTATCACGTCGTCGAACATTGGGCGAAGCTGCCGGAAGGCCGGACGTGGGGCCAGGCGATCGGCGTCGATATCGACCGCGACGGCACCAGCCTCTGGGTCTACGACCGCTGCGGCGGCAAAACCTGCGTCGGCTCGAGCATTGCGCCGATCCAGAAATTCGACGCCACCGGCCGGCAGGTGGTGAGCTTCGGTTCGCAGTTGATCAACTGGCCGCATGGCCTCGGCACCGACAGCGACGGCAATGTCTGGGTCACCGACGGCCAGGCCGGCAATGGCCGCGGCGAAACGGCGATAAAGTTCAGTCCCGATGGGCGGGTGCTGATGACGATCGGCAAGCCGGGCGTCGCCGGCAATGGCGATAACGAGCTCAACGGCCCGTCCGACGTCGTGGTCGCGCCAAACGGCGACATCTTCATCGCCGACGGCCACGGCGACAAGACCAACGACCGCATCGTCAAATATTCGAGCGACGGCAAATTCATCAAGACCTGGGGCCAGCACGGTTCGGGACAGGGCGAGTTCAACGTCACCCATGGGCTCGCCATGGATTCGGCGGGCCGGCTTTACGTCGCCGACCGGTCGAACAATCGTGTCCAGATCTTCGATCAGGATGGAAAGTTCATCGCCGAGTGGAAGCAATTCGGCCGGCCGAGCGGCGTCTATATCCGCGACGACGTCCTCTATGTCGCCGACTCGCAATCGAGCGACAAAGTGAACGCGCCGTTCCGTCAGGGCATCCGCATCGGCAGCGTCAAGGACGGCATAGTGACGGCCTTTATCGCCGCGCCGGATCCCAAGATGGAAATGCCGGAAGGGGTCACCGTCGATAAGGACGGCCATGTGTTCGGCGGCTTTACCGCCGACACCGACGTCAAGGAATACGTCAAGAATTAAGCGCGTCCGGCGCGCGCACGGCACAAAGCGGGGTCAGGTTGCAGCCGCCTGACCCCGCCGGTATGTATGCGCCGGCGCCGCAGGCGCGTCCGTCTTTGAAGGTTGCGAACTGAAGTTATGGCCCGTCTGGTGATGAAATTCGGCGGAACGTCGGTCGCCGATATCGACCGCATCCGCAACGTCGCGCGCCACGTCAAGCGCGAGGTCGACGCCGGCCATGAGGTCGCCGTCGTGGTCTCGGCCATGGCCGGCACGACCAATCAGCTCATTGCCTGGTGCGAAGAGGCGCTGAAGGAGCGCCACATCTTCGACGCGCGGGAATACGACGCCGTGGTCGCCACCGGCGAAGAGGTGACGGCCGGCCTGCTCGCGATCGTGCTGCAGGACCTCGATGTCAACGCGCGCTCATGGCAGGGCTGGCAGATTCCGATCCTGACCTCGAACGTGCACGGCTCGGCGCGCATTGTCGACATCGATGGCGCCGAACTGATCAAGCGTTTCAAGGAGCGCAAGGAGGTGGC
>Ga0210395_10003302_pt1 | contig 12415 bp, 9 predicted proteins | sample IncBWH4OmetaG_FD_150861 | JGI IMG/M metagenome (GOLD analysis project Ga0210395, IMG submission 150861) | Forest soil microbial communities from Barre Woods Harvard Forest LTER site, Petersham, Massachusetts, United States - Inc-BW-H-4-O ...
GAGGTGATTCTCGCAGAGCTGAAGCGCAGTCATCAGAACATGAGTCTGGCTGCGAAAACGCTTGGCCTGGAGCGCAGTCACCTGTATAAGAAAGCGGAGCAACTTGGCATCGATCTGCGCGCCATGCGCCGCGAGCAGGAACCGCACGATTGACCCGAGGTCAGTCTTGGGGTCACTTCCCCACTTCTCACAAAGTACGCGAGAAATGGGGGACCCGGCATCCAGCGCCCCCAGACCCAGACTTGCCTGCCACTTGGGAGACTGCTTTGGCGAAGACCGCTTCTATCTTCTTCTCTTTCTCTTTCTTTATCTCTTTCTTTATTTTTTCTTCTCTTTGCATTTTTGCGAGCGAACCGCCGTCGCCTCCGGTGTATGGCGTCCGCATGGAGCAGGCGTGGATTCCAATGAAGGATGGGGTGCCGCTGGCTGCGACGCTTTACGTGCCGGACGGCGCGAAGCCGGGAGAGAAGTTCCCTGCCCTTCTCGAATACCTGCCGTATCGAAAGGATGATGGCACGGCCGCGGGAGATTATCCCAAGCATGCGTACTTCGCGCGGCGAGGCTACGTGGGCGTGCGTGTGGACATTCGCGGGTTCGGTGCCAGCGAAGGCGTTCCGCCGGAGCGCGAATATTCCGAACAAGAGCAGGTCGACGGTGAACAGGTGATTGCGTGGCTTGCGCGGCAACCATGGTCGAACGGCAACGTCGGCATGTTCGGCATTTCATGGGGAGGGTTTACGGCGCTGCAGATGGCGATGCGGCATCCTCCGGCGCTAAAGGCGATTGTTGCCGTGCACGCTACGGCTGAGTTGTTTCATGATGACGTCCATTACATCGACGGCATGGCACACGTTGACGAGTTTGAGCTGAACATGGACATGGCAGAGGGTTGGGTGGGCGCGCCGGATTATTCGCTCGACGAAAAAACCCTGGGGCCGCGGTTCGATTCGCCACCGTGGTCGTTGCTCTACTTGAAACATCAGCATGATGGGCCGTTCTGGCGCGATCGGGTGCGGCCACTCAGTGAAATCACGACGCCAAGTTTTTTGATCGGCGGACTGCAGGACGGCTATCGCGACAACGTCCCGGACATGCTGATGAAATCGAAGGCTCCGATCAAGGCGATCGTTGGGCCGTGGAACCATTCGTTTCCCAATGATGCGGATTTCGGGCCGCGGGTCGAGTGGCGCGATCAGGCCGTGCGCTGGTTCGATTATTGGCTCAAGGGGCGCGACACGGGAGTGGAGAATGATCCGCGACTGGTCGTCTACATGCAGCACTGGCATCCGCCGGATCCGAATTTGCAAAATGTGCCGGGGGAATGGCGGCGCGAAGATGTATGGCCTCCGAAGGGCGCGACGGATATGACGCTATTTTTTCAGGGAAATCACACGTTGGACAATTCTGCCGCGGCGCAGACGACGCACCAGTTGAAGTATGTTCCCACGGTTGGCGTGGAGGCTGGGTTCTGGTGGGGAGAGTTGTTGAGCGATCCACGGCCGGTGGATGCGTTCAGTCTGGTTTATGATTCGGCGCCGTTGGAACATGAAGTGGCGATTCTTGGCAGGCCGCATGCGCTGCTGCGAGCTTCGACGAGTGCTCCGCTGGCGAATTGGTTTGTGCGGCTTTCCGATGTGGCTCCAGATGGAACGGTCACGCAGATTACGGGCGCGGGATTGAACGGCGCGCAGCGGGAATCGATGAGCGAGCCGCGCGATTTGGAGCCGGGCAAGGTGTATCCGCTGGACATTGAGCTGCACCTAACTTCGTGGGTGTTTCCGAAACGGCATCACATTCGTGTGGCGATTTCAAATGCATTGTGGCCGATGGTGCTGCCGACGCCGTATGCAATGACGACGTCGCTGGAACTGGGTGGCAGTGACGGATCGCGAGTTGTCCTTCCCGTTGTCCCTGTGCATGGAGCGGCTGCGCCGGAGTTCGCGCCGCCTGAACCGTCCGAAGAGCGGACCGACATTAAGAGCGAAGGATTCCCCTGGCCGGGCGACTGGACGGTAGAGCGCGATGAAGCGCGGCAGAAGACGACGGTGCATTGGAAGGGCAAGGATGGATACGAGTATCCGTGGGGCACGGAAAATGATTTTGAGAATCTCACATATGAGGGCGACGATGCTCATCCGGAGACTTGCTCAGTGCGCGGGGAAGCGGAGAGCACATTCGCGTTGAAAGGCCGCACGTTGATTTGGCGCGGACACCTCCTGGTGACTACCGATCAAATGAATTTCTATTACAAGTACACGCGAGAACTGCTGAAAGATGGGCAGATGGTCAAGTCGAAGACGTGGCAGGAAACGATTCCGCGCGATCACCAGTGATCGCGGGTCATTGTTTGTAGATTTTGCCGTCCTTCATTACGAATCTTATGTCTTCGAGCAGGCGAATATCTGCGAGCGGATCGCCGGGGACGGCGATGATGTCGGCATATTTACCGGGTTTGAGAGAGCCGATTTCGCTGGAGTGCCCGAGCAAGTCTGCGGCATTGCTGGTCGCGGCTTGGATGGCCTGCATCGCGGTCATTCCGTATTTCACCATGAAGGCGAATTGTTTTCCGCTGGTGCCGTAGGCGCAAACTCCGGCATCGGTGCCGAATGACATTTTCACGCCTGCGGCTACGGCCTTGCGGAAATTGTCGCGCTGGATCTGGCCCAGCTGCGCGTCGTGCTCCAGGAAATCTTTCGGCATCTTTCCATTTCTTCCTTCTTCCTGGATGCACTCTTCATCATAGATATCCATATCGAGATATGTGCCGTGTTGTTTAGCCAACGCTATGCCTTCGTCGTCGATCATGCTGGCGTGTTCGACGGAGGCGACGCCGGCGCGAATCGCATTCTTGATTCCTTCGGGTGAGTGGGCGTGGGCTTCGACACGCAGTCCGAAGTGGCTGGCCTCGTCGACTGCGGCCTGGAGCTCTTCGGGAGTGAACTCTTGCGAATGGGGATTGCTGCCGTGAGTGAGCACGGCTCCGCTGGAAAGAACCTTGATGTGATCGACACCGTCGTGGGCAAGTTGACGAATTACTTTGCGCACTTCCCACGGACTATTGGCTTCGCCGTAGTGCAGATCCCATGGGAGCTGAATGTCGGGAGCGAGGCCGGTGAGCGCGCCGGCTCCGCCGGAGATGGTGACGTAAGCACCGGCGACGAACATGCGCGGACCTACGATATCGCCACGATTGATGGCGTCGCGCAGGGCGATGTCGCCGAGGGCACGATAAGTTCCAACATCGCGCACGGTGGTGAATCCGGACTCGAGCATGGCGCGGGCGTTGGGCACGGACTCGAGCACGACTTGCGCCCCGGTCTTTTTGAACTGCCCCATGGGTTCGCCGTCATGCGCGCCGTCGGCGACGTGAGTGTGGCAATCGATGAGGCCGGGCAGAACGGTCATCCTGCTGAGATCTATGATTGTGGCTTTCACGGGGACGTCGATTCCCTTCCCCACTTTTTCGATTTTCGAATCGCGGATGAGGATGACCTGGTCGGCGAGGACCGTGCCCGAGTCGGGGTCTACGAGATGGCCGGCGCGGATCGCCGTGACTTGAGCGGAGGCGAGAGTCGTCAGAGTACAAACGATTGCGAGGAGCAGTTTCACGATTCGATCCTTATTACTATGTATCCGATTGCCACGTACGCGATTACCGCGTAGGCGGGACGACGACTCAATCGGCCGTTGAAATGGATGATGTGGAACGTTTTTGGGCATCGGCCTTGACGTCGGCCTTGCAGTCGGCCCTGTAGCCGGCATTGAGATCGGCGGCGAGCAACTGGTGGAACAACTGTTCGCCGGCCTCGCGGCGCACGGAGAGGCGGCCGGCCCGGTAGGCGCGCGATTTCAGTCCGCGCTGCACATCTTCGCAGATGCCGAGGTCTTCATCCTGCACGCGGTTGCCAACGTTCACTGACTCGTTGTTGTATTCGCGGCGCGCTTCACTGACATCACTAAAATAGAAGTCAAAGATCACCTTGCAATGATCCGCGTCGACGGGAATGACATAGTTCGTGTCCATATATCCCTCGTAGCAATTGATCATCAGATTCGGATATTGCCAGAAATACCAGGCGCGATCTCCTTTACGCGTCGCTCCGGTCGCGGCATCTTCGTCGGAAGCAACCATGGGGCTGGACTGCAGGCAATACCGATCCTCGTTCTCGATGGTGTACTGCTTATAGTCGAGCACGGAACTGAGTCCTTTGTGGAGGTGCGGGACGTGATATCCGCCGTCGAGATAGTTATCGACGTAGACTTTCCAGTTGCATCGAATGTCATAGGACCTGTGGTCGAAGTAGTGCAGCTTGCTGACGCCCAGAGGCGCAACGCGCTTGACCAGACCGCCGAGAAACTGTTGCAACGGCGCAGCCTGCGGGTCGAGGTTGACGAACACGAAACATTCCCAGGTTTCGACGCGAATGGGTACCAGGCCGTTTTCGGCGCGGTCGAAATTCTGCACTCCATCGAACTCTGGCATGCCTTTGAGCGATCCATCGAGACCGTATTTCCAGCCGTGGTAGGGGCATTGCAGAATTTCTGCTTGGCCACAGGGCTGAGTGACGACGGCGGCGGCATGGTGACGGCACACATTGTAGAAGGCGCGCAACGTGCCGTCGCCTCCGCGCACGACAACGATGGGCTCTCCGGCAAGCCGCGTGGAAACAAATGCTCCTGGCTTCTGCAACTGATCGGTGCGAGCTACTAGCTGCCACGTCTTGCCGAAGACATTGAGGCGCTCCAGTTCGTAAATGCGAGGATCGATGTACCAGGGAGCGGGGATAGTGGACGCCTCGGGGAGTGGGGAGCGATCGTTGTAACCGGCGAGAATCTGCTCAATCGACGCTTGCATATTTATGCTCTCGAAATGAATACTGCGATCTTAGGCTTCACGCTGATGATCCGCCAGTCAGCAATCTACTTGCGATGATTTCCTCGCAGCGGCGGACGGGGCCTGGTCGCGGGCTCTGCGGTCACGGCGCCAATCGCGCGCTGCAATACGTCCAAGAACTGTTGAATCCTGGCTTCTTTTTTCTCGGCCAACTCTCCTTGACGGCGAAATAATCCTGGATCAAGTTCGGCGGTGAGCAATGCATCCTGGAAGCGTTCCATCATCCAGTCGAGAATGGAAACGATCATCTCGATGTCCATATCTTTGCGCAGCTCGTGGCGCTCCAGTCCAAAGCGGACAAAGCTCACGGTGCCGTAAGGATCTTCACTGATCAGGAAGCGGTTAATCTCGCGCTTCAGCACAAGGTCGGTGCCGTAATTGCCGAGCAGAGAAATACGGTAAGGAATCCAGTCCTCGTGCACCAGGTGCTCGGTGCGGACGAGCCAGTAGCGCAGCACTTCGAAAAAGCCAGCCAAACGAATTTCCGCGGGCGCATCCAAGTATTTGGCGAAGGAGCGGACGGAACGTTTGTAGACTTCGAAGAACAGCCCGTCTTTGCTGCCGAAGTGCTGGAAGATGGAGCCTTTGGCGATGCCAAGGGCGATGGCGATGTCGCCGACTCGGGCCGCGTGATAGCCATGCTCGGCAAAATGTTGCGTGGCGGCTTCGATGATGCGGCTGCGCTTTGCCTCCGAGCGTGGGCGGGTTGGGGCCTGACGTTGGTAGAGGGGTGGAGCAACGCGATTGCTGGCGATTCCTGGCATAGAGAATGACTGTAAGTCACGACAGCATATAGCACTGTCTTGTTGAATTCAACTTCATTTTTAGAGCCATCTGCGGTAGTGTTATCCGATTCAGAGATAGCGTGCGTGACTTCCGGTCAAACATCTTCGACGTCGACGAACACGACCGGCACCCGATCCATTTATGACGCCATCGTGATCGGCGCAGGTCATAACGGACTGACGGCCGCGGCTTACCTCGCGCGCGCGGGACTCTCCACACTGGTGCTCGAACGGCGGGAGATTGTTGGCGGCTGTTGTGTGACGGAAGAGATTGCGCCGGGCTGCCGCGTATCCACGACTTCCTATATTGCCAGCATGCTGCGTCCGGAAGTCATTTCTGAATTGCAGCTTGCGAGTCACGGCCTGCGCATGGTTCCGTGCGATCCAGCGATTCAGGTTCCCTTCCCCGACGGTCACGTTGTGCCGTGGTGGGTGGATCGCGAACGTGCACGCAAGGAATTTGCGAAGATTTCCGCGCGAGATGCCGCGCGGTTTGTGCAAGTCGATGACCAGTTGAAGAAGCTGGCGCGATACCTGCAGCCGTTTTTCATGGAACCTCCGCCGGAGGTCGACACATCTTCGATGAAGGGGTGGTCTGATTTGTTCCGGGTGGGCAAACGGTTTCGTGGAATTTCGAGTGCGGAGATTTCGCAGCTGGTGTCGTTTCTCACTGGGAGCCTGGGCGAGTTTCTCGATCACAATTACGAGTCCGAGAAAATGAAGACGATGTTTCTGGCCAACAATGTTTACGGGAAACATGGCGGGCCTTACCAGCCGGGGACAGCAATCGGGTTGCTTTTTCATTTGCTCAGTGGAGGCGAGCACGAACTACAGGGGTTTTACGGGCATGTGATCGGCGGCATGGGATCGATTACGCAGGCGCTGGCGGCCGCGGGGAAAAAGCTGGGCGTGGAGATTCGCACTTCGGCGACGGTGGCTCGCATCGAGGTTCGCAATGACCGCGCGCGCAGCGTCGTGCTGGAAGACGGCACAGAGATTCGCGGGCGGATGATTTTTTCCAACGCCGATCCGAAGCGGACATTCTTGAGAATGGTGGACGCGAAGGATCTTCCCGAAGATTTTCTATTTGCTGTGCGCGGCATCAAGATGCAGGGACCGTGCGCCAAAGTAAACATAGTGTTGAGCGAAGAACCGCGATTTACGGGGACTTCACCGCAGGCGACCGCGCTTGAGCGGACGTTTTATACGCTTGTGCCGTCGCTCGCGTTCGCGGAGCGCTGCTACGACATTGCTAAGTTCGGGGAAATCCCAGAAGAGTTATGGGTGGATTGCGTAGTGTCTTCGAACGCGGATGATTCGCTGGCGCCGCCGGGCAAACATATTCTCACTTGCTTTGTGCAGTATGTGCCGTATCACCTGCGCGAAGGCAATTGGGATGAGAAGCGCGATTTGTTGGGCGATCGCGTGGTCAAGAAAATTGCCGAATACGCGCCGAATGTTCCGGGCGCGATTGTGGCGCGGCAAGTGCTGACGCCGCTTGATCTGGAGCGCACTTACGGTTTGACCGAGGGCAACATTTTTCACGGCGATCTGCGATTGGAGCAACTGTTTTTTATGCGACCAGTGCCGGGGTGGTCGCAGTATCGCACGCCGGTTGCCGGACTTTATTTGTGCGGGGCGGGCGCGCATCCGGGAGGCGGCGTTACCGGGGCGCCGGGGCGTAATGCCGCGCACCAGGCGCTGCGAGACTGGAAGAAAGGGCGACTGCGGGAGGCGGCTTGAGGTCCGGCAACGTCGTGCGCGGGATTTTCAGGATCGCTTCAAGATTTTTCTTGCGAATCGGAGCGGTGATGAGCGAACTCGTACTCGACGGAGCGGGCCGAACGGTGGACCTCAGCGCGTTTCCGGGCGAATCGTTTCGCGGATGACCAGCCGAACTAGGGATATTACGAATACGTGGATGACTAAGACTTCTCAGGGGAATTGTCAGGAGCGAGCATGAAAAAGAAAGGCATTCTCGAACGATTGAAAGACGGGCCCGTTTTGGGCGACGGCGGCTATTTACTGGAACTGGAGAAACGCGGTTGGGTGCGCGCGGGGCCGTTCACGCCGGAAGTGGCGCTCACATATCCTGACGCGCTGCGCGAGTTGCACGTCGAGTTTCGCGAGGCCGGGTCTGAAGTGCTGCAGGCTCTCACGTTCTACGCCAGCCGCGACAAGCTGGCGACTGTAGGCCTGGAAAATCGACTGGAGGAATTGAATCGCTCGGCGGTGCGCGTGGCGCGCGAAGTCGCGGGCGATCAGTGCCTGGTCGCCGGCAACATCAGCTTGACGTGGATGTACGAGGCGGGAAGTCCAGCTGCCGCCGATCGCGTGCGCAAGACTTTCGATGAGCAACTCGCCGTGCAGATTGACGAGGGCGTTGATTTTATTATCGGCGAGACTTTTTCCTGGCTGGGCGAAGCTCTGATTGCAGTAGAGCGCGCCAAGGCAACGGCCTTGCCTGCGATGGTTACTATTTGCTTTGAGAACAAGGACGAGACCGCCGAGGGTACGAGTGCCGCGGATGCGGCGAAGACACTGTTCGACGCAGGGGCCGACATCGTCGGCATGAATTGCCTGCGGCCGCCGCAGCACATCCTGGGACCGATGGAGCAGATGCGCAAAGCGGTTTCGGGATATCTGGCGTGCCAGCCGGTCGCGTATCGGACTCCGAAAGAGAAACCGGATTTCACGAGCCTTCCGGAATTTCCCTACGCGCTCGATCCGCTGCAACTCACGCGCAAGGATATGGCGGACTATGCGGTGCAGGCCCGCGATGTGGGAATCAATTACATTGGCGCGTGTTGCGGGACAGTCGCCATGCACATTCGCGAAATGGCGCGCGTGCTCAACAAGATTCCGGAAGACTCGCGCATCTGGAAGAAGGGTGGCGAGAAGCCGATGTCGGGGTATGAGTACTACGACCACGACAATATGAAAGCCTAACGTAGCGTTGAAAAATTCGCAGAACAGTTCAAGACGACGCGGGCCCTTTCGTGAAGGGCCCGCATTTTTTCATGTCGCCAACCGTAAGTGATGCGCTTAAGCTACCCAGCTTTTCGCACGTCCGGATCTTCGGCGTGCACTAGCGGAACATCGACCAGGTGTTCGCTCAGGAACCATACTTGAAGCTCGTTCGGGCGGAGAACATCGCTCACGACCAGATCGTTGGTGCCCGCATCACCTAACTTGGTAGAAAGTTCCGCCAGTTGGCGGCAGTGACGGATGATGATCTGGTGCGCATCGAGCAGGCGCGAGATCTGAACGGGCACTTCTTCGCGGCCGCGGGGCGGGCGCTCGATGCGCGTGGTCTCGGCAACATCGGCGGCCATGGATAATGAAACTCCGCCGAGCAGCTGAATGCGTTCGGCAATTTCGTCAACCACCTCTACTTGCTCGTTGTAGTGCTTGTCGAACAGGAGATGAAGCTGATAGAACGTGGGCCCCGCGACTTGCCAATGCGACTTCTTGTAGAGATCGCGTAAGGTCATGGTGTCGGCGAGCAACAGGTTGAGTTGCTCGGTCATTTCCAGGCGAACCGGCTCTTCCAACTCAAGCAGCAAGGCGTGCGAGACGGTGCCGTACGCTTGAATCTCCTGCGCATGCTGGTGCAGCCGGGGCTGGGCGTTGATGGTGGTTTGACGGCGGACAGGAACTTCTTTTTTGGCCATAACAGACCTCCTAGTTCGGCAAGTGAGCTTCGCTCAGGTTGAGCGATTGAGCAAAACGCCTTCGGCACAATCCAAGCGACACCGCTTGGATGCCGCCATTTCAGGCAGGATGCCAGGCTTTTTTTAAACTTGGCAGAAATGGGAGAAGAATCTCTGGAAGGGATGTTAGTCGACGCGGGATTTCGGTGATGGCCAAGTTTGACGGCACCCGGCGTGGTTGCTATGATCGAATTGCGGGGTGGAGCAGTCTGGTAGCTCGTTGGGCTCATAACCCAAAGGTCGGTGGTTCAAATCCACCCCCCGCAACCATTTACGGATTTGAGGGACTACCGGCGTAGTCCCCAATTCCAAAATCACTGGATCGTGGCTGTTTCGGGCCTCAAATTCTTCAGGGAAACTTCCTTCGCGCTATCCTTCAGTTGCTTTTTGATCGCGGGTGGCAAAACAAGATCTGCTACCCGGCTATTGGCTCGGCGCTTGGTCTTCTCAAATGCTGAGCCGTAGGTATTCATGGTCGTCTTGATGTCTGCGTGCCGCATGAGGCGCTGCTGCACCCCGAGCGGCGTGCCGATATCATCAATCAGCGTTCGATAGGTGTGCCGAAAGCTGTGCCAGCCCACTCCCTGCAATCCGATCTTCTCACCTGCCGGTCGCAAGTAGTCTTTCTGAATGGCATCGCCGTGAACTGGGCGTTTTGTATCCGCATTAGCGAATAGCCAAGCCTCCGGCGTTTCGACACATTGCTTTCGCCAATCCTCCAGAACGGACACTAGCTTGGAATCCAGAAACACTTCGTCCTCTGAAGCTCCGGTTTTTCCGCCGTTCCAGACGTAGCGGCCCACGATAGATCGGGTCAACGTCAGTGTCCGCCCCTTCAAATCAAAGTCCTGCCACTGCAATGCCCTGATCTCACTGATGCGCAAGCCCAGGCACATTGCAATCATGACCATCACTTGAATGTGGTACGGAAGCGCTGCGAGAAGAGCCTGATATTGCTCGACCGTAAGCACAACTTTCTTGCGAACCCGTTTCGTCACGACTAACTTCATCGGGTTTCTCTGAGTCTCCAAGATTTCCCATTTCATCGCGTACTCAAAAATGCGATGCAGGAGACCCTTTATGTTGGACTTCGTTTTGGGAGAATGCTTCAGCTCCTTCAACCACTGTTCCACCTTGAGGGGCTTTTTCACTTCGGCCACAGGAGCCTCGCCCCATTGTGGCAAAATATGCACTTTCAAAATGGATACGTAGGACTTCTTGGTTGAATACCGTTCTGGCATTGCTTCGTGCATGTATCGCCTTACCAATGCTCCGAACGATTGACCGGAAGACTGCTCCATCCGCTTGTATCGAAACTCTCTCGACCCCAGCCAGGCATGATCTTCCGTTGGCCATCCTCCCGCATCTCCCGCTAACATTACGCTGCGCTTTCGCGTAATGCCCATCTCGTCCGTTTCGTAAAAGCGCCAAACCCAGGCGTCTGGGCCTCGCGTTCTCTTCTTGCGGACAATCGTGCCCACGTCTTGCTGTGTGCGTTTCAAGAAGCTTTCCTCCTTAAAGCGCGCACGGATGACGCTTCCGACTCTACACGACAACGCATGTGCGAAACTAGCTCTGAAATTCGGAAACGCCAGCGCTTGCGGAGTCCGCTGCCTATGGGATGTGCGGGAAGCCAGCCCTCCCGAGCCATCTTCTTCACGGTCACCGGGCTGATCTTCAAAAAGTTTGCTGCTTCTTCGGGCGTTACGAAGGGTTCGTTGTCTTCGGCTGGATTCATTTTCTACTCCATCCCGGAACTTCGGACGGGTTCATTTGGCTGAGCGTGCAGCAATCCCTGCGACGTAGGTCGTCCGACCGGGGAACAAACGTTGCACTTGACACTAACGCGCGTGTACCAATACAGTCAATACGTAACGTTACGATATTTGAGTGAGGCTGACCTCTTGGCAGACAAGACCCCAATCTTGCAGCAGCCGGTGATCTCCATTCGGATTTCCGACGAGCTGCGTCAAAGACTCGACACTTTGAAGGAAATCATGGCCTCCAAGAGTGGCGAACCCGTCTCAACATCGGAGGCGGCAAAGCAGCTCCTTGAGTCCTCTAAAGAGGAGCGATTAGAGTTCGTAAATCTACTCTCAGAGCCAACCGATTCCCTGGTGAAGATTCGCGGGAAGGTAGACGCAAAGCTGCCACTTTCGCAAGCCGAATGGACCCTAGTTGCTTACTACTGTCAGCAGGGTGCGGAGTTATTTGCAAATACCGGCCAGACGGACATTTCGTTTGAATCTCTCGCCGGAATTCTCGAAGCTTTCCTTGCCGTTTATGGACTCGTATCTAAACAGAGAAAGAGGGGCCCGATGGCCCCTTATCTCCTCACCACTCTGCCGTCACAAAAGCAAACTGAGGCGAAGCAGTCAGAGGAGATCGTAAACGATGATGTGCAGCGGGCCGTGAACCGAACCATCCACACGCTAAAGAACGCTGACAGCGAGACTGACCGACCGATTCATACCGCTCGACTTCTCTACATGGTTCTTGACAACGAAAAGTTTCTAAACATCGAGAAGCTGAACGAAGCGCTGCGACCGTACTGGCCGATTCTCTGGCGCGTGTGCGCCCGTGGCCATTACCTCCGCCATGAAGAACCCTTACGCGATGGTGCATTTTGGGGTGCCGATTCTAGGTTGAGAAATCCTGGGCCATTGCCTTCGTTTCAGGAAGGCGAATACCGTCTCGAATTTCACCGGGGGCCGGAGACGGAATTTTCTACCTGGTTGTATTTTCCCGGAAGATTTGCTCTGCAATATCCGCTCTTCGATTACCCGAGAATTGCGGAACTTCGGACGATACTAGAAGGGTTGTCGCTGCGCGACACACTGATCTTCTGGGAAGGTCGCTATTTCCTCGCGTCTACGTGGTTCGACGAAGAAGAAAAGGTCGGCGTCGTATTTCGCTCTCGGGACCACGGGATCGCCCTCACATTTCATCATGACGATTGGCAGGCTATTAAGAGTCTGTTCCGCCGCGGCTGGCAGGCGCCGGAAGTGGTCCGTCTGTGGAAT
>Ga0210395_10003304_pt1 | contig 12415 bp, 7 predicted proteins | sample IncBWH4OmetaG_FD_150861 | JGI IMG/M metagenome (GOLD analysis project Ga0210395, IMG submission 150861) | Forest soil microbial communities from Barre Woods Harvard Forest LTER site, Petersham, Massachusetts, United States - Inc-BW-H-4-O ...
CTGCTCAACCAGGTCGAGCGATTCATGGTCAATGGCCTCGGTAATTGTCCGCAGGCCAAAATTCTCACGCACCTCAGCCATGATCTGTAAGCCTTCTTCGCCCAGGCCCTGAAACGAATACGGAGAAGTCCGCGGCTTATAAGCTCCGCCGCGAAAGAACTGCGCCCCCGCACGCTGGACGCGCTCAGCCACAGCAAACGCCTGCTCCCGGCTCTCAATCGCGCAAGGCCCGGCGATAATCGCGAGTCCCGGCCCACCAATCGTGGCATCGCTGCCAGCGAAACGAATGATGGTGTTCTCTTCCCTGAAATCGCGGCTGACCAACTTGTAAGGCTTGGTAACGCGAATGACTTCTTGCACGCCCGACATTTCTTCCAACGTGCCGGGCTCGACCTCGCCCTTGTTTCCGGTAATACCAATCGCGGTCCGCTCCGCCCCTGGAATGGAGTGGGCGCGGTAGCCGAGCGACTCGATCTTTTGGCAGACGGCCCGCACCTGCTCTTCGGACGCGTGCGCCTGCATGACCACTAACATGAACCCACCTCGAAAGGTTCAAGTCTATCGTCGAAACCGCATACATCGCAAACCAGGGCCGCTGGCTGTGCGACGAACGGCGCCGGACATCGACAGCTCGCTATACTCCCTCCATGCCCCGGTCGATTGCCCGCGAGCAGGACATCCTCAAACTGCCGGTCCCCAAGCGCCCGTCTCGCTTGACCTCGCGCCGCATTGGCATTCATACCTCGACTGCTGGCGGCGTTCAGAATGCGGCCGAACGCGCCTATCGGCTGGGCTGCAATACCTTCCAGATTTTTTCCTCCAGCCCACGCCAGTGGGCGCCGTATGAGCTGAGCCGTCCGCAATGTGACGAAATGATGCGCCTGCGCGAGAAATATGATCTCAAGCCCATGGCCATCCACGTGAACTACCTGGTGAATCTCGCAAGTACGACGCCGCTATTCCTGGAGAAATCAATCGCCGCCTTCCGCGGCGAAGTAGAACGTGCCTTGGCCCTATGTGCTGATTTTTTGGTCCTGCACCCGGGTTCATTCCGTGGCGCCGATCGCGAAGCCGGCCTGCTCCAGACCTCCGCGGCAATCGCGGCCGCCACCCAAGGCTTCGATCTCGCCAAAAGCAATCTCACCATCCTGATCGAAAATACTGCCGGGGCGGAATACTCCCTGGGCGGAAGCTTCGAACAGGTCGCCGAAGTGCTGGACCGCCTTCGCGAAGTTGTTCCAATCGCTGCCTGCATCGACACCTGCCACACCCACGTCGCCGGATACGACATCGTTAGCGAAGACGGATTCCGCCAGACGCTGGCGTATCTTGATGAGACGGTCGGTCTAAAAAACGTCCGTGTATGGCATTGCAACGACGCCAAAGCGGCCCGCGGATCGAAGCTGGACCGCCACCAGCACATCGGCAAGGGAAGCATTAGCCTGGAACCGTTTCGCCGTCTGCTCAATGACCCTCGCTTGTCCCACGCCGCCTTCATTGCCGAGACCCCGATTGACAAGCCAGGAGATGATCGGAAAAACGTGGCCGCGCTGAAGCGCCTGGTAGCGACGCCGAGCGAGACGTAGCCGAGCTACGTCTATACGGAAAATCCGGGCAGTTCGCGAAAGCATTGCCCGCTTCGTTGTAAAATATAAAGTTTATCCAGTACGCAATTTCTCCTTCTATGCCGCAGAAAGAAAGCACATCTATCGCTCGCGATGATCGCGCCGCAGACCCTCGCACCGAGGACCGTTACGACGCCCAGCGCATCGAGGCCAAATGGTTTGAGCGCTGGCAGCAGGACGCATCTCTGTACGCCGCCGAGCCCAACTCCACCAAGCCAAAGTATTACGTGCTGGAAATGTTGCCCTATCCTTCGGGCGTGCTGCACATGGGACACGTCCGCAACTATGCCATCGGCGACGCCCTCGCCCGCTACATGTGGATGAACGGCTACAACGTGCTTCATCCCATGGGATGGGATTCGTTTGGTCTCCCCGCGGAAAATGCGGCCATTGCCAACAACACGCCCCCGCGCGAGTGGACGCTCCGCAACATCGCCAACATGAAGGCGCAGATGAAGCGCCTGGGCTTTGCCTACGATTGGTCGCGCGAAGTGACGACCTGCCTGCCCGAATATTACAGATGGAACCAGTGGTTCTTCTTGAAGCTATACGAAAAGGGCATGGCCTATCGCAAGAAGAGCATGGTGAACTGGTGTCCGAAGTGCTGCACTGTGCTGGCCAACGAACAGGTTGTCAACGGCCGTTGTTGGCGGCATGAAGACACGTTGGTGGAGCAGCGCGAACTCGAACAGTGGTTCCTCCGCATCACGCAATATGCCGAGGAATTGCTCCGCGATCTCGACAAACTCGGTGAATGGCCCGAGAAAGTCCGCACCATGCAGCGCAACTGGATCGGCCGCAGTGAAGGCACGCTCGTGGATTTCAAGCTCGACGGCGCGACCGATTCGCCCGAATCGACGATTACCGTTTTCACCACGCGCGTCGACACCATCTACGGGGCAACGTCCGTTCAACTCGCGCCGCAGCATCCGCTGGTGGCCCGCCTCACCCGGAACAACGACCCATTGCGCGCGCAGGTCGATCAGTTGATAGCGGAGCAGCGCAAGGCCAAAGAAGTGGGCGACATCGGCGCCATCGAAAAACACGGCGTCAATACTCACTACTTCGCCGTCAACCCATTCAACGGAGAATGCGTTCCCATTTGGGTGGCGAATTACATTCTCATGGACTACGGCACGGGCGCGATCATGAGCGTGCCCGCGCACGATGAGCGAGACTTCGAATTCGCCCGCAAGTACAACCTCAAGATCCGGATCGTGATCGTGCCTCGATCCGTCGATCCCGAAGAAACCAGCGTCGAACCGACGCTTCCGTTCACCACCATGAACGGCACACTGGTGAATTCAGGGCCATTTAGCGGTCTTGACTGCGAAGAGGCGATCACCAAGATGTCCGCGTATGCCGAGAAGAACGGTTTCGGAAAAGCCACGGTCACCTATCGCCTGAAAGACTGGGGCATCTCGCGCCAGCGCTATTGGGGTACGCCGATCCCCATGCTTTACTGCGAGAAAGATGGGATCGTCCCCGTCCCGGAAAAAGATCTTCCGGTTATTTTGCCGGAGAATGTGGACATAACCTTAACCGGCGGCTCACCGCTGAGCCGAGTGCCGGAATTCGTAAATGCGATCTGCCCGAAATGTGGCGGCCCGGCCCGCCGCGAGACCGACACCATGGACACCTTTGTGGATTCGTCCTGGTACTTCTATCGCTACACCGACGCGCACAACGACCGCGCGCCTTTCGATTCCAAGACTGTGGCGTACTGGTTCCCGATCGATCAGTACATCGGCGGGATCGAGCATGCCATTCTGCATCTCATCTATTCGCGCTTCTGGACCAAGTTCATGCGCGACATGGGATTGGTAAAAAACGACGAACCCGTCGAGCGATTATTTTCCCAAGGCATGATCATTAAAGGCGGAGCGAAAATGTCCAAGAGCTTGGGCAACATCGTTTCTCCGGACGAAATGATTGCCCGATACGGCGCGGATAGCGCCCGGATGTACACGCTCTTCGCGACATCACCGGATCGCGAACTCGACTGGCTGGATGAAGGAGTAGAAGGCATCCGGCGTACCCTGGCACGTATCTATCGCTTCGTAGCAAGAAACGCCACTGTAGAAACGCAGCTTGCTGCGTCTCCGCGAGCGGAGCGAGCGACGTTGCCGGCAACATCCCTACAGCCGGAGGCGCGAAAAATCCAACGCAAACTTCACCAGACCATCAAGCGCGTCAGCGACGACTTCAAGGGACGCTGGCACTTTAACACTTCGATTGCCGCAATCATGGAACTGGTGAACGAGCTCTATGCCGTCGAAGAACGCGCGGCGCACTCGCCCGCGGAAGTGGTTCCGGCCCAGCTGTGGTTCGAGGTACAACGCGATCTCGTCATCCTGCTCGCACCATTTGCTCCGCACCTCGCCTTCGAGTTGTGGGAAATGTTAGGCGAGAAGGGAAGTCTGCTTCGGACGCCCTGGCCGAAGTACGATCCAGCGTTGGCCAAGGAAGACGAAATCGCAATCCCGGTACAGGTCAACGGAAAGTTGCGCGGCCTGATCGTGGTTCCCGTGGATTCATCGCAAGAAGTAATCCGCGAACGCGCTTTATCGGCCGAAAAGATCAAGACAGCGATCGCCGGCAAGCAGGTAGTAAAAGTAATCGTAGTTCCAGGCAAGCTGGCCAACATCGTCGTGCGCTGATCTCTCCCCCGCGATGTCATCCTGAGCGCGGTATCTGATTCGCTTCGCGAATCAGATACTGAGTCGAAGCACTCCGCGAAGGCCGTTCGCCGACGGAAAGCCGTCTATTTACCTACTGTCGGGACGTCATCCTGAACCCGGCGTTAGCCGGTGAAGGAGCTCGGGCGGAGTGCCACGACTGATGTGGTTTCTGCGAGCACCTAACCGCATCCAGTCGGTCCGCGCCAGCTCCTTCGTGGTCTGACGGCCACTCAGGATGACGTCAACATTGCCCCGCAAATTGTCACCACACAGCGTGAGGGAATTTTGCCAATGCGGGGCGCGACCAAGCTGATCCGACTTGCGCTATCCTACCCTTGGATGAAACCCCGCTCGCCCACCCTCGAAGGTTTCCGCGCCATCCTTCGCCGCCCATCGTTTGGACTGGCGGAGATTGCCTGGCGCTGGAGCTTCGGCGCCGCCGCCGGCCTCCTGCTGATGTTTTCCTTCTTTGAGTATCTGGACACGTTGCCAGTCAGCAATGGCGACCTACTCTTATTGCGAACCACCCAGCCGGTCCTGATCTCTCGCGCGGTGATGCATATTCTTAGGGGCAGCGGATTTCGCGTGGTCGAGACTGCGGTAGTGCTGGCACTTACTCTCGGAGTTGCCTGGATCGCAGTCGCGTCCCTGGCCCGTGCAGCCACCATAAAAGCTCTGCTGGCCTATTTTCGTGAGGGCGACACTTCAATGCCGTCGCGCACAGAAAAACCTTGGAGATTTCATTCCCTCTTCATGCTCAACTTTTTCCGGCTCGGCACGACGCTCGCGGCTGTCGTTGGCTGTCTTGCCGCCGTTCTTCTTGGCAAAGCGGCGTCGCGGCCCACCGATCCCGCCCCCGGCAGCGCTCTGCTGATCATCCTGACCGTCACCATGCTGGTCTGGATCGCATGGTCCACGTTGAATTGGTTTCTCTCACTGGCGCCGATATTCGTCGTTGCCGACGGCCACGACACCTTCGGCGCGATCGCAGCCGCAGTCGATCTGTGCCGGACTCGTTCACCATCAATCTTCGCCGCGGGGACGTGGTTCGGACTCGCCCACATCACCGCATTCGTCGTAGCCAGCTCGGTAGTCGCCTTTCCTCTAGGATTCGCCTCGGTCCTGCCCACGGGCGTCGTGCTGGGCGGCGTGCTGCTGGTAACCCTTCTTTACTTCGCCGTAACAGATTTTCTGTACATGGGACGCCTGGCGGCATACGTGGCCATGGTAGAAATGCCCGACGCGCCAGTGAGCGCCGAGACCACGCCGCCGCCGTTGCCCCAGGCCGGCACGTATCTCGATTCCACGACTCCATCGAGTCCCGCAGTCGACCCAACCGAACTAATCCTCAGCGACGTTCCAGCAAACAGCTAGACCCAAGGAACGATTTTGGGAAGGCACGGCTTCAGCCGTGCCGTTAAAGGGCCAGAAAAAACGGGCTTCAGCTCCTGAGGTCCGTGTTTCGCAAACCGCAGAGCAGTTGGAGCCAGCAGCTAGCAGCCAGAAGCGCCCTTCCCCTTTACACTTCCTCCGCGATTTGAGACACTCGTCCGTGGAAACCCAATCTATCGTCGTCCTCGACTTCGGCGCCCAATACTCCCAACTGATTGCCCGCCGCATCCGCGAACAAAATGTTTTTTCGGTCGTCCTGCCCTGCACGGCCAGTATCGATGAGATCCGCAGCTACTCTCCATTAGGCATCATTCTCTCCGGAGGTCCCTGCTCGGTCTATGACCAGGACGCTCCCAACACCGACCGCCGCGTCTTCGAGCTCGGCGTCCCGGTGCTCGGCATCTGCTACGGCTTGCAGCTGATGGTTCACATGCTCGGCGGCGAAGTGCGCGCCGCGGACAAACGCGAGTACGGCCACGCCAATGTCGAAATTAAAGGTGGCTCACTCTTATTTCAAGACGTGCCCACAAAACTTTCCGTCTGGATGTCGCACGGCGACGAAGCAGTTGATCTGCCCGCAGGTTTCCGCTTGACCGCAAGTTCGCCCAACGCGGTGGCCGCCATCGAGAATCCCGATAAGAAGATGTACGCGGTGCAGTTTCATCCCGAAGTGCGCCATACTCAATCCGGCACCGACATCCTGCGTAACTTCGCGCTCGTGATCTGCGGAGCCAAGCCCACTTGGACTCCGCAACACTTCATCGATGCAACCATCGCCCACGTGCGCCAAACGGTCGGCAACGGCCGCGCCATCTGCGCGCTTTCCGGAGGCGTGGACTCCGCCGTAGCCGCCACACTCGTGGATCGCGCTCTGCGTAATGGCAACAATCCTTCGCGACTGACTTCCGTCTTCGTAAACAATGGCGTGCTGCGCAAGAACGAGTTCGAAAAAGTCCAGCAAAACCTGCGCGACAAACTGGGCCTGCACGTAGTCGCGGTCGATGCCACCGATCGCTTCTTGAGCAAGCTGGCAGGCGTGACTGATCCCGAGAAAAAACGCAAAATCATCGGCAACGAATTCATCGCCGTATTCGACGAGCAGGCCCATCGCATCGAGCAGGAAGAAGGCAAAGTCGAATGGCTGGTCCAGGGCACGCTTTATCCCGATGTGATCGAATCGCGCTCTGTGCGCGGGCCGTCCCAAATCATCAAGTCGCATCACAACGTCGGCGGACTGCCCGAGAAAATGAAGCTCAAACTAATCGAGCCGCTCAAAGAATTATTCAAAGATGAAGTCCGCAAAATCGGCCGCGATCTGGGCATGCCCGAAGATATCCTGCAACGCCAACCGTTCCCCGGACCAGGCTTGGCCGTCCGTATTCTCGGCGAAGTCACGCCCGAGCGCCTGACCATTCTGCGCGAGTGTGACGACATCGTCGTCCGCGAAATCAAGCAAGCCGGCCTGTACCAGAAAATCTGGCAATCGTTCGCCGTGCTCCTGCCGGTGATGTCGGTCGGAGTCATGGGCGACCAGCGAACCTACGCCAACACCTGCGCCATCCGCGCCGTCCACTCCGAAGACGGCATGACCGCCGACTGGGTCCCGCTCCCCCACGAGGTCCTCAAAACCATCTCCAGCCGCATCGTAAACGAAGTAAAAGGCGTAAACCGCGTCGTCTACGACATAACGTCAAAGCCCCCCGGCACAATCGAGTGGGAGTGACAATCTACTCTGTCATCCCGAGCGAAGTCGAGGGACCTTGCGTTTGCCGGCCTAACTAGCAGCCGTTCGTCGTCCCACCGAGCGAAACTCGGCAACGTCTCCGAAATAAGCGAGAATTGTCCAAAAAGCCGGCAGTGCCGAAAAGTTGTCAAGCCCCCGAAAGCACCCAATTCCCGCCAAACCCCTGATTCAGCGGCAGAATTAAATCTCAAAATTTGGCGGGTTTACCCCCTCAGATTTGCTAGTCTAGAAGTAGAGATGAAATAAGGCGCAAGCTTCGCGGCTTGCGCCTTTTCTTTTGCAGCGACTTCTCCTCAAGGACGTTTTTCCCGACAAATGGGTAAACCCAAGCGCGCTTCCCGCGGACGCACCCCAGCGTCCGAGGAAAGCCGCGCCCGGCAAGCGTCCAAGAAAGGGCGCGCAAAACCGAAGGAAGGCGAACAAGGCGAACTGGATTTCTTATCCAAAGCCTCTAGTTTGGGCTTCGCCCTATCTCTGCCCTACGGACACATGCAGCGCTACGATTTCATAGTCGACACCGGCAAAAACATCTGGCGCGTCCAGGTCAAAACCACAAAACATATGTTGAACGGACTCTATCTCGTCGGCGTCCACCATCGCGCCAACCGCTGCGCCCACGCCTACACCGCCTCCGAGATCGATTTCGTAGCCGTCTACATTGAGCCCGAAAAAACCTGGTACATCCTCCCGGTGCGCGAGGTCACAGAGCACCGCTCATTGCTCTTCCGACCGAAGGGATACCCGCGCCGCGATCCCTACTCCCACTACCGCGAAGCCTGGCACCTCCTCCGCCAGCCAGACGGCCTGGTCTTCGGATAAGGTTTTGGGAGGGGCCCGGCTTTAGCCGGGCCATTACAATCCCTATCGAGACCGGGCTTTAGCCCCTGCGGGATCTGCCGCACGCCGTCATCCTGAGGCAGCGGAGTCCTTGGCAAAGCCAAGGACCCAACGAGGGATCTCTGCACACCGCCGACACCACCAAAAACGAGGGGTGCGCGTCGGCATCGGTTTCCCTATACTCTGTCATCCCGAGCGCAGCAAGATCGTCCGCTCGCGGACGATCTTGCGGAGTCGAGGGACCCCGCGTCTGCCGATACCGGCAAGAAGCCGAAGGGAATTCTCTGCAGGAACTCTGTCCGAACGAGTGCGTGGTAGGAACGCCTGTCGGGAGCAAGAGCAAACGCCGGGGCATCGGGGTTTTTCGACTCTGCTCAAGATGAAAATTTGAAAAGAGGAACGCAACAAACCACGGCCTAACCTTCAAATGAGTTGTCTAGCCGTCTTCGCTTACCCAGACCTGTCATCCTGAGGCAGCGGAGTCCTTGGCAAAGCCAAGGACTCCCAACGAAGGATCCATGCACTTTGCCGACACCACCACAAACGAGGGGTGCCCCATCTTTCGTGTCCTTTGCGAAAGGTGGGAGCCTCGAACTCCACAACCGACGGCCTCCATCGGGCTTCTAAAGGACCGGGTGCTCTAACCCGATTTTATCTGCTAAGGTCCGGGCCACCCGCCCCGATGAGATAACATGCTCATCTTATGCGCCCGAGAGCATTGCGACCCATGAAGAAGCCGAGTATTCCGCTATGGACTGCGGTTTTCCTAGTCCTGAACGTTGCCGGTGTGACCTGCAGCGCGCAAGTGCAGTTCCCGGATACACCTGCCGCTCGGCAATGTGCCGCGTGGTTGCAGGCTTTCAATCGCGGCGATCGGGAAGCTTACCGTGATTTTCTACAGAAGAAATTCCCCTCCAGAGTCGAGCGCTTGGACCAGGATCTGGACTTTCGCGAGCGGACGGGCGGTTTTGAACTCAGAAAGGTAGAAGAATCCACGCCAGCGAAGTTGGTGGCGCTGGTGCAGGAGCGCGCCTCCGATCAGTTTGGACGTCTCACTCTGGAGGTAGAAGCCGTCGAGCCCCACCAGATCACCAGTTTGGCGCTAAGGGCAATTCCTCGGCCAGCCGAGTTTCCGCTGCCGCATGGCAGCGAGAGCGAGCTGATCGCGGACCTGCGAAAAAGACTCGAAACGGATGCTGCCGCTGGTAGTTTTGCCGGAACGGTCCTGGTGTCTAAGAACGGCAAACCGATTTTCGCCGAAGCTTATGGCTTGGCCGATCGCGAGCACAGAACACCGAACACTCTAAAAACGCTCTTCCGCATTGGCTCCATGAACAAAATGTTTACCGCAGTGGCGACTTTGCAGCTGGTGCAGGCAAACAAGCTGGGGCTCAACGATGCTTTGGGGAAATATCTGACCGACTATCCCAACAAGGAGATTGCCGCGGTGACAATCCGTGAACTGCTGACGCATACCGGTGGCACTGGCGACATCTTCGGTCCAGAATTTGACGCACATCGGCTGGAGCTGCACACGCTGCAAGATTATCTGAAGTTATATGGCCGCCGCGGGGTCAAGTACGACCCAGGTAGCACCTTTGAGTACAGCAATTACGGTTTTATCCTGCTCGGCCTGGTGATCGAAAAAGTTAGCGGCAAGAGTTATTACGATTATGTTCGCGAGCACATCTTCGCCCCAGCGGGCATGGCTTCAAGCGGCTCGGAGCCAGAAGATCAGGCGGTAACGGATCGCAGTATCGGATACACGAAAATGGGCGCGAACACTCAGTGGCAACCGAATACGAATACCTTGCCGTATCGTGGTACCTCGGCGGGGGGTGGTTACTCCACGGTGGAAGATCTGCTGAGGTTTGCGAACGCGCTACAAGAGAACAAGCTGCTCAATGCGCATTACACCGAGATGCTGACCGCGGGCAAGGCTGGGACGCCGGATAGCACATATGCATACGGGTTTGTTGACCACAAAATTAACGGCACGCGATGCTTCGGTCACAGTGGCGGCGCTCCCGGAATGAATGGTGATCTGGAGATCTGTCCTGGGCGCGGCTACGTTGTCGCAGTGCTGGCGAACATAGATCCTCCCGCCGCCAGCCGGGTATCAGATTTCATCACCAACCGGCTACCCGAATAGTGCGGAAGGGCTCGACACTTCCTCGATGGCTCCCGGATCGCCCGGTGCCCCAGGTTCGCGTCCGTTCCTTGGACTCGAACCTGGGAGGGCAATCGATGGTTTTTCTAATCTCGTGCCCGGGTTCTCGCAGACCCCGGTAATCTTGCGAGGTTGCGATGACCAGGTCCCTCCCAAATCACCTTGCCACGATGCCGAGCAATCGCTCCCTGCGCAAATGTCCTGACGAGTAACTGTAGAGCCGTCTCCACTGTAGCTTTCTTGGTCCGGGCGCCGCTGCATCGCATCGCCTCGCGCATCAGCCGGTCGTCGATTTCAATACTGGTCCGCATAATTCCAGCATCGTCCCAATCCGCGAATACATTAGGCCTTATCCAGCAGCTTCCGCGAGACCGCCGCTACCATCTTTCGCGGGCTGAACCGCACGGACTCTGCCACCAGCCAATTTCGGAATCCCGAGATGACGAGCGTCTTGCCGGCCATCATTCCGCGATAGCCGTCTCGCGCGACGGTCTTCGCATCCATGGGGCGAAGCGTTTTGACCAGCCTGGTGTTTTCCATGCCTGCGCGTTCCTGGAGATTGGTGTCGGTAGGCCCGGGACACAGGCAAGTCACGGTCACCCCCGAGCCACTCAATTCGTTGGCCAGCGCCTCGGAGAATGAGATGACGTACGCTTTCGTGGCGTAGTAAACCGCCATCAGTGGACCGGGCTGAAATCCCGCGGTGGAAGCCACGTTCAAGATCTTGCCAGAATGGCGTTCGATCATGGGCCCGAGAAACAGTTTGGTCAGATGAGTGAGCGCGGTGACGTTGAGCTGAATCTGGCCGAGACTTTCTTCCAGGGGGACCTTTGAGAACTCGCCCAGCACGCCGTAGCCGGCGTTGTTCACCAGAATATCCACGGCGATGCCCTCGCGTTGCAGTTGGTCGAAGAGAAATTGCGGAGCTGGCACGGCCGTGAGATCGAGCGGGACGGGCTTGGCCGAAATCCCAAACTCGCGCTGAAGCTCCTCGGCAAATTGTGCGAGCTTGGACGCGCCCCGGGCTACGAGAACGACGTTGTGATGATCTTTGGCAAAAAGCTTGGCCAGTTCATATCCGATGCCGCCGGACGCGCCGGTGATGAGAGCGGTCTGGTTCATGGCGGTTGATCCTCCTGCAATACAAAGAAAAAAGCGCGCCGGTATGAGCGGCACGCCTTGCGATTTCGCAGACGTAGCAAGCTACGTTTCTACAGACTAGACTCCGGCCATGGCGGGTTCGACCTCGTAGATCGAGTGCCAGGACGTTGCTGCCTTCAGGCGCTCGTTCACGTTGTTGATGTTTTTCACGCCTTCGGTCTGCAGCCATTTGCGGAAGGCTTCCGCGCCTTGCTTGGCGTAGATCGGGATGCCGTCCTTCCAGGTGGCGCGGCCACAGAGTACTCCGTTGAACTTCACTCCCGACTGGCTGGCGAGTTCGAGGGCTTCGGTGAACTCTGCGTTGCTTACGCCCGCGGACAGATAAATAAAAGGCTTGCTGACCACTCCCGCGGCTTTCAGGAAAAGGTCCGCGGCTTCCTGCTTGCTGTAGGCTTTCTGTCCGGCGTAAGCCTTTGCGCCCTCGACAAACTTCATGTTCACGGGCACTTCAACTTTCAGCACGTCGACGCCGTAGCGATCTTTGGTGAACTCGCGCATGCTCTCGATTACGATCTGCGGCTTTTTCTTGGCGTACTCGAAACCTTTTTCGTCCGCGCCTTCTTCGTATCCGACAAACTCCAGAAAAAATGGGATGTCGTTGGCCCGGCATTCATCGCCAATGCGCTCTACCCATGCATGCTTCGCATCGTTGATGTTCTTGGGATCGAAGGGCGTGTAGTAAAGCAGAATTTTGACGCAGTCCGCCCCAGCTTCTTTCAGGCGGTGGGCGGACCAATGATCCAATAGGTCGCCGAGGCGGCCGGGACCAGTCTTGTCGTATCCGGTCTTTTCATAGGCCAGCAGC
>Ga0210395_10003308_pt1 | contig 12410 bp, 11 predicted proteins | sample IncBWH4OmetaG_FD_150861 | JGI IMG/M metagenome (GOLD analysis project Ga0210395, IMG submission 150861) | Forest soil microbial communities from Barre Woods Harvard Forest LTER site, Petersham, Massachusetts, United States - Inc-BW-H-4-O ...
CTTGCGTGGAGCGCTGCTACGCACTCGTCCAGTGCCTTGAAGTTTTCGCAGGCGCTCTTGGCGTCCGTATTGGCCGGCAAGACTCCTTGGGCCTGCAGGTTGGCTGTTAATTTCTTGTCTTGCTCATCCTTGGCCTCCAGCTGGTCGCTGGCGGACTTTGGATCTCGCCTCACCCACTTGATGGGATTCAGCGAATGCGTACCGCCCGAGCTGCCGGATGACGCCGAACCGGCACCTGCCCCTTGCGGTCCCTGCGCGGCGGCTCTGCCCGCACTGAACGAGACGCCCATTGCCGTCACTGCCACAACCAGGACTAGTTTTTTCATTTGCCCCTCTGATCACTCTCTCAGGCCCAACTGCAGGAACCCGGACGGGTCCCGACCATCAGTAGGCCATGCGGTTCTGACGGTAGCGAGGGAATGGAGGGACGGTACTCCCCGAATCCGTCACGCTGTCCCTTCGGACAGGGCCGCGCAGGGCCTTGCTGGTTCCACGCAGGTGGACGCTCCCGCCACAAGTTTCTCTCCGGAACGGGTTATGGTGAGGAAGCTTCGAGAATCCCAACCAATCCCCTCAACGCGTGGCACCGGCGGCCGCAGAATCGCAACGAGATCATCCCCGCGGCTCCAGAGCTGTGCTGCGGCATCGGTGGTCGATGACCTATTGGAATTGTTCCAGCTTCGGATTTACCGGGTTTTGCTCGAGATTCGGTAGCCGCGAGAATTTCCAGGTATTCCCACGGGGAAGCGCATTTTTTGACAGCTCGGGAATTTGCCGCCTTTACGATCGCATACGGAGAAAAACCCCGTAAAGACACATTCCCAGTCCGCCCAGAAACACCACCGGCGCCAGATAAGTGATCACCCACGGATTAAGCGTGACAGGCAGGCTCAGACCGCTATGCTCGCCACCGAAATAATAAATGACGGCGCCCAATAGCATGTATATCAGCCCGCGGCGAATCTCGCGACGGCCGTTCCTGCCAAGGGGGACGGATAAACGAACCTCGGTAACTTCCTCGCGGCAGTACGGACAGCGGTTCATCCGCGTAGGGACCGGCTTTCCGCAGTAGGCACAGGGACGCGAAGCCACGGACTGCCCTTGAGATGGAGGCATACATTCTCCGATTCTCCGTCGCTCTTAGCGTAAAGTTGCGGTGCATCTTCGTCAAGGGATTCCCATACACAAAGTTACGGGGAGACATGGCCCGGTTGGGGGGCACTTCGGGCTTTCTGAAACCAATTCGTTTGTGCTACATCTAATAAACCAGTTTCCGCGGCACTTTCAAAAATGGAAGATTTCCCCCAATTCGGCTCCTACGCCATTCTTGGCGATGTGGATCCCGTGCCTCAGAGCCTTCTGAGTGCCTTCCCCGAGCAGGCCAAGACGCTTACGCTGCTCTATGACGTAAGCCGCGAGCTGACCTCCATTCTGGATCGCGAGGAGTTGCTGCGCCGCGTCGCGCAGCGTGTCAAGCGCATCGTTAACTATGATGTTTTTAGCGTGATGCTGTGGCGTGAATCGACGCAGCTTCTCGAAGGCGTTTTCGGAATGCGTTACGAGGATTCCGTTCCGACATTTATGCGTTTACCTCTCCGCCAAGGTCTGACCGGAGCCGCCGCCGCCGAGCGGCGCTCCATCCGGGTGGACGACGTGCTGAGCGATGCGCGCTATATACGTTGCGAGACGAGCGTTGATACGCGGTCCGAACTCGTCATTCCGCTTCTCCTGCAGGACCGCCTGATCGGCGTGCTCGACCTTGAAAGCACGGAGCCGCACGCCTTCACGGCGGAAAACGAGCGCATGCTTGCGACTCTGGCGGCCTTCATTGCGGTGGCACTGGAAAACGCGCGGCTTTACGAGGAAGCGCGTGAGAATGAATTTCGTCTCCAGGATGATCTCAACACGGCTCGCGAAATCCAGCGCCAGCTCCTTCCCCATGGCGCGCGTGGTATTCCGGGCCTAGATCTCGCTGCCGCGTATGTTCCCGCACGAGAGCTAGGTGGCGACTTCTACGATTTTCTTCCCTATGGCCAGGGGAAGCTGGCCATGGCTCTGGGCGATGTTTCGGGCAAGGGAACTGCGGCGGCGCTGTATGGTTCGCTGGCAATCGGAACATTGCGCGAGCTTGTGGTAGGCAGCACGTGCAATCCGGCGAGCATGCTCGGGATGCTCAATCGCCGGATGCATGGCGCGCGCCTGGATGCGCGGTTCATCGCCATGCTCTTTGCCGTCTACGACGCGCCGGCGCACCGGCTCACTCTCTCCAATGCCGGCGGGCCCTATCCCTTGCTGGTCCGTGACGGAGGCATCCAGGAAATCCGCGTCGAAGGCGTTCCGCTGGGCCTGTTCCTCGACAGCGAATATGAGGAGACGACCATCGATCTTCGGCCCGGCGACGTCGTTTTGTTTGCCTCGGACGGTATTCTGGAATCAGAAAACGTGCGCGAGGAGGAGTTTGGCTCGAAGCGCCTGCACGCACTGCTGGCGGATGCCGGGCCGGAGATTTCAGCGAATGAGCTTTCCGAGAAAATAATCGCCGCGACGGATGACCACAGCGGTCCCGGCGCGAGCCCGCACGACGACCGCACCCTACTCGTTCTCCGGGTTACCGGCGAAGGAGCGGCCGATTACTCCAAACTTCCCGTCATTTATTGAAGACTCGAGGCGGGACGGAGAGTTTTTTTAACGCCCTGCCCCGACAGGGACGCCTGCCTGGAGCAGCTCAGGGTTTTTCAGCAGCGGGAGCCACCTCTCGCGAACGTCGGCAAATTCCGGAAGATTCTTCTTAGAGACCGGATCGGAAGGCGGCAAGCCGAGCTTCTCGAAGTTCTTGTATTGGCCCTTTTGCAAAATACGAAAATCCAGATGCGGTCCTGTGGAGAGGCCGGTCGTACCTACGAGGCCGATGGTCTTTCCGATTTCGACGTGCTCGCCGGCGCGAACGTACATGCGCGACAAATGCAAATACATCGTTTCGTAGCCGTTCGAATGGGCGATGTGCACCAGATTCCCTTCTCCGCCCTTTAGGCCGGCGAACAGCACCAGGCCGCTACCAATGGCCTGCACCGGCGTCCCGATGGGCGCGCCATAGTCCGTGCCCATGTGCGGCCGAACGGTTTTCAGGATCGGGTGGAAACGCGCATTGCTGAAATGCGAAGTGATCGGGGCGGAGAATTTGAGCGGCGAGCGGAGAAATGCTTTTTGCAGCGATTTGCCATCGGCGGTGTAGTAGCCGGGGCGGCCGAATTCGTCATGGAAAAGTAACGCCTGGTATTTTTTCCCGCCATTGTCGTATTCGGCGGCGAAAATCTTTCCGTAGCCTGCCGTCTTGCCGTTGGCATACTTCTTCTTCTCGAGCAAAACGCGGAAAGTATCGCCCCTGCGCGGATCGGTATAGAAATCCAGGTCGTAACCAAAGATTTGCGCGAGGCGCATAGCGATTTCCGGGGATTCGCCCGCTTGCTCGACCGCATGGAAGAGTGAATCATCGAGCCGCCCGAAAACAGCGGTTATTTCCGTTTTTGATGGAATCACTCTTACTTCCGCGCTGAAGCCGCTTTCGCTCGGCACAATCTTCAACATGCGGTCAGCGTCGATCTTGTAATCAATCTCGCGCAAGTCACCTTCGACGGACCGTCCCACGGTGATGGTATTCCCAGCGCGCACTTGCCGGAGATTAAACGCGTGCTGCGCCGCCGAGGACGCGTTGGCGGCCTCCTCGGGGCTCAGCCCGAACTTTTCCAGCACAGAGGTGAAATTGTCTCGAGCGAGGACGAGCTTTTCCGTTGGCAAGATGATTTGCGAGCGAATCCAAGCCGCCTCTTCCTGGCTGAGTTTCACCTGATGCTCGAATTCAGCGGAGGCGGCGAGGCGCATTCGAAAAACATACGCGAGCACGCCGGCGCCAAACGACAGCACCATCACCAGCACAATCACAAAACGACGATTCACTCTCGTCTCCTGCCACTCGCGACACCTAGCGACGCGGTCAGAAACCGGCGGACAAAAACCTGCTCCGCGATTCTCCCGCCCGAAACCAGCGCGAACACTTTTGTATCACACCACGGTTCGAGTCAAACACGAATCTAGCCAGTGCGTCCAATTGCCCAACCTCCGGGGTTGCTTAACCTCCTGTTGGTGAAATTCAGCTCCTTCTGGAGTAGCATCGAGCGATGACTCCAAACCCTTTGTCTCGGCGGCGTTTTCTAACGATGTCGGCGCTCCTGCCCTGGGCTCTTCGAGCCCAGGGAGCGACGCAGATTCCCGTCGGCCTCGAACTTTATTCCGTGCGCAACGCGCTGAAACAGGATCTCATGGGTACGGTGAGCGCTGTCGCTCGACTGGGCTACCAATGCGTTGAGTTTTACGCGCCTTATTTTGACTGGACGGAGAGCCAAACCAAGGATATGAGGAAGCTTCTGGATGACCTCGGCATTCGTTGCTATTCGACGCACAACGACAGTTCCTACCTGGGCCCGGACAAGATTTCGCGGGCGCGCGACCTGAATCTGATTTTGGGTTCGAAATATGTGGTAATGGCAAGCTCGCACGGAAAACCCGGCTTGGATGGCTGGAAGACGGTGGCGGAGTCGCTGAACCTGGCTGCCGAAAAGTTGGAGCCGTCAGGACTGAAGGCTGGGTATCACAACCATCAAGCGGAGTTCACGCCCGAGAGCGGCGTCCGCCCTGTCGAAATTCTCGCGAAGAATACGAAGCCTTCCGTGATGCTGCAGCTCGATGTAGGCACGTGCATCGAAGCCGGTTCGGACCCCGTGGCGTGGATTCGCTCCAATCCAGGCAGAATCCGATCCCTCCATCTCAAGGAATGGTCTCCGGAGGCTGGGAAAGGCTACTCCGTTTTGTTTGGTGAGGGCGTGGCGGATTGGAAAGCCATTTTCGCGGCTGCGGAAAGCGTTGGTGGAGCGGAGTATTACCTCATCGAGCAGGAAGGCAGCAGATTCGCGGAACTGGAAACCGCCAAGAGATGTCTCGACGCGTTCCATTCCGCGCATCCTGCTTGATTCATCCTTGATTCATCGCGAAAGTTTCTAGCTTACCTGCCGGAGGCGAGTGGGTTGACCGACGTATTTCGAGCCGTGGATTCGGCGAAATAGTTTTGTTCGCGCAGCTTGCGATAGATGCGCCCCGCGACTACCGCGGCCATGGGGCCCTTGACGCTGCGCGTATTTCCGCGGAGCAGAACGGCCAGGGCGATTTTCGGATGGGCTTCGTCGGCGTAGGTCACAAACCAGCCGATGTGCGATGGCGTGGTGTGATCGTCGCAGGTACCCGTCTTGCCAAGCGGGGTCTCGTCGCCGCCGTGGTCGAAGCTGGATTTGCCCGTGCCATAGAGAACAGCGGCGAGCATGCCTTCGCGAATTTCCGGGAGAATCGATGCGATGTTCAAGTCGCGTTTCACGCGCGGTGCAAAATTCTGTACGTCTTGTTGCGTGCGGGGGTATTGCAGATAGTAGAGCGTGCCTCCGTTTGCGAATGCCACCGCCAGCGCGGCAAGCTGCAACGGAGTGATCTGAATTCCTTCACCGAAACTGGACATGCGCGAAATGCCACCGAGCGCCGGAGGCGCACTCGGGAATGCACCGGGATGCTCTTCCGGCAGGTTGTAGCCGGCCAGCTCGCCAAGACCCAGCAGGCGCGCGTATTTCGAAACCGTATCAAACCCCATGCGGCGTCCCAGCTCTTCAAAAAACACATTGTTGGAGTGGGCCATCGCATCGGTCAAATTCATGTATTTGCGGTAGCTTACCTTGAGCATGGTGTCGCGCGTAATGACACTTTCTTCCAGAGCAGCGAGGGCGATGGTCGGCTTGATCGTCGAGCACGGAATGTAGCCGTCACCAAAAGCAATTTTTTGGTTTACGACCGTCAGAATGCGCCCCGTGTTGGGATCTACGGCGACGACAGATCCGTTGTAGCGCCCCAGCGCTTCGACGGCTGCCTCGCGAACAATGGGGTCATCAAACGTGGAGATGTCTGCGCTGGAAGAATCGGCAAACGTGGGAACGCCGCGGTAACGCGAGGCATACTTGCGGGTACGCGCGACAGCCTTTGCTGCTCCGGTCGTTGCGGGAACTGGCGCTGCGAAAAGCGCCATCATCAAAATTGCTAGAACTGATTTTGCACCTTGGTTCACTAAACCACCTTTGATCCGCGACTTCCCCCGCTAGTTCCCAGGGGCCAATACTTACCTCATCCTGCACCTTCGGTCAACCTACAATTCACAGACCGTTTTCTATCACTATCGAGCGAGTGGCGCACCCGAATCCCGTTAGCACCTTCTAATACTGCACCCGAATCGCCAAATCGGGCCCATTGATTTGATGCCACTTACAAGCGCGCAACTGGCACTCTTTGTTCCTGTGAGAAACTGCATCTCTCACTGTGAGAACATTGTAGGCACTCGCTGGGTAGTACGCAATAGCCGAACAGCACCAGTACGTCGCTATGTGCTTTGTTATCAATCACTGACCGTCGGGACAGGAGGTCAGACCTTGCTGACCTTGCGCCCGGCGAGGATGGCCGTCCGGGCATGGAAGCAGAGGCGCCCGGTCGCATCTTGAAACGGTCGTGCGCCGCTTAGGTCGTGCAGGCGGTCCTCCTCGAGCAACCGGCGTATTTTCGCTGCCCGGTCTGCCGGTGTTTTCGTGGTCGCCAGCCAGCGTTCGACCTCCGGAGTCAGATCGTCCGCCGTTGTGACAGAATCTGTCTCCAGCCCGGCTTCGCGGAAGAGTTGAAGCAGCTCGCTGAGCGCGAGGGTGCGGACGTGCGAAGGATCGCGCAGGATTTCCCAGCGGTCTTGATAAGCCGCGCGCTCGGGATGTTCACTGGCGTAAATGTCTTCGACGACGATCCTGCATCGAGCGCGGCATACGCGCGCCATTTCTCCGAAGACTTCCTGAGGCTTCAAGAGATGATGTAACGCGAGCCTGCATACGACAACGTCGAACGCCCCATTTTCAAAAGGAAGGTTCTGCGCATCGGCGGCCCGGAAAGAAACATTGGAGATGCCGTGCTCTTTCGTGCGTTGCTTGGCGATTAGGAGCATGGCCTCGGTGAGGTCCACGCCGACGACGTCTCGGGCGGCACCGGCGAATGCTTCCGCGATGTATCCTGGTCCCGTCGCAATATCCAGCACGCGTTCACTCCCTGTGAGGCGTGCGGCGGCGACCAAGCGCCGAATGCGCTCTTCGTCGGTGACCCAAGGATTAGCTGCGAATGCCTGGGCTTGTGTAGTGAACGATTCGCGAATGACGTCGTTGTGTTGCGTCACAATTCGGGGCTCCCTAGCATACCGAGAAGCTGAAGAATGACAGAATTTCTCCTCCTGCGTCTATAGACTGGGTGGCCGATGAAAAAGTGGATGCTATGCGGATTGATTCTGGTAGGCCTGGCCGGCTGTGGCGGGCAGGAAGCGAAGGCCTTTAGAAATGCGGCGAGCTTCAAGCGGCTGGACGGAAGCACCATCACGTCAGAGGAGATCGATGGGACTGTCGAGCGCGGGATGCGCGCGGGGAAAGTGACGGGCGTCGGCCTGGCCCTTCTCAACAACCAAAAGGTCGTCTATTTGAAGGCCTACGGTCACCGCAGTCTCGGCCGGAATCTGCCATTGACCGAGGATTCGGTGATGAGCGCAGCGTCGTTCAGCAAGGTGGCTTTTGCCTACATGGTGATGCAGCTTGTCGAGGAAGGAGCGCTCCATCTCGACCGGCCAGTATGGGAATATTTGCCCAAGCCACTCCCGGAATACTCCGAATACAAGGATTTGGCAGGTGATGACCGCTGGAAAAGCATCACCGCAAGGATGCTACTCGACCACACCAGCGGATTTCCAAATTGGCGAAGATTTGAAGACGACCAGAAACTCCACATCCATTTTGAACCAGGCTCGCGGTTTGCCTATTCCGGCGAAGGCATTGACCTGCTGCAATTCGTCATTGAAAAGTTCACGAAGAAGTCGTTAGGCGCGCTGATGGGCGAACGCGTCTTTCGGCCATTGGGGATGACCCGCACGAGCATGACCTGGCGGTTCGGGTTTGAAACCAATCACGCCGAAGGATACGACGAACAAGAGAATGCGCTCGGGCCCCAGAGACGACTCGAGGCAGATGCCGCAGGTTCGATGCTAACCACGCCGCGCAATTTTGCGCGCTTCATCGAAGCGGTGATGCAAGGAGAACGGCTGCGGAAAGAAACCAGGGAAGTCATGTTAAGCCCGCAGATTGCGATTCTCTCGAAGCACGAATTTCCCCCGCTCTCGACGGAAACCACGGAGGAGAACAAGCCGATTCGTTTGAGCTACGGATTGGCCTGGGGGCTGTACTGGACACCGTACGGCAAGGCCTTCTTCAAAGAAGGCCACGACGACGGCTGGCGAAATTACACCGTGTGCTTCGACGACGCCAAGACGGGCATCGTCATCATGACCAACAGCTCCAACGGCGAGGGCCTCTACAAAGAACTCCTCGAAACCCTGCTCAAAAATACCTACACTCCCATCGAATGGGAAGGCTTCGCGCCTTATGAACAAAAGAACTGAGAACTAAGACCAGCCGCCCCAAGTGCGCATATGCCTGTCTAGAAAAGCAAAAAGACTGAAGTAGAACTCCGCCCTCGTCAGGGCGCGAAGCGCGAAACCGTCCGCTTCTTCGAGGATCGACTGAAGGGAGAAGAAGCGCTGACTTTGCGGACAGCAAAGCGCCTTTTGGACCTGACGAATGAAACCGGCGACAGGAACCTTGGGGAATCATGGGGGATACGGACTTGGTGCTGGTGAAAGATCCAGAATCGCAAGGGATGTGATCTGCTAGAAACCCTTGGAGATCCAGGACCGATTTCGAGCGATTAGTCGGGAAAGTGAAAAGGAGCATGAACGACCGTGTCGAGACCGGTCAGATCATGCCCCCCACCAGAAGGAAGAGAACCAGCGCCGCGGGACAGGCTGAAGCCTGTGCTGCGGGCTGGCTAGCGCGCCGGACGGGCTTTGCTGGCGTCGGCAGCGCCTGACGTGGCCGCGGCGGCGGCGGCTTTCATGGGCGCTTTGTCGCTGTGTGCCGGCGCTGAAGTGTGGCCGTTCGGACCTACAGGGGCATTCGGACTGCCTGGTATCGCGATCTCGAGCTTTTTGCGAAGAGCGTTCTCCAGTTTGTCGCGAATGTCCTTATTTTCTTTCAGGAAGCTGCGCGCGTTTTCGCGACCCTGGCCCATGCGCTCACCGCCAAAGCTGAACCACGTGCCGCTCTTCTCAACCAGCCCCTTGTCGACGCCGAGATCGATCAAGTCACCTTCGCGCGAAATGCCTTCGCCGTAAACAATGTCGAATTCCGCTTCGCGAAAAGGCGCCGCCACCTTGTTCTTCACAACCTTTGCGCGCGTCCGTGAGCCCACGACTACGTCGCCTTCCTTGATTGCCTGGATGCGCCGGATATCAATGCGCATGGACGCATAGAATTTCAGCGCGCGCCCGCCGGTGGTCGTTTCCGGGTTGCCGAACATCACGCCAATCTTTTCGCGGATCTGGTTGATGAAAATCAGACAGGTGCGCGACTTCGACACAATCGCCGTGAGCTTCCGCAGCGCCTGCGACATCAGCCGCGCCTGCAAGCCCATTTGCGGATCGCCCATGTCGCCTTCGAGCTCGGCCTTGGGGACCAGCGCGGCGACCGAGTCCACGACAACGATGTCCACGCCGCCGGAACGGATCAGCGTTTCGGCGATCTCCAAAGCCTGCTCGCCGTTGTCCGGCTGGGAGACTAAAAGATTGTCCACGTCCACGCCCAGCTTGCGCGCGTAGACGGGATCAAGCGCGTGCTCTGCGTCGATGAACGCCGCCTGGCCGCCGAGTTTCTGCGCTTCGGCGATTACGTGCAGCGTCATGGTCGTCTTGCCACCCGATTCCGGCCCGTAAATCTCGATGACGCGCCCGCGCGGAAAGCCGCCGACGCCCAGCGCCGCATCGATCGACAAGCACCCGCTGGGAATTACACTGACAGGCACCAGAACATCCCGGCTGCCCAGGCGCATAATCGCGCCTTTGCCGTGGTCCTTTTCAATTTGCGATATCGCGGCTGCCAGCAATTTCTCTTTTTCATCAGTCATTTCACACCTCGGTGGAGGAAATTAGGGAATTTCGACTGCAACACAAAGTCGTGGCCTGGGATATAGCGGAAGTCGCATAGCACAACTTGAATTATCATTTCGCTATGCCTTCTTCCCTCAGGGCCAAACACCGCCTAGCCCTGGCGTTCGCAACCGTGCTCGGCGACATGCTCCTTCAAACGGGCGATGGCCATGGCCACTCGAACCGCCAGTTGCCGCTCCTCGGCAGGCGAGAGGCTGCGGAGCCGAACCAGGCCCCGCATCCTGTCGCGCGCCTCGATGAACTCGCTTTCGAGCCTAGCATGTTCCGGACAACTTATCGCCAGGGTCGAGACCAAACACATCGGGCACCTGTTGAAAACCGCGAGAAGCAAAGTAACATCAAGGCGAAGAAAAAGCAAATAGTATTTTCGCCTTATATTCGCCTAGGCTTAATCGGCAAGAGCCGGGGAATAACACCAATTATTGGACAGGTCTCAGCGCTGAACCATGCTGTGAAGCGTCGCGATCCTGATTCTGCACACACAAGAGGGCATGCATCGAAGTTTTGGGATAGCTGGAATCAAGCATGCTCATCGAAGGTGGCACCTGCACGAATTCATTTTGCGTAACTGTAGAAGCCCCGGCCCGACTTCCGCCCTAGCCATCCGGCGGCGACGTATTTCTTGAGCAGCGGACAGGCCTGGTACTTGGAATCGCCGAGCCCGTCGTGCAGGACGTGCATGATGTCCACGCACACATCGAGCCCGATGAAATCGGCCAGCTCGAGAGGACCCATGGGATGGTTCATCCCCAGCTTCATCACGGCATCGACCGCTTCCGGCGTCGCCACGCCCTCCAGCACGCAATACACCGCCTCATTGATGAGCGGCATGAGCACGCGGTTGGAGACGAACCCCGGCGCGTCGTTGACCGCCACCGGCGTCTTGCCGAGCCTAGTCGCCAACTCCCTCGTCACCGAGAACGTCGTGTCGTTGGTCTGGAGCGCGCGAATCACCTCGACGAGCACCATCACCGGCACAGGATTCATGAAGTGCATACCCACAAACCGGTCGGGCCGCTTGGTCAGCGCCGCAAGCGTGGTCATGGCAATGGAAGAGGTGTTGCTCGCCAGGATCACATCCGGCCGCAAAATTCCATCCGCCTCGGTGAGCACGGCCCGCTTGATCTCGATTTTTTCCGGCACAGCTTCGACTACAAAATCAGCCGCCGCAATCGCCGCCATATCGGTAACGGGCTGCAACCGCGCCAGCGCGGTGGCCTTCTCCGCTTGCGCAAGCCGGCCCTTCTCAATCTCCCGGTCCAGATTTTTGCCAATCGTTTCGAGGCCGCGGTCCAGGAAGCGCTGCTCTACGTCCCGCAAGATCACTTTGTAGCCCGACCGCGCAAATACATGCGCGATACCGTTCCCCATCGTCCCTGCGCCGAGCACGGCCACGGTTTTGATTGCGTCGATAGACACGGTCAGAGCCTCCGCGATCGCTTGAAATAAAAGAGGTAAAGGAACTTATGGAAGCAACAGATGTACCGAGTAAACCCATCGCGAAATTCTTCAGATCGGACAGAACGGCTTTATTCCGGCGGAGCGCCTTCGACGATCTCGCGGATGATTTCGCGCGCCAGCATTTCCTCTTCCGGCGGAACGTACACGGTTGTTTCGCTCCCATGTGTCTCGACGCGCACCGGAATTTCATTTTCCTTGAGTGCCTGGCTCAAAAATCCTGCGCGCGCTTCGTCGGAGCCGGACCAAACTGCGCAAGTAGTCGCGCCCAAGTGGGACGGTTTTAGCGCCGCTGCGTCGGGCTCCAGGGAGTCATCGGCCGAGAGCTCCATATCCGCGGGCTCTAGGTCCAGCAACTTTTCGAGAATCTTCTCGGCCGCAGCCAGATTCGACGAGGGCACGGCCACTTCGAACCCGAATCGCGCTTTCCAATCGATGGGAAGAGTATCGGCCGTCGGTGCAACCTCATCATCCCCGGTGGGTTTGTCAACAAACGGAATGCCAGCAGCCTCCAATTCCTCCACCAGCGACGAGTGCAGCGCCGGGTCTTCCCCCGCCCACAACATAATCAGCGACCCTTGTGGTCCCGGACCTGAAGTCATGAGTTCCTCCATGCGAGCAGCTTCGACCGTTGATTAGGCGCTAAGGATACATCCAATCGCGACCCAGAAACAGAACTCAAGCATGACATCAGCGATTCCGCATCGAGCTCAGGAAGAAGGTGAGAACAGGTAGGTTGGTGAAGGTTTTGAGCATTTTGGGGCATGCGACAGATGTGACGGCTAATTCG
>Ga0210395_10003312_pt1 | contig 12405 bp, 6 predicted proteins | sample IncBWH4OmetaG_FD_150861 | JGI IMG/M metagenome (GOLD analysis project Ga0210395, IMG submission 150861) | Forest soil microbial communities from Barre Woods Harvard Forest LTER site, Petersham, Massachusetts, United States - Inc-BW-H-4-O ...
GATCACGCCGGCGATGGTGCGGCAGGCGCTGACTCCCGATACAGATTCGGAAGTCGCGGAAGCTCTGCTCCGATACTTTGTGCGCCGCCGCGAACCAAGCGATGTCAACCGCGACAAGACCGATCTGATCGCAACATTTCTGTATCGCCATCCCCGCGTGCCGGGACAGTGGGAACAAACGGGCTACGGGCTTGACGGCGCTTTGCCGCTGTCGCCGTTCGAGATTGCGCTGATTGAAATTCTCGCCGACTCCGATGTGCCTTCGTTGCCTGAGGAGCATGTGCAGTTGTTGCGGCGGTTCGATCCGCTGCGCGACGAGATTGCGCGTTTCCGCGACTTCAACACGCTGATCGATTCTGGGATCATTGGCCGCGTTCGGGAACTGAAGCAGTGGCTGGATTCGTCGTTTTATCATCCCGGCGTGCTGGCCACGGTTTCTGCATACAACGCGAACTTCGGCAAGAAGTTTGACGACTTGTTCGCCAAGGCGCTGACCGAGATCAAGACCTTCGGACAGGCTCTCGAAGAAATGGGCGGCACGATTCTGACCACCCTCGACGGCGTGGAAGTGACGGTCGATCATGTGGCGGCGATTGAAGAGAAGCAACTGCTCGACGCCGATTACGGCAGCACGCTCGAGAAATTCCGTCGAGTTTCGAAATTGAAGAAGGAACTGGACCGGCGTCCGCCGATCCGGCGATCGCTGCTGACTCCGGTGGGGCAGACCTCGCGCGCCACAGGCAGTGCGGCGGCAGCGCCAAGAGCGGCCAAAGCGGCTGCCGCGAAGGCTCCGGCAGCGGCGGCGGTTTTCCAACCGCCTGCAGTGACGGCGCAGCAACTTTCGGCGGAGGAAGGTAAACTGCGGCGGGTCGAGGAATCGATTCGGGTGTTTGTGCGAGTGGCCGATCCGAAATATCGCCAGGTCGTGCCCATGCGCTTCTTCAACCTGACGTTAACTACGGCGGAAGCGGATGCGTACAGCGCTTCGTATCTGGAAGAAAAAAGCCTGCGCGCCGATGTGGCGCGTACGCTGATTCGCATGGTGTCGATTTCCGGGCGCATCAGCACTGAACTGGAAGAATTGAAGCGCAGCCAGAAGATGTCGTCGCTCTGGAAACTGCATGCGGATTCGGTGGTAGTGTTGCTCGATATGGCCAGCACGTCCGCCGAAGATGCAGGCGGCGTCGCGAAGACGGCGGAACAAAACGGCTCGGGTCCGGCGGCGCGGACCATTCACGAATCCGCGCAGAAACTGCGCAATCATGCCGATGTTGCGGTGAAGACGCTGGCGACGGTCAGCTAGAATCCTCTTCGAAATCCTACCTTATAAGCTTGGACGACTGCACCAGGCAAAGCGACCCCTCGGGATCTGAGGCCCATGCGTTTATTGGCTCTGGGCGGCGCGGCTGAAAGCCGCCCCCTTTCAAAGGGTGCTAGTTGATGTCGAACTGCTGCTGGTGGACGGCTGGATCGCTTTTCACGATGATGGTGCGCTTCGTCATTTCTTCCATCTCGTTGAGCAGGCGGCCGTTGTTCGACTTCAGTTCTTTGGCTACGTCGGGATGCACGCGCAGCATTACGTCTTCGTGCTCGAGGTGCTTGGCGATCTTGCGCATCTCGACGTAGATTTCGTTGCACACCGTCGTCACCGACTTCACATATCCCGTCGACTCACAATATGGACACGGCGCGCCGATGGTGCGTTCGAGCGACTGTTTGACGCGTTTGCGGGTGATGGCGACCAGGCCGAAATCGTTGAACTGAAGAGTCTTGGACGGGGCGCGATCGTGGCGAAGTTCTTCTTCGAGAGCCTGCATGACGCGCTGGCGGTTGCGGCGCTCATCCATGTCGATGAAGTCGATGATGATGATGCCGCCCAGATCGCGCAGGCGGATCTGACGGACGATTTCCTTAATTGCATCCACGTTCGTTTTGACGATTGTGTCTTCGAGGCGCGCCGTCTTTCCCACATATTTGCCGGTGTTGATGTCGATGGCAACCAGCGCTTCGGTCTGGTTGATGACGATGTAGCCGCCGCTCTTGAGCCAGACTTTCGACTTGAGCGCCTTGTTCATTTCTTCAGCGAGGCCGAATTGTTCGAACAACGGCGTCTCTTTCGTGTAGAGCTTCACGCGCTTCACCATCTGCGGCTGGAAGCGGTTGAAGAAGCGGAGCACGCGCTCGTACTCGGGCTCGGTGTCGACCCAGATGACGCTGAACTCGGAAGTGACCTGGTCGCGCAGCACACGTTCGACTACGTTGAGATCGTGGTAGATCAGCGCGGGCGGCTTGGAACTTTCTGCGCGGGTCTTGATGTCGTGCCACAGGCCTTTCAGGAAACGGATGTCGGCGCGGAGTTCTTCCTCACTGGCGCTCTGGGCGGCGGTGCGGACGATGAAGCCTCCGTGGCCGTTTTCGCGTTCGCTGAGGATGATGCGCTTCAGGCGCTGGCGCTCTTCCTCGGAGGAAATCTTGCGCGACACGCCGGTGTGGTTCACCGTTGGCATGTAGACAAGGAAACGGCCGGGCAGCGCGATGTGGCTGGTGATGCGTGCGCCTTTCTTGCCGATGGGTTCCTTGGCGATCTGGACCAGAATCTCCTGGCCTTCTTTCAGAAGGTCGCTGATCAGGGGAACGGGAGCATTTTCACGGCGACGGAAACGGCCGCGGCCACCGCCTCGGTCTCCTCCACCGCGGCGTCCACGATCGCGCGGACCGCCTTGACGATCACGATCGCGGTCCTGGCCGGGGCGCGGGCGTTGGGTACGCTGCGTATAGCCGGCGGTTGCGGCCGGGGCTCGAACTTCTGCGCGGGCATCAACGGCGCCGGTGCCGCCGGCTTCGGCGTCGAGCAGGGCTTCGGCTTCGGCCTGGGCTTCTTCGAGTTCCATTTCTTCGCTGTCTTCTTCCCCTTCAGCCGGAGTGCCTTCAGCGGGATGCGCGTCGCCTGAATCGGTCAGGGAAGCCTGATGAATCTCAGCGACAACTTCCCGGGCTTCGCCGTTCAGATGTCCGGGGCCAGCCTGGGTTTCTTCTTCGAACTCGTCGTAACCTTCGTCGGAGGAAGCTTCGTAGTGGACGGCGTCGGCCTCTTCTTCGTCGATGGTTTCTTCTTCCATGGTGCCGGGAGCGGCGAAGACTGGAGTTTGCTCGTCGCGCGGCGAACGCACGGGAGAAACCATTTGCTCGGCGACGGCCTCTTCCTTCTCGTGTTCGAGAGCGATTTGATCGACGGCGACGGCGGTCTCGCCGGGCCATCCCAGGGACGGCAGCGGCGCCGGTTCCGAGAGGCGGAATTCCTGATTCCAGGTAGCCGAAGTCGAGGTGGACTGAACTGGTTCCGGCTGGGGGCGTTCTATCTGCTCTTCTTCCAGTTGGTCTTCTTCCACTTGCTCTTCTTCGATGTGAGCTTCGTGGATGGCGCGAAAGTCCTGATGGGCGTCGTGGTCGTGCTGCTCGTGAAGAGGCTCGGCGGCCGACCCTGCGGCGGCGAAGATGGGCTCGTCCTCGGGGAATGCGGCGGCTACCGGCGACTGGGGCTCGGCGGGAGCTGCGGGCGCGATTTCAGAGGTTACTCGCGTGACAGCTTGCCGCGCTGGAGGTTCCGGCGCGGGCGGTTGTTGGGCATAGCGCTGGTACTTGGAGATGGATTCACCCGGCAAGATGATGGGCTGGTAGCCCGGAGGCGGGCCGGAGGGCTGCACTCGGCTGAAATCCATGGTCCGGGCTGGCTCTACCGGGCGCGAGAAGCGCTCGGGGCCGCGATCGGAGGAGAAGCTGCGGTCTTGAGTGCGATCTGGCGTGCGTTCGGGTCCGCGATCGGAACTGCGATCCGGGCCGCGGTCACGGCCATCGCTTCGGCCATCACGACGTCCGCCACGGCGGCGCCGGCGTCCACGGAAACTTCCGCGGTCGCGGTTCTGGCCCTGATCGGTGGCGTTGCCGGGCTCTGGGGAGCTGGTGGCAGCGAGAGACGGCTGAGCGTCAGATCCTTCGCTCTCGGCGGATTCCTGGTCGGATCCGGGGATAGCGTCTTCGAGACCTTCATCGGTGACTTGCACCATATCCGGTGCAGCTTCAGCGCGCGCCGGTTGCGGACGCATGTCCGGGACGCTGCGGGTGGCTGGGACGACGTCGGTCAGATCGTCGTCGTGCTCTTCCAACTCCATGAAATCGGAAACGTAGAGGAAGGCGTCGCGCTCCAGGCCAATGTCGACGAAGGCCGATTGCATGCCGGGCAGGACGCGGGTTACACGGCCTTTATAGATGGATCCGGCGAGGGTGTATTCGTTCTCGCGTTCAAGATAGATTTCCGCGAGGAGATCGTCTTCTACCAGGCCCACTTTGGTTTCGTGTGGGGTAGAAGAGACAAAAAGTTCCTTGTTCATCAAACACTCCGGTCCCGCCGACTAATTTGGGTCGGACGGGCTTCACCGGGGCGGAGTCAGAAGGGGTGCGGGAGGATGAAGGGTCGAGCGTCGCGATGCTGCCCCGCATGGGGGACAGACCGGGCCGGAGAGCTCGTTGCTCTCTTCCTGCCGAGTCCGTTGCACAAGCTTGGGAAACTTTTGCACTAATCTCGCTTTCACTTCCGCCGGGGTTTGTGACCGCACTCTCAGACCCGAAATCAGGTCGGGGGGCCGTTCCCTGCCCGGCTGCTGCTCAGCTTCAATCCTGCCCGGCCGTCTACTGCCCGACTAGCCGGTGAAATGCCCCCTTAACGCGGGGGCGCTCGATATATTTTGTGGCTGCGCCTGCGAGCGCAGCGAATACTGCTAAATCCTGCCGTTTCTTCCCCGTTCAAAGTTCCCTTAGTTTACGAAACGGCGCATACGAACATTCATGACCATCCCCAGCGCCAGGAACATGAACAACACGGAAGACCCACCATAACTCATCAGCGGCAAGGGTATTCCGGTGACCGGCATAAAGCCAACCACCATGCCGACATTGACCAGGATATGGAAGCTAAGCACAGCCACCACACCCATCACCACGAACGTCCCAGCGCGGTCGGGCGCTGTTTGCGCGTTCTGGGTCAAACGCATCAGCACTATGAAGTATAGCAGCAGAACGCCGAGAGCGCCGACGAATCCATGTTCCTCGGCAAAAGCCGCGAAAATGAAGTCGGTTTGTGGGATGGGAAGGAAAGCACCGTGGGTTTGCGAGCCTTTTCCGCCCCAAAGACCTCCGGAACCGACCGCGATCATGGATTGCTTAACTTGGTACCCCGAGCCTTGCGGATCGGAGTCGGGGTCCTGATAGCTGGTCAGACGCTGCTTTTGATAGGACTTGAGAATGTGAACCTGTGGAACGAAAAAGGCCAGGCCGATGCCAAGGGCGGCCACCAGAGCGACGGTGGTTCCCTGTTTCCACTGCAGGCCGCCGAGAAACATGCCCATGGCGGCGATGGGGAGGTAGGTCAGCGCCGTGCCCAGGTCGGGCTGCTTGAGCACGAGCAGCATGGGGATAATGACGATGGCCCCGGCTTTGATGAAATCGGGCCAGGAAAGCTCACGCTGGCGCATGTCAGTAAAGAACTTGGCGACGGCGAGGATGAGGATGAGCTTGACCCACTCGGACGGCTGAAAGTGGTTCCCGCCGGGCATGTGGATCCAGCGCTTCGCGCCGAGATACTTCTGTCCAAAGAGCAGCACGGCCACCAGCGAGCCCACGCCTGCGATGTAGAACCAGTGGATTTGGTCGAGCAGCGCCTGATAGTTGACCAGGCTGACCAGAAACATCATGCCGACGCCAGCCATCACCCAGTAGATCTGTTTCACGTGCGCCCCGGCGAACTTAGTGTGCATGGTTGCGCTGTGGATCTCCATCACCCCGAGTCCGCAAATCAGCAGCACGAAGCCCAAGAGGGCCCAGTCGAAATCGCGGTATGAGACGTAACGTGCCATGGGAAACCAGTTCTCGGTTCTCAGTTCTCGGTTCTCAGTTGTAGCGCCGGCGACTCGCCGGCTGTCGCGGGGGCGTCCCGCCCGCGTCTTCGACGACATAGCTAATGCACAGACATTCCGGGAGCAGCCGTAGCCTGCGCCAGCGGCTTCTTGGGCAGGTCCAGGACAAACTTGCCGCCTGCCAGCTTTTCTTTGTGGCCGCCAGAGTCGGGTTCGGTCCAGAGCCCGCCGATGTCGACGGTGCCGTCGGTTTTTGGTTTCTCCGCCATTTTCTGCGGGGACTTGCGTTGCTTTTCGACGTAAGCCTTGATCACCTGTGTCGCCACTCGTGCCGCCAGTTTGCCGTGCTCTCCGCCCTGAAACAGAACGCATACAACGACGTCCGGATTACGTCGCGGCGTGAACCCGACGAACCAGCCGTTCTGCGCCAGATCGGCGTTGTCCTTATGTTTAGCGCGGTTCTCCAGTGACACTACCTGTGCCGATCCAGTTTTCCCCGCGATCTCTATTCCCGGAATCGCGGCCAGCGGAGAAGTACCTCCGGGTTCCAGCACCTTTTCCATTGCGTCGGTAATGTAGTTCCAACCACTGGGATCGAGCGGAACCGTGGTCACATCGGTGAAGTGCGCCGCCTCGGTGTAATTCTGCGGCAAGTCTGTCGGATTGATCACGTGCGGCACGACCAACTTCCCACCCATGGAGATCGCGCTGAGGGCGCGCAACAGTTGCACCGGCGTGACAGTAACGGCACCCTGCCCAATACCTACGAAGATGGTCTCACCCGCGTACCATTTCTGATGGAAGGCTTTCGCTTTCCACTCTTCTGAGGGGACCAGACCGCTGGCTTCCTGCGGAAGATCAATGCCTGTCTTCTGTCCCAAACCTAGTTCGGTTGCATATTTGGCGATGCGGCTAATTCCGAGCTTGTCGGCCAGCGTGTAGAAGAAAATGTCGCACGACTGATAAATCGCTTTCGCGAGGTCGACATCGCCGTGGGTCTGGTGCACGAAATAGACCCAGCACTTTGAATTCCTGCCGTAGAAGTCGGCACTTCCATTGCAGTGCACGTGCATATTCTGCGCGATACCCTCCTGCCAGCCGGCGAAAGACATGATGACCTTGAAGGTCGAACCGGGCGCGAGTTGGGCTTGAATAGCTTTGTTGAGCAGCGGCTTGTCAGGATCGGTGACCAGCTTGTTCCACTGATCGCGCGACACATGTACCGCGAAATCGTTGGGATCGAAAGTTGGCCGGCTCACCATGGCCAGAATTTCTCCGGTGTGCGGATCCATAGCAACGATGGCGCCGTTCTTGTCGCCCAGCGCTTCTTCGGCCGCGATCTGCAGGTCGATGTCGACGGTGAGCTTGAGTTGCTTGCCGGGGATGGCTTCGGTTTCGCCGAGGCGGCCGACTTCGCGGCCGTGGCTGTCGACCAGTGCCTGACGCGATCCGTTTGTGCCCATGAGCAGCGTGTTGTACTGGCGTTCGACGCCGGAGATGCCGACCACGTCCCCCGAGTTGTAGAGTTCGAACTGCGGCTGGTTCAGCATGTCTTCGCTGACTTCGCCGACGTAGCCGATCAGGTGCGCCATGAATCCGTTGCGGGGATAGAGGCGGCGGTGCGCCACGATCGTGTCGAGTTCCGGCAGCTCGTTGCGATGAGCGTCGATGAATTGCAATTCGTCGGGAGTGATGTCTTCTTTCAGAAAAATCGGCTGGTACTGCGGCATCGAAGCAAAGTGGCGGATGCGCGCGCGGACTTCGTTGGCATCGAGATGCAGGCCCTGGGCAATCAGGTCGGCGTCGCCCAACAGGTCGCGCGAGGAGTCCCGCAAGAGAAGAGCCGAAAACGACGGATAGTTGTCGACGATGGTGCGCCCTTCGCGATCGAGAATTTTTCCGCGGGGCGCGAGCACGGGCACATTGCGAATGCGATTTTTTTCTGCGGCCGAGGCGTAGTAGCCGCTCTCCATCACCTGCAGCTTCCACAGTCCGTAGGCGAGCACGAGGAAGATGGCGAGGATGAAGTACTGCGCCGCCGTGAGGCGGACTTCGGAAACTTTTTCGTCGCGGCCGAACATCTTTGCGAGTTCTCGGTTCTCAGTTCTCAGTTCTCAGTCGCGGATGGCTTGCTCGTGGAACCCGCCGAAAGAGCAGGAGACTGGAATGCAATGCTGTATTTCAATTCTAATCCCAGACTGGATATCAGCTCCGGCAAAGGTAGTAACGTAAGTCACACCCCCGCTCCTCTGAGAACTGAGAACCGAGAACTGAGAACTAGTCTTCACGTTCTCTGCTTGAACTTGTCGAGCACGAAGAACAAGGCCACGCTCAGGAACGCGTTCGCCACGCCGGCTAGAATGCCACGGGACCAGCTCCACGTCTGGGTCATGTTGACCAGCAAGTGAGCGACGCTGAAATAGACGGCGGAATGCACCAGGTAGAACCCCAGTGTGACGAGGAAGCGGGCACCGGCGTTTTCCACGTCGAGTTTCACGCCCAAGGAGGAGGCTCCATAGCCGACGACGGTTTTGGCGATGCCGTAGATTCCGATGGGATTGGAGCCGAGCATGTCCTGCGCCAAGCCGATGACCGCCCCGGTGAACAGGCCGGCCACCGGACTGCGGCGCGCCATAGCGAAGAAGATGGTCACCAGCAGCGGCAAGTCAAAGTACACGGCAAAGCTCCGCGGCAGAGACGCCTGCACAAAGAGCGCCAGTAGCGGCACGCCAATCGTTACCGGGATGCTGAACCGGTAGACATCAACTTGCGCATTGGATGTGTAAGTGATGGGCATGCTATTGTGGGCTGCTCTCGGCGGGAGGTGGCTGCGTGGCCGGCTGTGTGGGCGCAGCTGGTGCTGGCGTGGTTGAGTCGGCCGGTTTGGGTTGAGCGCTGGCGGGCTTGGATTGCGATGCGTCGGGATTTGGTTCGGTCGGCTTTGCTTCGGTCGGCGTTGATTCGGGAGCAACGCTGGATGCAGCGCCAGAGTTCTTTTGTCTTGTGGACGGGCGATCAGCGGACTTCGCGGGCTGGACGGTCGTTGATGCGGCAGGAACGCTGCTCGCGGACGGATTCTTAACAGCCGGTGCGGTTGGGCTGGCGGTGCCAGTCGGTTTGGGCGCGGTGCTGGTGGACGCTGGTTTGGCGATGGGCTTTGCTCCGGCAGGGGCCACGCCGGGGATCGGCGTCGCGGTGGCGGGCTTGTCGGGCACCGACGGCAAGCGCTGCGCCAGAATGTCGGCGGCACGAACGTGAACGCCCTCTTCGGTCGCCTGCCGTTCCTGCTTCTCGACCAGGACAAGCACTTCTTCGAGTTTGCTTAGGTTGGCGGCGGGTTTAATTTTGATGTTCAGAAACAGGTCTTTGCCATTGGCGACTTTCATGACCGTGCCCACGGGCAGTCCTTTGGGGAAAATCTGGTCGCCGCCGCTGGTTAGAACGGTTTCGCCGACCGGAACCTGCTCATCGCTCATCACGCGTTCCAGTGCGACTTCGCCGTTCGCGGTGCCGCGCAGCACTCCCTGCAGCCGCGTTTTCTCGAGCAGTGCGCCCACGCCGCTGCTTTGATCGTTAATCAGGAGCACCTGCGAGACTGACGGGTAGACCAGCAGCACTTTGCCGACTATGCCGTCCGACGTCATGACCGCCATGTCGCGCCTGATGCCGGCGTTCTCTCCTTTGTCGATGTAGACGATGCGGGAAAGGTCGCTGCCGCTGGAGCCGATGACCTGTGCGGCCACGGTCCGGGAGATGAATTGTTCTTTGAACGCTACCAGAGTTTGCAGGCGGCGAGCCTGGGCGGCGTCTTCGCTGAGCCGCACCTGCTCGAGGCGCATCTGCTCAATCTGATCTTTGAGCTCACGGTTCTCGGCGCGCACCCCGCGCAGATAAAAGTAGTTGTGCCAGATGTTGCTGGTGCCGTTCTGGCCCCACACCAGAATACGCTCGAAGGGAGTGATTGCGCCCACCACCCAGATGCGGATCAGGCGAGTGTTTTCCGCGTCATTGCCGGCGCGTTTGACCTGCATCGCCAGCCCCAACACCTGCAGAAACAGAACTCCTACAAGAATGACCAGGTTGCGGTAGCGGCCAAGGACGGATTCCATAAAAAACAGTTGCCAGTCGCCGGTTGTCAGTTGCCAGTTGTCGTGGCCGTCATCACTGACAACTGGCAACTGGCTACTGGCAACTGATTCTTATTCGATCGAGATTTTTCTAAGCAGCTTGAAGTCGCTAAGCATCTTGCCGGTGCCCAGCACCACGCTGCACAGCGGGTCGTCGGCGATGGAGACCGGCAGTCCGGTTTCTTCGCGAATGCGTTTGTCGAGATTCTTGAGCAGTGCGCCGCCGCCGGTAAGCACGATGCCGCGGTCGCTGATGTCGGCGGACAGTTCAGGAGGCGTCCGCTCGAGCGCGACGCGAATTGCGTTCATGATGGTGGAAACGCATTCGCTCAAAGCTTCGCGGATTTCGCCGTCGTCGACGGTGATGGTTTTCGGCACGCCTTCGATCAGGTTGCGGCCTTTGATTTCCATCGTCATCGGCTTATCGAGCTGGTGGGCGGAACCGATTTCCATCTTGATCTGTTCGGCGGTGCGCTCGCCGATCAGCAGGTTGTATTTCCGTTTCAGATAATTCATGACGGCTTCGTCCATCTGGTTGCCGGCCATGCGCACGGAACGCGAGTAGACGATGCCGCTCAGAGAGATGACTGCGATGTCGGTGGTGCCGCCGCCGATGTCGACCACCATGTTGCCGCTGGGCTCAGTGATGGGCAGTCCCGCGCCGATGGCCGCGACCATGGCCTGCTCGACCAGATGCACTTCACTGGCCTTGGCGCGATAGGCGGAGTCCATGACAGCGCGCTTTTCTACCTGCGTGATTTCCGAGGGCACGCCGATCACGATGCGGGGATGCACCAGCATCTTGCGGTTGTGCGCCTTCTGAATGAAATAGTTCAGCATCTTCTCGGTGACTTTGAAGTCGGCGATCACGCCGTCTTTCATGGGCTTGATGGCGACGATGTTGCCGGGCGTGCGGCCCAGCATTTCTTTCGCCTCTTTGCCCACCGCCTCAACTTCGCCGGTGTTCTTGTTGATGGCGACGATGGAGGGCTCATTGACCACGATGCCCTTCCCCCGCGCGTAGACGAGCGTGTTGGCGGTGCCGAGGTCGATGGCCAAGTCGCTGGAGAAAATGCTGAACAGCGACCGGAGGTTATGACCCCGCGAGGGACCTGAATGAAATCCGTTCTTTGACATGACGAAATGTTTCCCGCGTCTTTCGACGTGCTGCTGTGCCGGGAGTTGTCCCGGAGTTTTCCTTTTTTCCTGTCAGGGTGCTGGCTGTCCTTATTCTACGAGATGCCCGGCAACCCCGCTCACACCGAAAGTCCCCTGACCCCAGGGCTCTGCCAAAATCCTGCCGCGGGGCCCTACTGCTTACTGCCCTACTGCCTACTGAATGATGATCTTCTGCTGCTGCGTATTAACTCCGCCCTGCGCCGTTTGCGCCGTCACCGTAATCACCGCTTCCCCGGTCGGCAACGGCGGGGTGAAGTAATGAAACCCGCCATCCGGATTGATCATGGGCACTTCACTGCCGTTGACCATCACCCGCGCCCCGGTCTGGGTCTTGCCGGTTACTTCGATCACGTGGCCATGCTGAATGAACGGATCCAGTTCCAATTCAATGGCTTCAGTCTGCTTCCCCTTGGAAATAATGGTGAAGCGGTTCTTCTCGCTCTCCACCGATTCCTTCCCCGCCGCGTCGTAGGACTGCACCATCCAGTAATAGGCGCCTTCGCCGAGGCTGGTAACCGTTACCGCTGCCGTATTAACCTTCTTGTCAACCAGTGTAGAAGAAAAATAAGGGTTGCGGGAGATGCGCAGGCGGTAACCAACTGCATTCGCCATCGAGGTCCAGGAGAATTCCACGTCCTTGGTGGCCTCGCCCGCGGAAAACAGCGGCGCCATGTTGGCCGGAGCGATGGGGGTGGGCGGACCGATCTCCTTGGCTTTCTCCAGGTGCGACTGCTGGCCCCGGAAGCTCACCTTTTCCCAGTTGGCGAGTTTCACGGTTTCGCCGTTGCGGCTGACCTCGCCGGTACCTTTCTTCATCAGGATTTCGTGCTGGTCAACCTTAGGATCGTTATGTACTTGCGCCGCCGACTCGGGCGACAGCGAGGCCGTAGCTCCGGCTACGATCACCTGCGACTTCGAACCCTGGCTGTAGGTCGCGGTCGAGAGGTCGACCGTTCCGGTGCTCACCGTAACGGCTACGTTGGTCTGCTGCTGTTCGTTGGCCGAGTTCTCTTCGATCACGATCAGCGAATCCTGTTTCACGGTGTAACTGGTGCCGTCGTTGAACACCACCTTTGCCATGCCTTCGGAACCGGTCTGCAGGACGTCTCCCTTTTCCAGCGGGATGCTGTAGTCCGCCGTCACCCAGCTATTGCCATTGCTCTTCTTTACCCGCACCGTGCCGTCGAGCG
>Ga0210395_10003315_pt1 | contig 12402 bp, 9 predicted proteins | sample IncBWH4OmetaG_FD_150861 | JGI IMG/M metagenome (GOLD analysis project Ga0210395, IMG submission 150861) | Forest soil microbial communities from Barre Woods Harvard Forest LTER site, Petersham, Massachusetts, United States - Inc-BW-H-4-O ...
CGGTGGTCATAAAACTAACGCTTCTTTGCCTGATTTTCTTCTCGGTGTTATATACACTTGTGATGCTTGGTATTGCTCAGTTTTCACCCAATCATGGGAAGGGAGAAACCGTTCAGGTAAATGGCAAGACTGTGGGTTATACTAAACTTGGACAATCCTTTACCGATGAAAAATATTTCTGGGGAAGACCATCTGCGATTAATTACAATGCTGCTGGATCCTGCGGAAGTAATAAAGGAACTGCTAATGCGGCCTATATAGAAGAGGTTCGTACCAGAATAGATACTTTTCTGGTACATCATCCGTATTTATCTAAAAAGGATATTCCAACCGAAATGGTAACAGCGTCTGGCAGTGGATTGGATCCGGATATTTCACCTGAGTCAGCAATGATACAGGCTCAAAGGATTGCCAGAATAAGAAATATCAGCGAAGAAAAAGTTTTATCTCTTATTCAGTCTTTCTCAAAGAAGCCAGTATTAGGAACTCCTACAGTAAATGTACTTGAATTAAATATTGCGTTGGATAGAATCAAAGGATAATTGAATGAATAAAGTTATATTTCTGTTCCTTGTTTTGTTTTCTTTACAGGCGATAGCAAATGATTCTACAAAATATAATCCCCTGAGCATATCAGGATATGCAGAGGTTTATTACAGCTATGATTTTGGAAATCCTTCCAACCATGAGAGGCCATTTTTCTTTTATAATTATAAAAGATCGAATGAAGTCAATCTGAATCTTGCTTATATCAAGCTTGCATATAATACCGGAAAAGTTAGATCAAATCTTGCTTTAATGGAAGGTACATATGCTCAATACAATCTTGCCGAAGAACAAGGTTTATTAAAAAATGTATTTGAAGCAAATATTGGAGTAAGGTTGTCCAAAGTACACAATCTTTGGATAGATGCCGGAGTTATGTCTTCCCACATAGGATTTGAAAGTGCTATTGGAAAAGATTGCTGGACGTTAAGCAGGAGTTTATTGGCAGAAAATTCTCCTTATTATGAAACGGGTGTAAAGCTTGGTTATACTTCTGAAAATAAAAAATTATACGCAGCTATCATGTATCTGAACGGTTGGCAGCGAATACAAAAACTTCCGGGAAATCAGACTCCTGCGTTCGGCTCGCAACTTACATATAAGCCTTCGTTAGCTGTTACGTTAAACTGGAGTACCTTTGTTGGAAATGAACAACCTGACACGGCCCAAAAATGGAGATATTTCAATAATTTTTATGCGGAGATGAATCTGACGGATAAGTTTGGTTTAATTGCTGGCTTTGATATAGGAATGCAGCAAAAGAAAACCGGAAGTAAAGCCTATGATATTTGGTATTCGCCTGTATTGATGTCAAGATATATTATATCAGAAAAATTTAGGACTGCTGCCAGGTTTGAATTTTATTCAGATAAGAACGGAGTGATTATTTTAACAAATACTCCGAATGGATTTCAGACAACAGGTTTCTCTGTTAATGTGGACTATTTTATCGTAAACAATTTTGTGTTTCGTATTGAAGGAAGAGCATTAAATAGCAAGGATAAAATATTTACATTGTCTGATAAGCCAAGTACACATAATTATTTTGTTACAACTTCTCTAGCCGTTTCATTCTGATGACAGAACAGGATCAACATGCAAATCATTTTCTGAATCTGATTCAGAAATCCAGAAAAGGTAAATTCAAAATTTACATCGGTATGAGTGCGGGCGTAGGTAAAACATATCGTATGCTTCAGGAAGCTCATGCTTTATTGCGAAATGGTGTTGATGTGAAAATCGGTTTTGTTGAAACGCATAACCGTGCTGAAACACATGCCTTGCTGGAAGGATTGCCTGTTATACCAAGACGAAAAATATTCTATAAAGGAAAAGAGCTTGAAGAAATGGATTTACAGGCCATCTTAATATTAAGACCTGAAATCGTTATTGTTGATGAACTCGCCCATACGAATATTGAAGGTAGTAAAAATGAGAAACGCTGGCAGGATGTATTGGAAATTCTGGATGCAGGTATCAATGTTATCAGTGCAGTAAATATTCAGCATATTGAAAGTCTTAATGAAAACATTAAACATATTACCGGAATTGAAGTTAAGGAGCGAATCCCCGACCTTGTACTTAAAGTTGCGGATGAAGTAGTTAATATAGACCTTACGGCGGATGAACTGATAACAAGACTTAGAGAAGGTAAAATATATACACCAGATAAAATTGTTCTTGCGTTAAAAAACTTTTTCACTTCCGATCATATTCTTCAGCTTCGTGAACTTGCTTTAAAAGAGGTAGCATCGCATGTAGAGCGAAAGGTCGAAAATGAAGTCCCGAAAAATGCAGCAATCAAACATGAAAAATTGTTGGCGTGTATTGGTAGTAATGATATTACTGCAAAGGTTGTAATACGAAAAACAGCACGACTTGCAAGCTATTATAATTGTTCCTGGTTTGTTCTGTATGTTCAGACGCCCTCTGAAAGTGCTGATCGTATTGCATTGGATAAACAAAGACATTTAATTAATAATTTTAAATTGGCTACACAACTTGGCGCTGAAGTTATAAAAGTAGTTCATGAAAATGTATCTAGTGCAATTGTTGAAGAGGCAGAAAAAAGAAACATTACAACAATTTGTATGGGAAAGCCACATCTGAATTTACTAAAAATATTTTTGGTTACCAGAACATTTAATAAACTGCTGAAGAAATTAGCATCTAATCAAATTGACTTATTAATGCTTTCCTGATGAAAATTAAAACCAAACTTACGTTAGGCGTGGGCCTGCTTTTTTTACTCATTACATTATTAGTATTTGTCGGTGCTAAATATATTAATGCGCTTAAAAATGATACAGAGAATATTCTTGTGGCGAATTATAATACACTTGAGTACTCGACGGATATGCTCTTAGCACTGGATCAGAATAATGACACAATAAGTTCTTTTCAATTGTTTGAAAAGAACTTATTAAAGCAACAACAAAATATTTCTGAAATTGGAGAGAAAGAAGCTACACAACAATTGGAGGAGCATTTTTTAAAATACAAGCAAGTGCCTCACGATAGTGTAATGCTTCAACTGATTCGAAAAGATATTTCTGAAATCATGAAATTAAATATGCAAGCTATTCAACGTAAAAGTAATGTGGCAAAAGAAACAGCCCGGACAGCAACGGTATGGATTGCTATTACCGGTTCTCTTTGCTTTTTGATTGCGTTTGTATTGCTGATAAATCTGCCAAGTAATATTGCAAACCCAATTAAAGAATTAACAGAAAGTATTAAACAGATAGCGGCAAAGAATTATTCCCAGCGTGTTCATTTTGAAGAACACAATGAATTTGGTGATCTGGCTCATTCATTCAATGTGATGGCCCAAAAACTGGAGGAATACAATAGCAGTAATTTGTCTCAGTTGTTGTTTGAAAAAAAACGCATTGAGACGCTTATCAATAATATGAATGAACCGGTTATTGGTCTTGACGAAAAGATGAAAATTCTTTTTGTAAATGATGAATCCTTGAAAATGATCGGTTTAAAAAGAGAAGAATTAATAAATGTTTCTTCTACAGAATTATCTGTTACAAATGATTTAATTCGCTCGCTTATTAAAGATATTGTTGCTCCTGATAAAACACATTCTTTAAAGAGGCAAACCATTAAAATTTTTGCGGATGGAAAAGATAGTTATTTTGAAAAAGAGATTGTTCAGATAACTATTGTTCCGACTGGAGAAAGAGAAAAGAGAATGATTGGTCATGTGATCATTCTTAAAAATATAACACCATTTAAAGAATTAGATTTTGCTAAAACACATTTTATCGCAACTGTTTCGCATGAATTAAAAACACCTATTTCATCTATTAAGATGAGTTTGCAGTTACTTGAAAATCAAATTACAGGTAATCTCAATCCTGAACAGAATCAACTCATTCAGAGTATTAAAGAAGATAGCAATCGGTTGTTGAAAATTACAGGAGAATTATTAAACTTATCACAATTGGAAACAGGTAATATTCAATTGTCAATACAACAAAGTAATCCATATAAGATTGTTGAGTATGCAACAGAAGCAATAAAAATACAGGCAGATCAGAAAAATATTCAACTTGTTATTCAGATGGACGAAAATCTACCGGAAATTAAAGCTGATGCAGAAAAAACAGCTTGGGTATTGATTAATCTGCTGACAAATGCTATTCGTTATTCTTCCGAGCACAGTAAAATTGAATTGAAAGTTATTCGTGAGACAGATAAAGCATTTTTTACAGTTAAAGATTTTGGAAAAGGAATTGATTCTAGGTATCGTGATAAGATATTTGACCGGTATTTTCAGGTGCCGGGTTCTAATAAATCCGGGACAGGTTTGGGTCTTACAATCAGTAAAGAATTTATTGAAGCGCAGGGAGGGAATATTGGTGTTGAAAGTGAAATCGGTCTTGGCAGCAGGTTCTATTTCTATTTACCAGTATAACAATTGGTCTATGAATTAATTCGGAGCGATTTATTTAAATTCTATTCAAGGCATCATTTAAAGAGCTATTCATTTCTTTGAAGCGACTTTTTACCTCTTGAACAAAAATAGAATCTTCAACAATTTTTTTAACGTCGTCATCTCCGGTAACATCCATTTCGCTGATTTTGTACGTTTGCTCAAACATTCCCTTTTCAATCTTTAGCAGGTATTTTCCGTTCCATGAATAGACGGTAATTTTAAAATCAACACTCGGGTATTCAGCTACAATCCGCATAATGAAGTAATTCAGTTCACAAACTTACATAAAATCAAAGATAAAAATACTTGTTGATTTTTTATTCTAAATTATTCAGGGAAAAACACTATTTTAGTCAACTGTTCGTTAAACTAACCAATCAAAATATAGCCGGATGAAGCATATTCGTCATCTGATTTTTTTAAAAGATGTATTAATTTTGTCGCTGACCTCATTTGGTGGGCCTCAAGCTCATTTGGCGTTGTTTTTCAAAATTCTTGTGCAGAAGCGTGCTTATTTAACAGAAGCAGAATTAATGGAACTTAATTCATTCTGTCAGATTCTTCCTGGTCCAGCTTCAACGCAGACACTTACAGCCGTTGGATTTAAAATAGGAGGGCCAAGGCTTGCCTTCTTAACAGTTCTGGTATGGTTATTACCAGCAGCACTTGTTATGATAACGGCAGCTATCGTAGTTTCATATTTACAAGCTCAAAATATCGATACCAATTTAGTTAGATATCTTGAGCCGATAGCTATAGGTTTCATTCTGTACGCAGTTATTAAAACGATTTCTATCATTGAAAAAACAAAGACTTCTATTATTATTTTAATCCTTACTGCAGTCATATGCTTTTGTCTCAGTCATTTTTATACAAGTCCACCATGGACATTTCCAATTGTATTATTGATTGCGGGCTTCTTTACATCTTTCCGGTTTGGCAAACATCCCAAAGAAGAAAAAACACCTTTTAATATTCGCTGGGCAAACCTGATTTTATATGGAGGAATATTCATTGGTGCAGCTGTTATAGGAACGGTAACTCATGTATTGCCGATCCGGTTATTCGAAAATTTCTTTCGTAACGGAAGCCTTATTTTCGGGGGCGGGCAGGCTCTTATAGGTTATTTTTATACAGAGTTTGTTGAATTCAAACATTACCTGACACATAAAGAATTCCTGATGGGTTATGCCATATTACAATCTTTGCCGGGCCCCGTATTTACATTTGCCTCATATATTGGTGCCTTATCTATGAGAGGTTATGGATTCTGGGGTGAAGTTGCAGGAGGATTTATTGGTTCGTTCGGTATATTTCTTCCGGGAACGATCCTGATCTTTTTTATTGCTCCGATATGGAAAAACATAAAACAGTACAGAGTAGTCAAAGCTTCCTTTGAAGGAATCAATGCTGGTAATGCTGGTATTATTCTCGCGACGGCACTTACGTTAGCCTGGCCTATGCAATCGGGCCAACTGGATTATATCATATTAAATGATGGAATAGCTCTTGTTACAATGTGTGTGCTATTGTTTACCCGTATTCCACATCCATTCCTGATTATACTGGGTTTGCTGGCAGGATGGCTTTTGTAAAAATCATCATACATGGTGGTATCTCATGAATAATATTGCCGGAAACAGCACAATTTGCTTGAGAATGAAAGATTGAATGTTTATTAACAAAAAAAGGCAGGAATCAATCCTGCCTTTTTTATTATTTAAAGAATTAATTACAATGTACGTTTTACTTCTTTCTGCTCAAATGCTTCTATCTGATCGCCAACCATAATATCATTGTATCCCTTAAGACTGATACCACATTCGTAGCTTGTTTTTACTTCACTTACATCATCCTTGAAACGCTTAAGAGCACTGATAGAACCTGTATACATTACAATACCGTCACGGATTAATCGAACACTACTGTTACGCTTGATATATCCTTCCGATACATATGACCCAGCGACAGTACCCACTTTAGTAATTTTGAATACATCACGTACTTCGAGCGTACCCAGAATAACCTCTTCCATTTTAGGCTCCAGCATACCTTCCATAGCGTCTTTCACTTCATTGATGGCATCGTAGATAATAGAATACATACGAATCTCAATTTGTTCTTGCTCTGCTAATTTACGGGCACTTGAAGATGGACGAACTTGGAAGGCAACAATAACAGCATCTGATGCAGATGCAAGTAATATATCCGATTCAGATATTTGACCAACACCTTTGTGTATGATTCGAATCTGAATTTCTTCCGTAGAAAGCTTTAACAATGAATCAGATAGGGCTTCAACAGAACCATCCACATCGGCTTTAACAATAATGTTAAGTTCTTTGAAGTTACCAATTGCAAGACGACGACCGATTTCATCCAATGTGATATGCTTCTTGGTACGGATACTTTGTTCGCGAAGTAATTGCTCACGACGTGAAGCTATTTCACGTGCTTCACGTTCCGTTTCCATAATCTGGAATTTGTCACCGGCCTGTGGAGCACCATTCAGACCCAATACCTGTAATGGCATTGCCGGGCCTGCTTCTTTTAATTTTTTACCTGTATGATCTACCATTGCCTTCACACGACCGAAGTGTGCGCCGGCTAAAATAATATCCCCAATATGTAACGTTCCTGATTCAACCAGTACGTTTGTAACGTAACCTCTACCTTTATCCAGAGAGGCTTCGATAACGGCACCTACAGCACGTTTATCCGGATTCGCTTTCAATTCAAGCATCTCTGCTTCAAGTAATACTTTATCCAGTAATTCACTTATACCAGTACCAGCTTTTGCAGATATAGCCTGACATTGGTACTTACCTCCCCAGTCCTCAACCAGAATATTTTCTTTAGAAAGTTCTTCTTTTATTTTATCTGGATTTGCTGCTGGTTTATCAATTTTATTGATTGCAATAATGATAGGTACGCCTGCGACTCTTGCGTGGTTAATTGCTTCTTTTGTTTGTGGCATTACGGAATCATCAGCTGCCACTACGATAATAACGATATCAGTAATTTTAGCACCTCTGGCGCGCATGGCAGTAAAGGCTTCGTGACCAGGAGTATCTAAAAATGTAATCGGTTTGCCTGAATCAGTTATTACATTGTAAGCACCAATGTGCTGCGTAATACCACCGGCTTCGCCTGCTACCACTTTGGATTTTCTTATATAATCCAGTAAAGATGTTTTACCATGATCCACGTGGCCCATGATTGTAACGATAGGAGCACGATCTACTAAAGAATCTGGATCATCTGTATCTTCAATAGAATCTTCTTCTTCATCTCCAGTGGTTTGAAAGTTAACTTCGTAACCAAACTCATCGGCAATAATGGTGATGGCTTCAGCATCCAATCTCTGATTAATGGATACGAACATGCCCATTGCCATACATTTTGAAATGACATCATTGATGCTTACGTTCATTAATGATGCTAAATCGCTTGCGGAAATGAATTCTGCTACTTTTAATATTTTGGCATCTTCTTGTTCAAGCATTAAACGTTCTTCTTCTGCATCAGCCATCGCAGAACGTTTATCTTTGCGGTACTTAGCACGGCTTACAGGGCCTGGTTTTCCACCACCTGACAATTTTGCCATAGTAGCTTTAATCTTTTCCTGTATTTGTTTTCCGGTAACTTCATTATTTTTCTCACTTACCTTAGTAAGTGTAGGTTTTGGCCCATTCGGACGGTTTGGGTTTAAAATCGGTTTGTTCGGAGAATTTGTATTGTTTGTTCTTGGACCTCCGTTTGGATTATTTGTTCTTGGCCCAGTCGGGTTGTTTGGTCTTGGTCCGCCGGCATTAGCTCCCTGAGGACTAGCTGTTTTAGCACCATTCCCGTCATTAAGACGTTTTCTTTTTCTTTTGTTCTTATTCTTATCTACTACCTCATCAGAAGAAGCGACCCTAGTAGGTTCTTTTTTCTTCTCAGGTAATTGAATTTTACCCAACACTGTTAATCCTTGCAGTTTATCGGCCTTTGCTTCAATAACTGATTCAGAAAGATCGGCATTTTCTTCAGAGGATTTTTCAGAGACTTCGTCAGAAGGAGATGATGTTTCAATTACAAACTTTTTCTCTATATCAGAAGGACTTTCTATATCTGGATTTTGGATATGCTCTGCTTGTAGAATAGATTCTGAATGTGCAATAGGCTCCTCTGTAGCGACTTCAGTTTTTTCTGGTTTTTTCTTGTCGCTTGCTTTAGGCTGTTCAACAGGTTTGCTTTTAGGAGCACTTGGTTTCTCTTTCTCAGACTTTTTTGAGTCCTTGTCAATACCTGCCAGATCTATTTTGCCTAAGACCTTAATACCCTGCAATACTACTTTACCTGTTAATTCATCCTTATCGGAAGATTCTTCCTCTGTAGGGATTTCAGCTGATATGTTTATTTTTTCTTTAACAACAACGTCTTCGGCAGGAGCAATATTTTTGATAAGAATTTCTTCTTCTTCATCCTGTTCAGGAGCGTTGCTGTTTAGTTGATTGGCGTCGATTACAACATCCCCCATGTGTTTTTTGCCAATAGTCAGACCTGAAGCCTCCTTTTTAACTTGTGCAGATGACTCGAATTCTTTTGACAGAACGGCGTACATGTCCACAGTAATTTTGGCATTGGGGTTGTTTTCAATCTCATAGCCCTTAGCAGAGAGGTGATCTATGATTGTCGATGTGCCGACATTCAATTTCCTCGCCACTTGGCTTAGCCGCATCATTTTTTCTTCAGCCATTTATAAATTATTTATTCAGATTATTATTTATTCGAATTCTTGTCTTAGAATCTGGAGCACGTCTTCAACCGTTTCTTCTTCCAATTCTGTACGTCGAACAAGATCCTCTTTGCTAAGAGCCAATACACTCTTGGCTGTATCAAGACCAATACGTTTTAATTCTGCTAATACCCAGTCTTCAATTTCATCAACAAATTCACTCAGATCGACATCTTCATTATCTTCATTACCGGATAACTCGCGGAATACGTCGATTTCAAGACCAACCAGTTTGCTTGCCAATTTAATATTCTGACCCCCTTTACCAATAGCAAGAGAAACCTGATCAGGTTTGAGGTATACAGATGCGCGGCCTTTGTCAGCCTCGACTTTAAGACTACTGATTTTTGCGGGACTCAAAGCTCGTGCTATAAACAGGTCAATGTTGTCAGTAAAATTGATAACATCAATATTTTCATTTTCCAGTTCACGCACAATACTATGAATACGTGACCCTTTCATACCTACACATGCACCAACAGGATCTATACGGTCATCATAAGACTCAACAGCAACTTTTGCTCTCTCGCCTGGTTCACGCACAATATTGCGGATTGATATTAATCCATCGTAAACTTCAGGAACTTCTAATTCGAATAAACGTTCCAAAAACTTAGGAGATGTTCTGGAAAGTATGATTTTAGGATTTCCATTATGCATTTCAACTCGGTGAACGATAGCACGCACGTTATCACCTTTACGGAAACGATCCTTAGGAATCTGTTCGTTTTTTGGCAACGCTAATTCATTTCCATCACCATCAATCAAAAGAATCTCTTTGCTTAATACCTGATATATTTCGCCATTGATAATTTCGCCAACTAGTTCTTTATATTTCTGGAAAAGATTATCTTTTTCAAGATCTTTTACTTTCTGAATCAAAGTCTGTCTGGCAGTTTGAACCATACGTCTTCCGAAGTCCTCAAGCTTCACTTCCGTTGCCACTTCTTCGCCTTCTTCGAAATCTTTTTCAATTAGGTGTGCGTCTGTTAAAGAAATATGCTTGTTTGGATCATAATCAAAACTGTCCTCGGCAAAGTCATCCGAAACGATTTCACGCATCCACCAGATTTCAAGATCTCCTTTATCTACGTTGATAATGACATCGAAATTTTCATCTGTTCCGTATTTTTTACGGATCATTGTGCGAAATACATCCTCCACGATTCTCATCATGGTAGGTCGGTCTATGCTTTTGAATTTTGCAAACTCAGCAAACGATTCAATTAAAGTTGAAGTATCCATTTTATTTAAACGATACAATTAAGTTACATTTTTTTATTTCCTCGAAACGAATCCTTCGCAGCTGTTCAGCTGTTTCCAGAACTACTTCTTTTTTCTTTTTATTACTTTTTTCGGGTAGAGGTATTACATCCAAACCATCTTCATATACTTGTTGAAGGATACCTTCAAAATTGGTTCCATTCGTAAGAAGAAAATTCAGTTTGTTTCCTATTCTTCTCTGATATTGCCTCTTAACTATCAAAGGTCTGTCCATTCCAGGAGAGGAAACCTCCAAAATATAAGCATCTGAAAACAGTCCGCTTTCTTCAATTTTATCTCCCAGTGCACGGCTGAATTCTCCGCATTCGTCAATAAGTATTCCAGTATCTTTATCTAGAACAACTATAATTTTTCTGCGTGAATTTGAGCCGCCAAGAACTAAATCAACCAGAAAAAAATCCTCTTTCCCGATTAATAACTCTTGCACGAACCTCTTGATCTCCTGTTCTTGATTTACCATTTGACACAGAAACAAAAGAGGGGACATCGTCCCCTCTTTATCAGTATACAATTCACTCTACAATGCAATGTTAAACATTTTGAAGATCTATTCCAAAAATCCTGTTAAAAAACTGTTCTAAATGGCAATATTCCGCAGGTCATATATGGAATTTAGAATAGAATGAATATTTTGAGACTGCTGACTAATTAGAGCTTTTCAATAACTATATTTGTCGGATTTATAAATATTTACCGATTGCTGAATGAATAGTAAAAGATCATTTAAAGAACCTATTTCGTTGATAGTCGTATCTTTAGCATTATTCTTTATGCCTGAAGTTGCGCCAAGGGAATTTTGGTACAGCGCCTTTCTGGTTCTATTTATTCCTTTAATTATTATCATTCAGTTTTTGTTGCTTTTGTTTTGGGCATTCAAAAAAAATATTTTCTTTTTATTACCATTATTTCTTTTGGTATTAAACTGGAAATATATAAAGCGAACAATAACTTTTTCTTCGCCCGATGATAACAAAACAGAGCTATCAATATTATCTTATAATGTGAGAGTCTTTAATGTATATGCGCAGTTTGCAGACCCGGATTTTAAGAGCTCGCGTAATATTATGGATTTTCTGATTAAATCAAACGCAGATGTATTGTGTCTGCAGGAATTTTACAATGATCCAAAGGATAGTATATTCAATACAATCAAGAAAATAAAAATCAAATATAAGTACTGTTACTATAACGTAACCTATACGAACTCAGTAGGAGCAACATTTGGGATGGCAATATTCAGCAAATACCCAATTATATTTAAAGACAAAGTTTTATTCAATCAGAACTCAAATAATCAGATATTATATGCTGACATTGCTTGTCCTCAGGCAGTAATAAGGGTTTATAATATGCATCTGCAATCCATGAATATTAACGATCAGGAGATTTCAGGGAGTCATTTTGATAAAGAGTATAAAAACAAAATGATGCAAGCTCTTTTGAAGTATAAAAACGGCACCATAAACAGAAGTAAACAGGTTGATAAGCTTATTAAAAATATTCAATTATCGCCACATAAAGTAGTTGTTTGTGGTGACTTAAATGATCCTCCCTATAGTTATACATATGAAAAATTATCAGATAAGTTAAATAATGCGTTTGAGGAAAAAGGGAACGGCTTCGGTTTTTCTTTTAATGGAAAACTTCCTTTTCTTAGAATAGATCATCAATTTTGTGATCCCAACCTAGAAGTTACTTATTTCAAAACAAGATCGGATATTACATATACGGATCACTTCCCTATTAAAGCAGGGTATCGATTCCATTAAAATAAAATAGAACCGGAATGACATCTGAAAAATTATTTGTTTATAATACGTTAAGCAGAAAAAAAGAAGTTTTT
>Ga0210395_10003316_pt1 | contig 12398 bp, 10 predicted proteins | sample IncBWH4OmetaG_FD_150861 | JGI IMG/M metagenome (GOLD analysis project Ga0210395, IMG submission 150861) | Forest soil microbial communities from Barre Woods Harvard Forest LTER site, Petersham, Massachusetts, United States - Inc-BW-H-4-O ...
CAAAGATCTTTCGTTTGTAGCCGGTTTGTTTGCTTCCCTGCTCGATGACGCGGGTATAGATTTTTTCGAAGACGCGGGGGACCGCAGCTAGGAGCGTTGGGCGAATTTCGAGGAGGGCTTGGGCGACGTGCTCGACGGCTTCGACGTAGGCGACGGTTACGCCATGAAAAAGGTGGGCGTAATCGAGCGTGCGGCCGTAGACGTGGGCCAGCGGAAGGAAGGAGATGGCAACGTCATCTTTCGATTGGAATTTCACGTTGGCGCAGGAGTCCGTGACGTTCGAACAAAAATTTGTGTGCGTGAGCATGACGCCCTTGGGCTCGCCCGTTGTGCCGGAGGTGTAGATGATCGAGGAGAGCTGGCCGGGGAGGACTTGCGAAGCGCGCATTCGGTAGGATGCGATGTCGGCTCCGCCTGACGTGGCAATCAGAGTCTCGTAACGGAGGCAATCCGCCGGCAGGTCGGGGCCGCAATCGGCAAGGACGATTTGTTCCAATTCTGGGAGCTGCGCTCGGACGGCTTGCAGCTTGTGCATCTGCGCCGCGCCGGCGGCGAAAACAAACTTCGCGCCGCAATGCTTGAGGATGTAGGTGATGCGGTCGGGCGATTCGTTGAAATAGATGGGGACGGTGACGCCGCCGGCGCCGGTGATGGCGAAGTCGGCGGTGTGCCATTCGGGGCGATTGGCGGCGAAAAGGCCGACGCGGTCGCCGGGCTTTACGCCTAGTTCGACGAATGCGGTGGAGAGGCCCGCTACGCGGCGGAGGAATTCTTCGGAGGAGATGGACTGCCATCCATCGGCGGCGCGGAACATTTGCGCGCGCGGATTCGACAGGGAGTCGACGGCGTTGAGTAGGCGCGAGGGAAGGGTCCCGTAGTTCATCGGAGCCTTCACTTTAGCTCAGGACATTTCGTTGCGCAATCCAACTCGAGTACTGGCCGTGGGTCAGTCTCCGGTTGGCGTGTTAGTCAGGCCTTGGCGACCGCTGGCGATTAATTTGGCTGGGTCGGGACCAGAAATAATGCTGTTTTATTTGGGTTCCTCACTTGCAATTTTTCAACCTTGTAAAAGCAGTCCGGGCCTTCTATCGTTTCTCCAACAGCGAGAATTCTTTCGGAGGCCAAAACCTCTCTAATGAGATCGTGTAAATAAGTCGCGATTTCATCTGACAGGCGGGCTTGTTTCGCCAGAAAAATCTCGTGCGCCCCAAACTGCGCCATTCCCTTTGTGTAAACGAGGCCGCCTTCCGGCTTCCACCCGATGCCAACCCAGAGGAGAAAGGGCATCTGCCCTAATTCCAACAGTTCGCTTGCAATATCCACAAAATCGTCCTTCAGAGAAAGTGCAGGGCCGTTTAGCCAGCATATATACAGTGATCTGGTAACGGTCAGTAAACTGACCAACGCTCTCGTCAAAACAGATGCTAGAAGCACAGTGTCACCGGTCTCGATGGAGGCGGCTACGGCAAAGTGTGCTTTATGTCCTGATAAATCTTCTCTTGCTCCAGGCCAATGCAGTGTGGCGTCTAGAACGGAATTGGTTACTGAATCGGGAACGCTCACCTTGCGGAGTTGAACAACCACGTCGCAGGTCCCAATTTTGAAATACGTGCAGTCGCCCGATTCCTCTATTTTTTCGCATTTAGTTTGCGGCCATCTGCGGTGAAAGTCTGAAAGGAAATCCTCGACTGAAAGAGGCAAGACACCCTGGTCGAGGTAGATTACGGCACCCAGTTTTCTAAGCCCAGCTTTCGTTTTCGGCACCCCAAGAGAGTACCGTCAGTCGGTCCATGCCCGTCAACTCCCGAGAAGTCGCGTAACCGGAAGCCGACGCGCGCCCCCGGCGTCGCGCGTGGCCAAACTTCGAACACGGCGGTAGACTCGGACAAGGCAAGAAGCGGCAGCAGAGCAGCCGCACCTCCATGTGTGGTGCGGGGCGCGGGGCTGCGTTAAGATGAACGCGGAGTTTCTTGATGAGCGCTACGCTTTCTGGAACGGTGGCTGACGGAGCTTTGTCGCGGGGGCCTTTTCGGGCGGCGCGGGGGACGACGCTTTCGTGCAAGGGGTGGCAGCAGGAAGCGGCGCTGCGGATGTTGATGAACAACCTGGACCCGGAAGTGGCGGAGAAGCCGGAAGATCTGGTGGTTTACGGCGGGACGGGGAAAGCGGCGCGGAATTGGGAGTGCTTTCATGCGATTGTACGGTCGCTGAAGGCGCTGGAATCGGACGAGACGCTTTTGGTGCAATCGGGGAAGCCGGTTGCGGTTTTTCGGACGCATGAGTATGCGCCACGCGTGCTGCTTTGCAATTCCAACCTGACGGGACACTGGAACAACTGGGAGAAGTTCAACGAACTGGATCGCTCCGGGCTGATGATGTACGGGCAGATGACGGCGGGCAGCTGGATTTATATCGGTACGCAGGGGATTTTGCAGGGGACGTACGAGACGTTTGCGGCGGCGGCTCGAAAACATTTTGGCGGGGACCTGGGGGGGAAGCTGGTGGTGACCGGCGGCATGGGCGGGATGGGCGGCGCGCAGCCGCTGGCGGCGACGATGAATGGCGCGGCGTTTCTCGGGATTGATGTCGATCCGGAGCGCATCAAGCGGCGCGTAAAGGGCGGCTATTGCGACGTCATGGTGACGAGCCTCGACGAAGCGCTGCGTATTCTGAAAAATGCCGTTCGCAAGCGCGAAGCTACGTCCGTCGGGTTGGTGGGGAATTGCGCGGATTTGATTCCGGAATTGGCGAAGCGCGGCGTTGTGCCTGATCTTTTGACGGACCAGACGAGCGCGCACGATCCGATTGCCGGGTATGTGCCGAACGGGATGACGCTGGACGCGGCTTTGGAGCTGCGCAAGAAGGATCCAGCGGAATATCGGAAGCACTCGCTGGCGGCTATGGCCAACCATGTGCAGGGCATGCTCGATTTGCAGAAGCTGGGAGCGGTCACGTTTGATTACGGCAACAATATTCGAACATTCGCGTTCGAACACGGCGTGAAAAACGCCTATGACTTTCCGGGATTTGTTCCGGCATATATCCGGCCACTTTTTTGCGAGGGCAAAGGGCCGTTCCGCTGGGCGGCGCTTTCGGGCGAAGCGTCGGACATCGCGAGGACGGACCAATTGGTTCTCGAAATGTTTTCGCATAACGAACATCTGACGCGCTGGATCAAGCTGGCGCAGAAGCGCGTGAAGTTTCAGGGGCTGCCGTCGCGGATTTGCTGGCTGGGTTATGGCGAGCGCGACAAATTCGGCCTGGCGCTAAATGAGTTGGTGGCGCGGGGTGAAGTGAAGGCGCCGGTGGTAATGGGGCGCGATCATCTCGACTGCGGCTCGGTGTCTTCGCCCTATCGCGAGACGGAATCCATGCTCGACGGTTCCGATGCGATTGCCGACTGGCCGCTGCTCAATGCACTCGTGAATACCGCCAGCGGCGCGTCGTGGGTTTCGATTCACAATGGCGGCGGCGTGGGCATAGGCTATTCGCAGCACGCCGGGCAGGTCACCGTGGCCGATGGCACAAAAGAAATGGCCGCGCGGATCGAGCGCGTGTTGACGAATGACCCGGGGATGGGCGTGGCGCGGCACGTGGATGCGGGATACGCCGAAGCGTTGGAGTTCGCGAAAAAGACTGGCGTCAAAATACCAATGCTGTAGCGCGTATCTTCCCTGCCCGGCTGGGCATCCTAAACACTCAGAAAGCGGATCGAGGAGGAAAACATGTACGTCATTTTGGGGGCTTCGGGACATACAGGAAAAGTTGTGGCAGAGACGCTGTTGGACGGCGGGCAAAAGGTGCGCGTTGTGGGGCGCAGCAAGCAGCGGCTTGAGGGATTCACGGTGCTGGGCGCGGAGATCTTTGAAGCGAACCTTGCGGATTCGGCGGCGGTGACGAAAGCTTTCAAGGGAGCGAAAGCGGTCTACGCGCTGGTGCCGCCGAATCTTGCCAGTGCGGATTATCGAGCGGAACAGAATGCGGTGACGGAGTCTCTCGCCAAAGCTCTTGAAGCTGCGGGCGTGACTCATGTGGTGGCGCTGAGCAGCTTTGGCGCGGACAAAACGGACAAGACGGGGCCGATTGCCGGGCTTCACGCCATGGAAGAGAGATTTTCGCAAATCCCGAAGCTGAATGCTCTTTTCTTGCGCGCGGGATACTTCATGGAGAATCTGTTGGGGCAAGTGGGAGCCATCAAGAGTTTTGGGATGATGGCTGGGCCGGTACGCGAGGACCTCGCACTGCCGATGATCGCTACTCACGACATCGCGGCAGCGGCGGCCGACGCGCTGGCCAAACTCGATTTCCGCGGCCACCAAACACGCGAATTGCTGGGGCAGCGCGACCTGAACTATCTGAAGATGGCGAAAATCATTGGCGCGGCGATTGGGATTCCGGATTTGAATTACGTTCAACTGCCTGACGAACAGATGATTCAAGCGATGACGCAGATGGGTATATCGAAGAATATGGCCACACTTATCTGTGAGATGGCGGATGCGTTGGACAGCGGGCATGTACGCGCGCTGGAGCCGAGGTCGGCGGCGAACGCTACGCCTACGACGTTTGAGGAGTTTGTGCACGACGTGTTTGTTCCTGCTTATAAGGGGCAGGCGGCTGGCGCCTAAAGACAGATAGAGATTATTGTCCGTCTGATTTTTTGCTCACCTACTTTTACAGATACAGCACAAAAACAGGGACAGGCAGGAGTGCCTGTCCTACTGGTGGTGTGCACTGCCGACCTCTATCCGGCATAATACCCGGGCCTTGGCAAATTCACTGCTCCTTACTGGTGCGTCACAACTCTTGACACTGCGCGGCCGCGGCCCGCGGCGGGGGGCTGCGCTCGCCGATCTCGGAATTATTAAAGACGGAGCGCTGGTGGTGCGCGATGGCCTGATTGCGGCGATAGGAACGCGCGCAAAGATAGAAGCACTTCCGGAAGCGGCCACGGCAGAGAAATTGGAGATCGGCGGCCGCGTCGTGTTGCCGGGTTTCGTCGATTCGCACACCCACCTAATCCACGCCGCCAGCCGCGGGGAAGAGTACGAGCTTAAAATCGCCGGCGCGAACTATGAAGAAATTGCCCGCAAGGGCGGCGGGATTTTGAACTCGGTAAAAAAACTGCGCGCTGCTACATCGGAAGCCTTGAAACAGCGCGCGCGCCATGCGCTTGCCCAATTCGCGGCGTATGGCACTACGACGATCGAGGCAAAGAGCGGATATGGCCTGGATGTGGCTAGCGAATTGAAGATTCTCCGCTTGCACAAAGAACTTGCGGCTGAGCACCCTCTGGATATCGTCTCTACGTTTCTCGGCGCACATGTCGTCCCTGCGGAGTTTCGCGGAACGGCCGAAGGCGTGAATAAATATATCGCGCTGCTAACGGAAAAACTGATTCCCGAAGTAGCGCAAGAAAAGCTCGCGGAGTTCTGCGACGTGTTCTGCGATCGCGGGGCGTTCAGTCGGGAGCAAGCGAAGCAAATCCTCAAAGCAGGCAAGCGCTTCGGCTTGGCGCCCAGGCTGCATGCGGAGCAGCTTACGCGCACGGGCGCGGCGCAGCTTGCTGTGAAGCTTGGCGCAGCCAGTTGCGACCATCTCGAGCAAGTCAATTCCAGCGACATCGCGGCGCTGGCCAAATCCCAGACCGTCGCCACGCTTCTCCCCGGCTGCGATTTCCATCTTGGCTTGAAGCAATACGCGCCAGCCCGCAAGCTAATCGAAGCGGGGGCGATCGTTGCCCTTGCCACGGACTACAATCCTGGCACGAGCCCGACAATGAGCATGCCGATGGTCTTGTCCCTGGCCTGTTCGCAACTGCGGGTGACCCCCGCCGAAGCCATTACCGCGGCGACCATCAACGGAGCCTATGCCCTTCGGCGCGAAAAACACATCGGCTCTCTTGGGGTTGGCAAATTGGCGGACCTCGCCGTCTTCGATGTGGCCGATTACCGCGAAATTCCTTATTATTTTGGGATGAACACCTGTTGGATGACCATGAAGCGGGGTGTCGTGGTCCATGCCGCCGACAAAACCACAACCTGACTCGCGAAAGAAACCGGACAAGAAGATTAAAATCCTGCAAGTAAAGAGGACAGAGCAGAAGTCTTTGCTTGTCGAGCACTTTTATCTCTTTTTGGGAATTCTCTTTGCCGCCGTCACATTCTTTCTCGCAGCGTTCGGCCTACGCTGGGACGAATCCGGTGTGATTGGGCTATGGGTCGTGGGAATCATATTTTTTGTCAAGCAAGTAGCGCAATACATGAAGGGCGCGCCGGTTCCCAAGAAAGAAGAAAAAGAGCCAATGGCGTCTATACCATCGAAGAAGTACACCCCGCCCGCGTTACCCAGGGTGAGCAAGGATTTTCGCCCGATGCCGCCGGAAGGTGACAAAAGATATCCTCCGCCAAGCCCGTTTATTAAGCCTCCCAAATAATCCTTTAACAGTATTTTGCGCAGTCAGAGGTACTTCTCGCGGGGCGCAATTGGCTCTGGAGGCACAAAATCTCCTATGATGTTCTAGTGAGACGCGAGGGATACGTTTGTGATGAAACGACTGATTGAATGCGTGCCGAATTTTTCCGAGGGACGAGACGCCGCGAAGGTCGACGCCATCGTGTCGGCGATGAGCGCCGTCTCCGGCGTCTACGTGCTCGACCGCGAGATGGACGCCGATCACAATCGCTGCGTGATCACTTTGGCGGGCGAGCCAGACTCCGTGGCGGAAGCAGCTCTGCTCGGCGTCGGCAAAGCCATGGAGCTGATCGATTTGACGAAACACACGGGCGCTCACCCGCGCGTCGGGGCAACGGACGTGGTCCCTTTCATTCCCATTGAAGGAGTTACCCTTGAAGATTGCGTGGCGCTCGCGCGGCGCACCGGCCACGAAATCTGGGCGCGCTACCGAATTCCCGTCTTTTTCTACGAAGCAGCCGCGCTGCGGCCCGACCGCGTCAATCTTGAAAACGTGCGCCGAGGGCAGTTTGAAGCCTTGCGCGAGGAGATGAAGCACAATCACGACCGCCAGCCAGACGTCGGCGAACCGAAGGTGCACCCGACAGCGGGCGTGACCGTAGTTGGCGCGCGTAAATTTTTGATCGCTTACAACGTCAATCTCAATACTTCAGATGTCGGCATCGCCAACAAAATAGCCAAAGCCATCCGCTTTTCTTCCGGCGGCCTCCGTTACGTAAAATCCATGGGAGTGGAGTTGAAAGCGCGCAACCTGGCGCAAGTGTCCATCAACCTCACCGATTTCGAACAAACCCCGATGCACCGCGTCTATGAAATGGTCAAGCGCGAAGCGGAGCGCTACGGCGCCTCACCCGTGGGAAGTGAAATCGTCGGTCTCATCCCCAAAAAAGCAATCGAAATGGCCGCGGACTTTTTTTTGCAATTGGAAAACTTCTCTCCCGCGCAGGTGTTTGAAAACAAACTGACCGCTGCGCTCAGCGGAGCGCCGATCGAGGCCACCAAGGACGGCAAACTCGCCAACCTGGCGCGGCCATTCCTGGAAGCTGTGGCCGCTCCGACTGCGACGCCAGGGGGCGGCAGCGTTTCCGCACTCGCCGGCGCCTTGGCGGCTTCGCTTGGCCAGATGGTTGCCGGACTCTCTCGCAAAAAGAAGTCTCAAGCGGGGTATGTCGACAGACTTTCGGCGGAACTCGACGCTTTGCGGCGCACCGCCGACGAACTGACGGAAGCCATCGACCGCGACGCGACTTCCTACGACGCCGTAATGGCTGCGTTCAAGCTGCCGCAAGGTAATGCCGAAGAAACGCACCAGCGGGAAGCGGCAATTCAAGCAGCTACTAAAGTAGCAGCCAACGTCCCGTTGCAGGTGGCGGAGAGTGCCGTTGCCCTTTTCGAACGCTTGGGACAACTGGATGCTATCGCCGCAGCATCCATGAGGTCAGACTTGGAAGTGGCGCGCTACATGGCCGCGGCGGGGGCGCGCGGTGCTTTGGCCAACGTCGAGATCAATCTTGATAGCATTACCGACGGCGCCTACGTGGCGCAGATGCGTACAAGAATCGCGACCCTCCGCGAGCACTTGGGGAATGCGCCGCGCACGACTACCGCGTAGAATAGATCTTCCACCGGCCTTTGAAAGGAGCAGTTCATGAACGTTGCAACGAATCTAAGCCCGGCCCGCATAGGGTCGGCGGTTTACCGATTCTTGGCTACGGGCCTCTTGCTTGTGATGGCCCTGACGCAGCCCAGGCCGACGCAAGCTGGCACGCTTGGCGCGGACGTTATCGGCATGTTCCCGAAGGACGTCGGCGAATTTGGCTATGCCGACATGAAGAAAGCACGCACATTAAAATGGTTTCCGCAATTGCAGGAACAGGTCCTTCCCGAACGGTTTCGCCAATTCGAAAAATTCCTCGCTTCCACCGGCAATGACCCGAATAGTCAGGTCGATGAAATCGCGTGGGCACTCGTTGCCGAGGGGATGACCGCGAAGACCGAGGGTACCGGCTCGGACGCAGTTCCCACCGGTGAACAAATGGTGGGCGTCGCGATCGGCAACTTCAACCAGGACTCGACCGCAGCGTACTTCAAGAAGCAAAAGCTCCCCACGTCAACTTTCCACGGCTATACCTTTTACGCCTTCGGCACCGGAACCGGCGCCACTGATCTCTTCTTTGTATTCATCGACGCAAGCACAGCCGCTTATGGACACAGGAGCGTCCTGGAAAAGATGATTGCGGTGCGTTTCGGCGATGAAGACGGTCTCCTGCGCAACGACAAGTTCTTTTCCCTGATCAATGAAGCCAATACGGGCAGTGCCGTGTGGCTGGTCACCAATCCTGCCTACACTCGCCTGGCGATCCAGCAACTGGCTCCGGAGATCGAACAGTTCCCAGAAGCCGCGAAGCTGGTGATGCGGATGCAAAACTCGATTATCAATGTCGAAGCGGGCAGCGACCTCGACGCGAAAGTCCAGGCGATCTGCGGTTCAACGGAGGATGCCAACACGCTGGGCCAGCTTCTTCAGGCAGGCTTCCTCTACAAGCGTTATCAAGCCCAAAAAGACAATCCAGATCTCGCTGCACTGCTCGATCAGGTTCGCATCACACCTGGGGGCGACCGCGTGACCTTGCACATGTCTCTCAGCGACGATCAGATGAGCTCGCTCATCAAGCACAATACTTTCTCTTTCAAAATGTAAACGTCCAAATTTGCGGCGGTCTTGCCGCACAATAAATACAAAGAGCCGGACACGGAAGCGTGCCCGGCTCTTCTGTTTTTCAGATATATCTAGGCGATGTGCGGTGCGTGGCCCAAGTATTTGGTCAATCGTGTGACGGCCAATCCGTCGTGCGCTTCGTACTGTACGCGGTCGACTCCGCCTAACCCGCCCGAGTTTCCAATCTGGCTCGCAAACCCGGCAATGCGATCCAGTCCCACTGCCGGCTCCCCGCTGCCTGCGTAAGTCATGGCGACTTCAATGCGGTCCCGGTAACGTGTAAGCGTCACCGTCAGGTGCGGGTGCTCCCCGAGCAGGTGTTCGAACGATTCCTCGCACGCAATCACAGTGGACTTTTGCAGGTCGGCAGCTTCGTCGCTCGTCAGTCCCGCAGACTCCGCAAGAAAGCGCGCAGCGCCGCCAGCTGCGGCCGCCAGCCGCACATCGGCGTCAATCTGCAACTCAATGCCCTTGGATTCAGCGTTCACTGTGGTTGCTCGCGAGGGAGACATCGCAAGCTTCCCGGCAATCCGGGCAATAGTAAAGGCCGTCTGCGCAGAGCTTCACGTTTACCTGCCCTTTGCAAATCGTGCAATACTTTTCGCAATTGCACTGGCCTTCTGGCCTGTCACATTGAACGCAAACGACTGGACCCTGCATGGGAGCCTCCAAGAAAACTGTACCTGACGTTGGCTAAACCCAGCAAGCTGGACATTCGGGCCATGCCGCGTTTCTTCCATTACGTTGCACGCCGCTGCTTTGCGCCTCGGCGATTCGTAGCGCTGCGCTTCGGCTTTTTCCTACTGCTGCGCCCTTCTTTGACGCGTTTCGAGGCGCATGTTAATATCACTTTCTTCCTGAGCATACGGAATGGAATCCGTCACGACTCCTGCTATTACCGAACTTCGCAAGACGCCGCTTAACGCGGTGCACAGGCGTTTGGGCGCGAAAATGGTCAATTTCGGCGGCTGGGATATGCCCGTCGAGTACCCCGCAACGGGCGGATTGGTCGCGGAACACAAAGCAGTCCGTTCAAGCGTCGGCGTATTCGACGTCAGCCACATGGGGGATATCCGGATTCGCACCGGCAGCACTCCGGGCGGTGCTCTCGCAGCGGTTCAGCACCTCAGCATGAACGACGCTTCCAAGCTTGCGATCGGACAGGCGCATTATTCGGCGATGCTTTATCCTGAGGGCACGTTCGTCGACGACGTAATCGTTCACCGCCTCGGCGAAGACGACTATTTGCTCGTAATCAACGCCGGCACGAGAGAAAAAGATGTCAACTGGGTTCGCGAAAACACGAAAGGCTTCGACTGCGTCGTCGAGGATCTCAGCGATTCGTACACGCAACTCGCGATCCAGGGACCTCGCGCGCTGGAGCTTTTGCAAACACTTACTGACGCTAATCTCGGCGTTATCAAAAATTATTGGTTCACGCACGGCACAGTCTGCGGGTTAAAGAACACGCTCATCGCGCGCACGGGTTATACCGGCGAAGACGGCTTCGAGATTTACGTTCCGTCGGACGCCGCGACAAGCGAGATGGTTTGGCACAAAGTGATGGAAGCGGGACGCGAGTTCGGCATCATCCCCTGCGGACTTGGCGCACGCAATACGTTGCGTCTCGAAGCGAAAATGGCGCTCTACGGACACGAAATCAGCGACAAAATCAATGTCTGGGAAGCGGGGTTGGATCGCTACTGCAAAATAGAAAAGGGCGATTTCATCGGCCGCGCCGCTCTGGAACGCGCAAGAGCCGCGGGGCAGACGCGGGCGCTAGTCGGTCTCGAGATGGTCGATCGAGGCATCGCGCGAGATGAGTACTGCTGCTCTAACGAAAGAGGCGAAGTGATTGGCGTGGTCACCAGCGGCTCACCCTCGCCGACGCTTTGCAAAAATATCGCGCTCGCTTACGTCCCGCCGACGATGACGACTCTCGGCACACCAATCTACGTGCAGATTCGCGCGCAGAAGTGCAAAGCCCAGGTGGTGGCAACACCGTTCTACAAACGGGCGAAGAAAGCTGTGGCGCCGCAAGCCGCGGCGAATGTCTGAGACAAACAACTATATGGCAGCCCCAGCCTGACGGGGCGGCAAGGAGTGGTCCAATGGCATATCCTGCGAATTATCGTTACACCAAAGAACATGAATGGGTTGACGTAAAAGGTGACGTGGCCGCAATCGGAATTACCGATTACGCGCAGCACGAGCTTGGCGATGTGGTCTTTGTCGAGTTGCCAAAAGTTGGCGCGAAGATCGAAACCGGCAAAACCTTCGGCACTGTTGAGTCCGTGAAAGCCGTCAGCGACATTTACGCTCCGGCCTCGGGCGAAGTCGTCGAAGCCAACGACGTTTTGCACAACACACCTGAAAAAATCAATACCGATCCGCACAGCGCGGGCTGGCTCATCAAGGTACGCCTCGCCAATCCTGCAGAAATCAAGGGCCTCATGGACGCGGCGGCCTACGAAGCCTACATCGCCTCGCAAAGCAAGGAAGCCTCGGCCTGATGCGCTATCTTCCGAAGAGCCCTGCCGAGCGGCAGGATATGCTCGCCGCTATCGGCGCAAAGTCGATCGATGATTTGTTCTCAAGCATCCCGGAGCGTTACCGTCTTCGTGAAGCCCTGAAATTGCCGGGGCCGCTATCCGAAACGGAAGTCATCGACTATTTCAAAGCGCGCGCCGCCGAAAATTCCGGTGGCTACACCAGTTTTCTCGGCGCGGGCGTCTATAATCACCTTCGCTCCGTCGTCACCGATGCCATTATCCAGCGCGGTGAATTTCTCACCTCCTACACCCCTTACCAGGCTGAAATCACGCAGGGCACACTGCAAGCCATCTTCGAATTTCAAACCCTGATGTGCCAACTCACCGGGCAGGAAGTCGCCAACGCTTCCATGTACGACGGTTCCACGGCCACCACCGAAGCCGTGCTGATGGCCGAGCGCCTCACGGCCCGCAGCCGAATTCTTGTCGCGCGCTCCGTCCATCCGGAATACCGCGACGTCCTCAAGACGTACGCAAAAAATTCAGGCTTGCACGTAGACGAGATTGGCTACGGTGCAAGTGGCACGCTGGATCAAAAAGCATTGCAAGCCGCGCTGAAAAACGATGTCGCCGCGGTGGTCGTGCAATCCCCCAACTTTTTCGGCGTGATCGAATCGCTGGCCCCACTCGCCGATGCCGCGCACTCTTCTGGC
>Ga0210395_10003319_pt1 | contig 12394 bp, 10 predicted proteins | sample IncBWH4OmetaG_FD_150861 | JGI IMG/M metagenome (GOLD analysis project Ga0210395, IMG submission 150861) | Forest soil microbial communities from Barre Woods Harvard Forest LTER site, Petersham, Massachusetts, United States - Inc-BW-H-4-O ...
CGCGACGCCCACCCGGACCTGATCGACGCCGCGGACCTCGTCGTGGAGATGACCAAGGTCAAGCACCCGATGGACGCCGGCCAGAAGGGCCAGCGCGGCATCGAGTGGTGAGCGCTCGATGGTGACGATCCCGCGTGTCGTCATCGCGGCGCCCGGCAGCGACCACGGCAAGACGTCGGTCACCACCGGCCTGCTCGGCGCGCTGCGCCAGCGCGGCCTGAAGGTGTCGCCGCACAAGGTCGGGCCGGACTACATCGACCCGGGCTACCACGCGCTCGCGGCCGGCCGGCGTGGCCGCAACCTCGACGCGTGGCTGGTCGGCGAGGACCAGATCGCGCCGATGTTCCTGCACGGGGCGAGCACCCCCGAGCTCGCCGACGTCGCGCTCATCGAGGGCGTCATGGGACTGTTCGACGGAGCGTCCGGCCGCTCCGACTTCGCGTCGACGGCGCACGTCGCGCGGCTGCTGACGGCGCCGGTGATCCTCGTCGTCGACGCCTCGGGCACCGGGCTGTCGGCCGCCGCGCTGCTGCACGGGTTCGCGACCTACGATCCGGGCACCCGGATCGGCGGCGTGATCTTCAACAAGGCGGGCTCGGAGGGTCACGAGCGGCTGCTGCGCCAGGCGGCGGAGGCGGCCGGCGTCCCGGTCCTCGGCGTGATCCGCCGCCGCGACCAGCTCACCGTGCCCTCCCGCCACCTCGGGCTGGTCCCCGCGGCCGAGCTTGGCGGCCCGGCCGCCGGCGCGGTCGCCGCGCTCACCGCCATCGTCGCCGCCAGCGTGGACCTGGACGCGGTGGTGCGGCTCGCCCGCGCCGCGGCTCCGCTTGCGGTGCACCAAGACATTTCGTCCGAACGTACGGTGGCGTCTCTCCCCCGTCCCCGCCTCGCCATCGCGGGCGGGCCTGCCTTCACGTTCGGCTACGCCGAGCACCCCGAGCTGCTCGCCGCCGCCGGCGCCGAGGTCGTCACGTTCGACCCCGTCCGGGACGAGCGGCTCCCGGCCGGGGTGGACGGCCTGATCATCGGCGGCGGCTTCCCCGAGGAGCACGCCGCCGACCTGTCGGCCAACGAGCGGCTGCGGGCACAGGTGGCGGCACTGGCCCGGGCGGGCGCCCCCGTCATCGCCGAGTGCGCGGGCCTGCTGTACCTGTCCCGGTCGCTCGACGGGCACCCGATGTGCGGCGTGCTCGACGCCAGCGGCGCCATGACCGGCAAGCTCACCCTCGGCTACCGTGACGCCGTCGCCGCCGCGACGTCACCGCTCGCCCAGGCCGGGACGCGCGTCCACGGCCACGAGTTCCACCGGACCACCATGACCGCCCGGGACCCCGGCGCGGTGGCCGCCGCGTGGCACTGGCAGCAATCGGGGGCCCCAGTCACCGAAGGCTTCGTTCGCGACGGCGTCCACGCCTCCTACCTGCACACGCACTGGAACGGCATCCCCGGCGCGGCCGCCCGCATCACGGCCGCCGCCCGCGACTACCGACGAGCCCGGGTGGATGGCTGACACATGAGCGACATGACATGGCCGCGGCCTGTGCCCCTGGTCGGTGACCCGACGTCAGCGGCGGACCGGGCCGCCGATCCGGCCGGCTGGGCACTCGGCGAGCCGGTCGCCGCCGCGCTCCGCACCGTGCTGGCCGCGCGCCGAGATGTCCGCCGGTACCGGCCGGACCCGGTTCCGCGAGAGCTGCTGCGCCAGGTGCTGACGGCCGGCCACCAGGCACCGTCGGTCGGGCACTCGCAGCCATGGCGGTTCATCATCGTCACCGAGCAGTCAGCGCGCGACCAGGCCGCGCTGCTGGCCGACCGGGAACGGCTGCGCCAGGCCGCACTGCTCACCCCGGACCGTCGATCCCGGCTGCTCGACCTGCAGCTTGAGGGCATCCGTGAGGCCCCGCTCGGCATTGTCGTGGCGTGCGACCGCCGAGTGCCGCCGGCCGGCGTGCTCGGCCGGGCCAGCTTCGCCGACACGGACATGTGGAGCTGCGCCTGCGCCGTGCAGAACATGTGGCTGGCGGCCCGCGCGGCCGGCCTCGGAATGGGCTGGGTGACGCTGTTGCAGCCCGCCGACCTGGCTGGCCTGCTCCGGCTGCCGGACGGTGTGCAGACTCTTGGCTGGCTGTGCGTCGGCTGGCCCGACGAGCGACCGCCCGACCCAGGGCTGGAACGGTACGGCTGGTCGCGGCGGCTCCCGCTGGACGACGTGATCATCGCCGAGAAGTGGCCAGACGATGGCGGGCCGGCGCAGCCGGTCTCGCACCTGGCCGGCCCGGATCAGCATGCCGTCGTGGCGGGCCGGGACACCGGAGACGACCTGCTGACCGTACCGGGGTCGCTGGGCGTGCTGGACGTCACGATCAACCGCGTGCTGGCGCTCGGCCCGCGGCCACCCTCCGGCGGGACGCTGGTCGTCGCGACGGCGGACCATCCCGTCGCCCGGCTCGGCGTGTCCGCCTATCCGGCGTCCGTCACCGCCGACGTGCTCGCCGCCACCCGGCTCGGCGTCTCGCTCGGCGCCGCGACAGCACGCCAGGCCGGGCTGCGGGTGGAGGCTGTGCACGCACAGACGGCTGGCCCGACCGGTGACCTGGCCGGCAGCGACGCGATGAGCCTGGCTGACGCCACGGCGCTCATCGAGCGGGGCCGGACCCTCGGCCGCGGGCTCGCCGCGGACGGGCTGATCTGCCTCGGCGAAGCGGGGATCGGTAACACCACGGTCGCGGCGGCGCTGAGTTGCGTGCTGCTCGGCCTGGATCCGGCGGCTGCCGTGGGCCTGGGGGCCGGTGCGGACGCGGCGATCCTGGCGCGTAAGAGGGACGTTGTCACGCGCGCCGTCAGCCGGGCCCGGGCGGACCACGGGAACGCTCTCGCCAACCCGCGGGTGCTGGTCGCCGCGCTCGGCGGACCGGAGGTGGCACTGCTGGCCGGGGTGGTGCTCGGTGCCGCACAGCGCCGCGTCCCGGTCGTCCTCGACGGCTTGGTCACCTCGGTCGCGGCGTTGCTCGCGGTGCGACTAGAGCCGGCTGCCGCGAGCGCGCTGATCGCCGGCCAGCAAAGCCGCGAACGCGCGCACGCCGCGGTCTTGACCGAGCTCGGCCTGGAACCGCTGCTGCGGCTGCGGCTGCGCGCAGGCGAGGGAGTCGGCGCGTGCCTGGCGGCCCAGCTGCTGATCACCGCATTGCGGGCACGGCAGGCCGCCGCTCGCGTCCGGTCCAGCCAGCCACGTTGAGACTCGGACGAGCTTCCTCTCAGAGAAACGGGCGCCCGGCGATCTCCGGACCGCCTTCGCGGTCTCTGGTCAGGAAGTAGGAGCCGATCGCGGTGTACGCGGTGTCCATGTAGTTGGTGTGGTTGCCTGCCGTATTGATGTCGCGGAACGCCCGCTCGATCGGGCGCCCCCGGTACACCGCGCTCGATCCGGCCATGTCGAAGATGAGGCCGACCGCCTCCTTCGCCGATCGGACGCAGAAAATGTTCGCCTCCCGCAGGCGAACCCGCAGTTCGAGTGACAGTTCGGGGTGCTCCTTGGCGTCCTCGTAGGCGGCGCGCACGGTCTCGTGCAGAAGCGCCCGCGCGGCGCGAATCAGAACGTCGGCCCGGGCGAACGCGATCTGGTGAGCCTGCATCTGGCCCATCGCCATGTGCCGCGTCGACCCCGGAAGGGGTCTGGTATTGACGGCATCCACGAACGCCTCCAGGGCGGCGGAGGCGATGCCGAGCGCGTGCGCCCCGTGACCCACCTCCGGCATTTCCTTCATCCGGAAGAGTGCCCGGTCATAGACCGGCGCACCGTAGAACCCGGGGTTGACCTGATCATCCGGGACGAAGAGGTCGGTTACCTCGAAGTCGCCGCTTCCGGTGCCCCGCAGGCCGAGGCCGTCCCACGTGTCGATGAGGCGCGCCTGGTCGGCCGGCCAGATCGCGAGCAGGCGCTGCGGCTGACCGGTGGCGTCCACGATGGGCGACCCGTCGGAGTCGCAGACGTACGACATACCGCCGAGCCAGGTCGCGAAGGGAGAACCGCTGGCGAACGGCCACCGCCCGCTGATGCGGTAACCGCCCTCCACGTTGACCGCTTTGCCGCCTATCCGGCCGAGGCTCATCGCGATCATCAGGCGCCCGCCCGCACGCACCCGGAAGCGCTCGAACCGCTCGGGATCGAGGAACGTCAGCCCCACGCCCGACTGGATGAACGCGAGCCACCCGGCCGACGCGTTGATCCGCGCGAGTTCCTCGATCATCTGGAGCCACGCAACCGGCTCGACTTCGAGGCCGCCGACCTCACGCGGGAGCATCGCCCTGAAGACGCCGGCGTCGTAGAACGCGGCCACGAGTGGCGGCGGAATGCGCCCCTCCTCAAGAGCCTCCGCGTGCTCGCGGATCAGCGGCTCCAGAGAGCGCGCGATATCGAGGAGCGAGACACCTTCGCCATCCGTGACGTCGATCGCACCGGGGTCGAAGATGGCCATCAGCAACCTCCATCGCGTCCGCACGGCGTCGTCGGGGTGGACCCGCCACGACGGAAGCTAACACAGATTCCTGATCTGACGACCCGCCGGCAACTCGAACCGCTCGTCACCATCCACCAGGTCGCCGCTGGCCGCGAAGCGACCGCCGCCATGCGATCCGACGCCGCATAGCCGCACGCGATCGCGCCGTACGCCTCCGCCGCAACGCGCCGGTCAGCCGGTCCGGGCACCGCTGATGATGGCGCCGACCGCGAAAGCGAAGCGCTGGGCGTCGTCGCCCTGGGTCAGGGTGGCCGCCATGCTGGTGATGGCCGGGTAGCGGTCCGCGGGCAGGGCGGCGTACAGCTCGCGCACGGTCCCGATGTAGTCAGCGCCCACCGACTTGTGGTGCGGGGCGGTGGGCGCGCGGCGGCGCTCGATGCCGTGCTCGACCGCTGTCGCGACCGTCAGCAGGTACAGCGCGTCGGTGGCCCAGGCGGCCGCCTGGTCGGGGATCCCGCCGGCCCGCATCAGCGCGAGCGCGTTCTCGGTGATGGCGAGCGCGGATGGCCACGTGGGGATTGATCCGAGCGCGACCTGGGCAAGCCCCGGGTAGCGGCACAGCGCGTCGAGGGTGGCCGTGAACAGCCCGGCAAGCTGCTCCTGCCAGCGCTCGAAGTCCACGGCGACCAGCGGAACCTCCGATAGCGCGCGGTCGAGCAGCCGTTCCAGCAGGTCGTCGCGGTTGGCGACGTAGACGTACAGCGAGGCGGGTCCGGTGTCGAGGCGCTGCGCGACATTCCGCAGCGTTACCGCGTCGAGCCCGTCCTGCTGCACGAGCTCGAGCGCTGTCTCGACGATCGCCGCCCGGCTCAGCGGGGGCTTCGCGGGGCGGTCGCGGCGACTGCGCGGTTCACTGAGCTGGGTCACATCCGCTAGCATAGCACTTGACAGAACGTTATTCGTAACGAATGATGTTCGTAACGAACAAGGATCGCTAGTGGTTGGGGGGCCACCATGAGTCCTGTTTCCAGTGATTACATCGTGATCGGCGCCGGGTCGGCGGGGTGCGTCGTGGCGTCGCGGCTGAGCGAGGACCCGGACGTCACCGTTCTCCTGCTCGAGGCCGGCGGCGACGGCCTGCTCGACCTCGTGCGCGACCCGCTGCGATGGCCGGCGCTCAGCGGCACCGAGCGGGACTGGGCATACGAGACGACCGTCCAGCGCGGCACCGGGCATGCGCACGCGCTACCGCGCGGCCGCGGCCTCGGCGGCTCGCACGCCATCAACGCGACGGCGTTCCAGCGCGGTCACCGCACCGACTTCGACTCCTGGGCCTACGCCGGAAACCCGGGCTGGGCATACGAGCAGGTGCTGCCCTACTTCAAGCGGATCGAGGATGTCCCGCACGGGGACCCGCGCTACCGCGGCCGGGGCGGCCCGCTCGCGGTCGGGCCGACGGCACGGCCGCACCCGCTGACGCTGGCGTTCACCGAGGCTTGCCAGCAGGCCGGCCATCCGCTGCGGGAGGACTTCAACTGCCGCGAGCTGGACGGAACGGGCCTGCAGGACCTGACAATCACCGAAGACCGCCGGCAGACCACGGCCGACGCCTACCTGCGCCCGGTGCTGTCCCGCCGGAATCTCACCGTCAAGCTCGGCGCCTCGGTGCTGCGGCTGATCGTCGAGGGCGGCCGCTGCACCGGGGTCGAGTACCGCCACGAGGGCCGGCTCGAGCGGGTGCGCGCCGACGCCGAGGTGGTGCTGTGCGCGGGCGCGATCGACTCGCCGCGGCTGCTGATGCTGTCCGGGATCGGCGACCCCGCCGAGCTTTCCAGTCTCGGCATCGACACCGTCGCCGACGTGCCGGGGGTCGGCCGCAACTTGCACGACCACATCCTGCTGTGCGGCATCTGCGTCGAGGCCCGGCAGCCGGTCCCGGCGGGCACCGGCAACCCGGGGGTGGCGGTGCTCTACTGGCGCAGCGACGACGCCCTGCCAGGGCCTGACCTGCAGATCGTCCTGATCCACGCCCCGTACCTCAACCCGTGGCAGGAACCGGTCGCCAACGCTTACACGTTCGCGGTCGGGCACGTACGGCCGGCGAGCCGCGGCCGGCTGTCGCTGGCCTCCGCCGACCCGGGGCGGCGGCCGGTGATCGACCCGGGCTACCTGGACGAGCGGCACGACCTGGAAACTCTCGTCGCGGGCGTGCGGAAGGCGCTGGAGCTGCGCACCCAGCCGGCGTTGGGACCGTGGCGGGGCCGCGATGCCATGTCGGGCATCGAGCAGGCCGGGCCGCCGGCTCTGGCCGAGTTCGTCAGGCACGGGGCGAGCACGTTCAGCCACGCCGTGGGCACCTGCCGGATGGGGGTCGATGACCATGCCGTCGTGGACCCGAAGCTTAAGGTCCACGGCCTGCGGGGGCTGCGCGTCGCCGACGCCTCGGTCATGCCGTCGATAACGTCGACCGCCACCAACGCCACAACCATCATGATCGGCGAGAAAGCCGCCGACCTCATCCGCGGCCGGACACCCGCGTCCCAGCCCGCCGCCGTCGCCGCCCGCGCGTGAAACGAAATGACTAGAGGGGGAAACATCATGTCTGCTCAGCCGACGCTCGGCCAGTACGTCATCGGCGTCGAGGGCCTGGCCCTCATGCGGCAGGGGTTCACCGGTGACGCCGCCGCGCGCTGCACGCGCACCACGGAGATCCGCGACCTGCTCGCCCGGCTCGACCGGGAGGCCCGCTTCCGGGCACCCGTCGCCACCGAGTATGACCTGGGGACCGGGTACCAGGAATGGTCGGCGACCTACGACGAGCCGTTGCGGCTGTTCCCCATCGAGGAACCGCCGATGCGGGCGCTCATCGAGACGCTCCCGCCCGGGACGGTCCTCGACGCCGCGTGCGGGACCGGCCGGTACGCCGCCATCCTCGCCGGCCGGGGCCACGAAGTGATCGGCGTCGACCAGTCCGGCGCCATGCTGGACATAGCCCGCACGAAGCTGCCGTCCGCCCGCTTCCTTGAGGGTGACCTGACGGCGCTCCCGCTGGCCAGCCGCTCCGTGGACGCCGTGGTATGCGCGCTGGCCCTCGTGCACGTCCCGGAGGTCGCTAGCACGCTACGCGAGTTCGCCCGCGTCCTGCGGCCCGGGGGCCGGCTCGTCATCAGCGACGTCCACCCGTTCTTGGTCACGCTCGGCTGGCAGGCCCAATTCCCCGCGCAGGACGGCGGGGACGGGGAGGACCCCCAGCGGGGGTTCATGCGCCTGCACGCCCATCTGGCCTCCGAGTACACCGCCGCGGCAACCGCCGCCGGGCTGCGGCTGCGCAGCCTCGCGGAGCCGCCGCTCACCGAGTCGGCCGTGGTCACCCCGGCCGCCGGTATCGTCCCCGATGCCAACCGCGCCGCCTTCACCGGCCTGCCCGCGGTGTTCGTCTGGGACTTCGAGCTCGCCGGCTGACCCGGCTGCCTTCCATTCCCGGTAGCGATCCGGGCAGCAGCTGGCGCAGGGGCGGTAGCCCGCGGCGATCGCTGTCGCTTCATCGGCGAAGAACACGCGGAAGCGGACGTAGCCGCCGCGGGCGATCGCGCGCATCGCGGCGGGGCAGTCCAGGCGGCCGTAGATCTTGGCGCGGCGGTGCCCTCCCCACCGGCCCTGGGCGGCCGACTGGTAGGCCTGGCCGTCGCCGCCGAGCAGCGTGTAGGTCCTGGCCTCGCCGCTCACGCCGCGTCGTGGAAGACCAGCCCGAGCGTGTGCCGCCGGCCGGACCGGATCGCGGACACGCCGTGCCGTACCGGGGCGGCTGACCATCCCCGTGCCGAGCGGACGGGCCTGTCCCTGGTCGTGAACACGTATCCGTGCCCCTGCGGCAGCAGCGTGGCGGTGCCGCGGGACTGCGCACGGGGACGCTGTTCGAGGAGCAGGAACTCTCCTCCGCTGTGGTCGACCCCTGGCTCGTTCAGGTTGATCACGACTTGCAGCGGGAAGACCAGGTCGCCGTACAGATCGCGGTGCAGGGCGTTCCAGTCTCCCTGGCCGTACCGCAGCAGGATGGCTGTCGACTTGGCCTGTCCGGCGTCGTGGCACATCCGCAGCCATTCCTCCAGCGTGTCCGGCCACGGGGCCGGGCGGCCGAGCTTGGCCCACCAGTCGCGGGCGATCGGCAGCAGCCAGGGATAGAGCGCCTGCTTGAGCCGCTCGACCGGTTCCGGGTACGGGGCCTTGAAGTACCGGTACTCACCCTCGCCGAAACGGTGGCGGCCCATGTCGATCGTGGCGCGGAAGAGCCCCTTGTCCTCGTACAGGGAGCGGATCCGCCCGGTTTCCGCCGGAGTGAGCAGCTGCGGCAGCAGCCCGCCGCCATAGTCGTTGACCTCAGCCGTTACGGCGTCCCAGTCGGCGGAGTCGACCCGCTCCAGCCACGGGTCGCGTACGTCGGTGCTCATGCTGCTGCCTCCAGGTTCAGGAGCGTGGTCTTGGCGGCGGGGCCGCCGACGTAGCGGCCGGGCGTGCCGTCGCTGCGGAGCACGCGATGGCAGGGCACCACGACCGGCAGCGGGTTGGTGGCGCAGGCCGTGCCGACCGCCCTGACCGCTTTCGGGTTGCCGACGAGCTCGGCGACCTGCCGGTAGCTCCGGGTCTGCCCGTAGCCGATCGACGGCAGCTGCTGTTGCACCAGCCGCCGGAACCCCTTGGACAGCGACAGGTCCAGCGGGAGGTCGAAGGCATGGCGCCGTCCGCCGAAGTACTCCTCCAGCTCCCGCGCCGCCGCGTCCAGGCGCTTGGGGGCCCGCAGCACGCGGGGACTGAGCCTGCCCGCGAGGGTCTCAAGCACGCGGTCGTGGTCCTCGACGTCGTAGGCGACGCGCACCAGCCCGCGCGGCGTGGCCGCCAGCAGGAGTGAGCCCACGGGAGAGTCGACCGTCCGGTACGCGACGTCAAGCAGCCCCTCGTTCTCCGCGGCCAGCTCGAGGTTCCGGTGCAGCCACGCCAGCGTGCCGGCGTCAGCGGGAGTGCTGAAAAGATCAGTGTGCTCATTCATCAGGGACTCCGCCCGGGTAGTTCTTCCGCAGGTTCTTGATCCCATCGGCAGCGGCCCTGCGCGCCGCCTCGGTGGTGCCGCCGATGACTCCCGCGATCTCGGCGTAGGGCAGCCCGGCGACATAGTGGTAGGCGACCGCCTGGCGCTGCTTGTCAGGCAGCGCCCGTACCGCCTGCCACAGGCCGTCGTCGTCCCCGCCCCGCACGCCGGGCCCGGCCGGCTCCTCGGGAAGCTCCCCGACCGGGACCGGGCGCCGGGCGCCGGCCCGCAGCACGTCGATGGCCTTGCGGTGCGCGATCGTGACCAGCCACGCCTCCACGTTGGCGGTCTCCGGCAGGTCCGGGTACGCGCGCATCGCCGAGAGAAACGTCTCCGACCAGGCGTCGTCCGCGTCATGACTGCCGAGCAGCACCCGGCAGACGCGCAGCACGGTGCCGCCGTGCTCGGCCACGACCTTCTCGAACGGCTGCTTGCCCATACCCGGAAGACGCTCCCCCGCCGCAGAACGTGAGGTCTGGAAAGGACGCTAGCTGATCAGGAGCTCCACAACAGCAGTTGGCTCGGCTCTGGAGCCAGCGCGTGCTCGAGCTCGAGCAGTGCTCGCTTGCGGGCGATGCCGCCGGCGTAGCCAGTCAGGTTGCCCGTCGCTCCGATCACCCGGTGGCAGGGGATCAGGATGCAGAGCGGGTTGCGCCCCATCAGCGCGCCGAGGTCCTTGGCCGTGATCCGCAGCTCGCGGGCGAGCGTCCCGTAGGTGGTCGTCGTGCCGTACGGGATCTGCGCGACGAGCCGCAGCACCGCGGCCTGCTCGGGGCTGGCGATCAGCCGGAGCGGCACGTCGAACGTCGGCCGCGTGCCGGCGAAGTACTCGTCCAGCTGCCCGGCCACCACGTCGAAGCCGTCGTCAGCGCGCGAGCCGAGAGCGTCCTGCGGGGGGCGATACCAGTGGTGCGGGAAGTACAAGCCGACCAGCTCTTCGCCTTCACGGACGAGGGTCAGCTCGCCCAGTGGGCTCGGGATCGTCGTGTGCACGCGCGCTGTCTCAGGTGAGAAAGCCATCATCCGCCGCCTTCCGTGACCGCCCGATGGTCCTCGGGCATCACTAGGGAGACGCCCCGGGACGAGCAGTCGTGAGGTCGGGCCGAACCGGTGGTGACTCGCTCGGACGCACCGACCGGGATGGCCGTCTCAGTCGGGCGTGACCGGCTCGTCGGGCAGCTCAGTGCTTTCTCCTGGCACGTCGGGGACGACGAGTTCGCTGGGCTCGAACCCGCCTTCGGCGGCCACGGCGGCGAGTTCGTAACCCAGTGACTCGGGGGTGGCAGGTGCCGGCGGGCGCCGGCCGGTCATTGCCGAGGCGATGGCCGCGATGACGCAAGCGGCGATGGCGAACCCGAAGGCCACGCCGAGGCCGGCGTGGAACGGTTCGGTGATCAGGTGCGGGAAGAACTCTCGCCCGGCCACGTAGGCGGCATGCGCCGGCGGCAGGTGCGACAGCAGCGGGCCGAGTAGCTGCTGCATCGGGTTGTAGCCGAGGAAGGAGGCGAACAGCACGCCGATCGGAGGCAGGTGCGAGATCGGCGCGGCCGCGGCGGCCGGGACGCCCTGGGCGGTGAGACCGCTCAACAAGGCCGACGGCAGCTTGCTCGATAGGCCGGCCACCATCAGGGTGAAGAAGATGCCGATCGACAGCACGAACGCGGAGTTCTGGAAGGTGGCGATCATGCCGCCCGCCGCGCCGCGCTGGTTGGCCGGAGCCGAGTTCATCATCTCCGCCCAGTTCGGCGAGAAGAACAGGCCGGAGCCGAAGCCGTTGAGGGCGATGACGACCGCGAACTCCCAGTAGGCGAAGTTCACCGGGACGAATATCAGCATCAGGAAGGTCGCTCCCGTCAGCAGCGCGCCGCCCACGGTGAACGCCTTGGCGCCGAACTTGTCGGACAGCACACCGGATAGCGGGGCGGACACCAGGAAGCCGGTCGTCAGCGGCACCAGATAGATGCCAGCCCACAGCGGGGTCTGGCTGTAGCTGTAGCCGTGCAGCGGCAGCCAGATGCCCTGCAGCCAGATGATCAACATGAACTGCATGCCGCCGCGGCCCATCGCCAGCATCAGGCTCGCGATGTTCCCGGCGGTGAACGCCCGGATCTTGAACAGCGAGATCCGGAACAGCGGCTCGGCGACCTTGGTCTCGACGTACACGAAGATCACTAGCAGCGCCAGTCCGCCGAAGAGCGCGGTGAGCACCCACGGGTTGGTCCAGCCCATCGGGTGCCCGCCATAGGGCAGCAGGCCGTACGTGATGCCGACCAGGATGGCGACCAGGCCGCCGCCGAACAGCAGGTTTCCCCACCAGTCCATCTGCGCGCGCTTGCGCACCCCGATGTCGTGCAGCATGAAGTAGGCCCACACGGTGCCGAACACGCCGATCGGCGCCGAGACCAGGAAGATCAGGTGCCAGTTGATGGGGGCGAGGAGGCCGCCGAGGATCAGGCCGATGAACGACCCGGCGATGGCCGCGATCGAGTTCACGCTGAGGGCGGTGCCGCGCTGGTTGGCCGGGAACGCGTCGGTGACGATCGCCGCGGCGTTGGCGAACAAGAACGCGCCGCCGATGCCCTGGACGACCCGCCAGACGATCAGCCACATCGCTCCGTCCGCCCCGTGCATCCAGGTCACGGTCAGGAAGATCGAGGCCACGCTGAAGACCGCGAAGCCCAGGGTGTACATCCGCACCCGGCCGAACATGTCCCCGAGGCGGCCGAAGGAGACGACCAGGACCGCGGAGACCACCAGGAACCCCATGAACATCCACAGCAGGTAGCTCGTGTTCCCAGGGCTCAGCGGGTCCAGCCCGATGCCGTGGAACACGGCGGGCAGCGCGATCAACACG
>Ga0210395_10003320_pt1 | contig 12393 bp, 10 predicted proteins | sample IncBWH4OmetaG_FD_150861 | JGI IMG/M metagenome (GOLD analysis project Ga0210395, IMG submission 150861) | Forest soil microbial communities from Barre Woods Harvard Forest LTER site, Petersham, Massachusetts, United States - Inc-BW-H-4-O ...
GACTGAACGCTGATCCGAAAAAGCGCGACCCCGTCCGGTCGACGTCATCCTGAGCGGCCGTCAGGCCGCGAAGGATCTGGCGCGGATTGGCAGTACGCTTGAAACGCTCACGCAGCACTCTTCTCCCGCTTGTATTCGTCGAATTTTTCCAGGAATCGGTCAATGTCTTTTTTCTGCAGATAGTACGGCGTGGACAATCGCAGCTTGGACGGCTCTCCGCCACGGATGCGGATCTTGTGCGTCTTCCACATCCACGTCTCCAGATCCATGCGCTGGATCGGAGGAACATTGACTGTGGCTATGGCGCAGCGCAGCGCCGGGTCAGGGGAAGTCCACGATTCTGCTCCGCGTTTGATCATCTGCGCGAGAATGTAGTCGCAGAGCTCACGATGGCGGCGCTCGATCCGGTCAATTCCGATTTCGTTAGCAAGGTTGATGGCCGCTAGCAGTCCCCACAGGGTGGGCACGTTCGACGAACCAATCCGCTGGAATCGCTCAGCTCGGAGGTTCGCTTCATCCCAGCCTTCGGTCGCAATCGTATTCCACATCCGGTCGATGACTTCATCGCGCACGTACAGGAAGCCCGATCCTTTGGGCGCCTGCAGCCACTTGTGCGGGCTGGAAGAATACATGTCGCAGCCGATCTCCTGCAGGTTGAGATGCATCATGCCGGTTACGTGCGCCCCATCCACGGCCGACAGGACATTCTTCGAGCGTGCCAGCGAGCAGAGTTCCTTCGCCGGAAGAACGACGCCAGTCACGGTGGTGATATGGCTGAAAAAGATCACGCGCGTACGATCGCCGATGGCATCGTTGAACAGATTCAAAACCTGGCTGGCATCTTTGACGGGCTTGGGCAAAGTCACGGTCTTGACCACGACTCCATAACGCTTCGCTCTCAGCCGCCAAGGCTGAAGGCCTCCCGGATGTTCTTGATCGGTCATGAGCACTTCGTCACCCTGCTTCAAATCAATTCCGTTCGCGATATAGCTGTTGGCCTCGGTGGCATTGCGAACCAGGGCAATCTCGTCGCGCTTGCATCCCACAAACTCGGCCAGGGGATCACGAAACTGGTTCCACGCGGCGTATCCCCAAATGGGGTAATCCTCAGGATCCTGTTGGTCCATTTTTTCGGTTTGGGTGTAGCCGTCAAAAATGGCTCGCAGAACGGGAGCAGGGCTTGACCCGACGGTGCCGTTGTTCAAATAGACCTCACCGGACGGAATGAGAAACTGCTTGGGAAGCTCGGCCCAATAGGCATCCTGGTTGCGGCTGTAAAGAGCGGCATCGGGAAGCGCCGAGGGCACGGATTGCAGTTGCGCCCGCAGGCGACTGGGCAAAGCGAGAGCGGCAAGACCCGAGGTGGCACTGAGGAAGCGTCGGCGATCGAGCAAGAAAAACCTCCGGACACTTGGACGGCGCCATGTTACGACTGTGAGAGAGCTAGCGCAAGACCGCTGCGCCGGCGGATCGGCCCCGCGAAAATCCTGCAGATGAGAAATAGGCGTGGCACCTCACGTGTTATAGTTGGCTCGATTCTCGCTGGAGGCAAAAGGGATTTCCTCCGGCGATCGAAGGATCAGCAATTGAAGGATTTTCGATGAAGAAAGCACTGCAGGTTTTCGTGGTTCTGTCACTTGCCCTTTTGCTGCTTTCGGCCGACGGCAGTCAGACTATCTATGGATACATATCTTGTTCCGCGTGCGGCGCCAAAGGAGCGGCCAATGGTCATGCTGAGTGCATGGAAAAATGTCTTGCCAAGGGCGCTGAGGTTGTGTTGGTGACGGATGACACTAATAAGAAGATTATACGAATCAACAATCCGGACGCGGTTAGCGGACACCGTGCGCAACGGGTTGCCCTGTATGGATACTTTAAAGATTCCGGCTTCTACATCATTAGCGTAAGAATGATCTAGCAACTCGGGAACCTTGTCTTCTGCCAAATGACCTTTAAGATTGACCCAACGGATATCGAATCAACCAGCAACCGACGGCACAGGTCCTCAGCATCAACATGGAACGGCCCCCTCCTTTTTGGCGGCTTTTCGATGAGCGCGATTCCAAACGGGTCCACAGCTCAGGAGGTGTTTTCAGGCATAAAGGTCGTGCCCCGACTGGAATCCTGTTTTTGCTCCGCCCGTGCCCGGCGTCGGAGGCTGCGTCGTAATGATTCGAACTGGGGTACCCTGGATAACCTTCTTGGTTGATTCTGCGTCGAACTTCTTAGGGAATAGTGCGGAATACCAGTTGCGCCAAGGCGTATAATTGGGACACAGGCCCGCCCTGGGCGGAAAAACGGAGTTTGGCTATGAAGTTCCGACTCTTGCTGTTAACGGCTGCGCTGTTCACCATTAGCAATCTCACCCCGGTGGCTTTTGGGCAAACCGGCGCTCCCGGTAGCCAGCCGACTCCTGGCTCCGCCCCCGGCAACCCAGTCCCTAGCGGCGATCCGGGGGTTTCAGGCACTGCTCCTCAGAGCAGCGCCAGCGGCTCTGGTACGCAAGGAACTCAAAGCGCTCCAGTGCAGCCCGCCGATCCCGACAAGGTCAAGCACGACGGTGGTAAGGACGACGTGGATGCCGTCGGCAATCGGAAGATTGGCCAGCGTGGCGTGGGCAACTGGTACTCCATCGAGACCGACATCAAGATGGGGAAACAATATTCCCAGATGGTGGATTCGAGTTCGAAGTTCGTGGTCGATCCCGTAGTCACGGAGTATGTGAATCGTCTGGGCCAGAATTTGGTTCGTAACTCGGATGCGCAGGTTCCTTTCTCCTTCAAGATTATTGACTCCGACGTGGTCAATGCTATGTCTCTTCCCGGTGGCTTCGTGTATGTAGACTCGGCGACGATACTGGCTGCGGACGGAGAAGCGGAACTGGCCGGCGTTATGGCTCACGAAATCGCGCATGTGTGCGCCCGCCATGCCACCCGGCAGTTGACCCGCTCGCAGTACGCGAACTTTGCCACCATACCGCTGATTTTCGTCGGCGGGGGGATTGGATACGCAGCGTATGAGGCCGCCGGCCTCGCCTTGCCCTTGACCTTCCTGAGCTTCCAGCGTTCGTTTGAGGCGGAGGCTGACTATCTGGGCTTGCAATATATGTACAAGGCGGGATACGACCCACAATCATTCGTGGCCTTCTTTGAGAAGCTACAGGCCATGGAAAAGCAGAAGCCGGGAACGCTGGCCAAGGCGTTTGCTTCTCATCCTCAGACCCCGGACCGCATTGCCAAATCCCAGGAAGAGATTGAGAAGATCCTGCCCGCCCGGCAGGAATATACGGTAACTACATCCGAATTTGATGACGTCAAATCGCGTTTGGCCTCGCTTGAAAACCGGCGCAAGGTTAACGATAACAAGGACACCAACAAGCCCAGTCTACGGCGGGCCTCGGCCACGGACACGCCCGGCAATAGTGGGAGCACGAGCAGCGACGACGATAAGCCAACGCTGAAGCGGAGGGACGACAGCAACAACAACTAGCTTCCCTCGGCGGCGACGGGTTACAACTCGTCCCCACACAAGTAAACCACCGGCGGCTGTATCCCGCCGGTTTTGTTTTGCTCACGATGCTAAAATCCCCCCGTGAGGACCGACATCCTGCCGTTGTGCGACAAGCATTATCGAACCATGGAGTTTTTGCTGGCTCCGTTCAGCGTCAACTATTCGGTTGAGTTTTTCCGCTGCACCGACAAGTTTTGTCAGCGCTGCTTCAGCGAATCCCTGGGATATGTGACTCCGAAAAGGGATGAGCCGCCCGTTGTCTCGAATGATCAGCCAGCATGCGACAAGCACGGGCGGCCGATGTTTATCTCCAGTCTTGACCGGCAGCGAAATGTCCTGAGGTACGTGTGTCCCGAGCCAGGGTGTCGGGAGACAGCGCTCCGGGGATAGAGCGGAAATGCCATCCCCGAGACTTTGAGCGAGCAACCTTCTTTCGAGTTTTGCGCTTCAAAGAGGGGCTTGTCGGAATCGTCGTCCAATTCGAGCCTCGCATTCCACCCGGCGCAAGTCGTCCACGCAAAGTTTTTTGAGAATTGTGCAATATTTTGCGGCGACTGAACCGTATTAGTTAAAGAAGTTCCTCAATAGTTGGGATTTTGACTGGAGATTGCTTTTTGTTGCTCTGTAACATAAAGAAACGATTGGCTTAATTGATGCTGGAGACTTTAGACACTAGGGCTTTCTACCACTTGTAGGATTCTACAAGGTTCGGTACGCTTTTGATCACGTAGGGTCGTACTCGGCACCGGGTTGCGTGCCGACTCCCGCTGGGGTTTCGATGGCCTTTCCACAGTCGCGGAACGTGACTGAGAGGGCGGAGCTACGAAAACGTGCTGGAGACTCGCACTTCTCGGCCGAGCGATTCGGCGTCTCTCCCCTTTCGCGCTTACGGATGTGCCAGCGGTGAGTTCTGTCTGGCGGCTCCCGTCGTCCTATCATGAATTTCTCCAAAAAGACTCGTCAGTACGACTACATCCCTTCAGCGGCCGCCTCGCATCTATTAAGTCCGCGGGACAATGCCGGTCGAACTATCGAAAAATTGGAGGCTCACTCTCCCGGTTTTCGACGTAACATTACAGTCTGTGAGCGAGCAGGACTCTTTATGAAGAACTGGCTATTTCTCTTTGCTATTGCGTTAGCGGTGATGACTGCGCAGCTCAGGTGTTCCGGACAATCGCAGCCTCAGGCCGCCACGGGTCCTGCTGTCAATCAGACGCCCCCGGCTTCGAGTGGTGGAAACAATCCCGAATTCCACTCGCGCGATTCTCGTTACCACATCGAACCGGGGGACACGTTCGACATTAATTTCGAACTCAGCCCCGAGTTTAATCAGCAGGCGGTTGCGGTTCAGCCCGATGGCTTCGTCACGGTGCACGGAATTTCCGACATCAAAGTTCAGGGCAAGACCGTACCTGAACTCACGGAGGCGTTGCGGACGGCCTACAGCAAGATCCTGAATAACCCGCAAATCTCGGTCGTCCTGAAAGATTTTCAAAAGCCATATTTCATTGCGGATGGGCAAGTTGCTCGTCCCGGCAAGTACGACCTCCGAGGTGACACCACCCTGACAGAAGCTATCGCCATGGCAGGGGGATTTCTAGATACTGCGAAGCACTCACAGGTAGTGCTGTTCCGGAAGGTTGACGCAAATTGGACTTCGGCCGAGCTCATCGACGTGAAAAAGATGGAGAATGAACGCAATTACCGGGAAGACCCCTTCCTGCATCCCGGCGACATGTTGTTTGTACCGAAGAATCGTCTGTCCAAGGTTAAGCCCTTCCTGCCCACTGGCAGTGTGGGGGCTTTCGCCCCGATCTTTTAGTCGAGGTTATCTATGAACGACCGCGATGTAATGCCCGTGCAGGAGAGGGGAACTTTCAGTTTCTCTTTACGCGACCTGGTGGCGGTTGGTTTCCGCCACAAGCGAATCGCCATGCTCTGCTTTTTCGGGTTTCTGTTGGGTTCGGTGTTGGCGGCTATTTTTCAGCCCGCGCAGTATCGCGCCACGACCAAATTCCTCGTGGACCGAGAGCGCCAAGATCCCGTCGTAAGCCCGGAACAGAACGCACCGGTCGTGATGCGCGGTGAAGTCTCCGAGGAAGAACTCAACTCTGAAATCGAACTGCTGCAGAGCGGGGACGTGTTGCGGCAGGTGGTCACCTCCTGTGGACTGGACCAGCACAAGTCGATCAGGGAATATGTTTTCGGTCGCTTGAGCCAGGAAAAGAAAATTGCGAAAGCGACGGAACGGCTGCAGAACGCTCTGCAAATCGAGCCGATGAAGAAGAGTGATCTAATCAGCGTAAGCTACACCTCCGAAGATCCCCAGCTGGCGGCCCGAGTCCTGCGAGCTCTGGGAGATGCATACATTCAAAAACACGTGGAGGTGCACAGCCAGCCGGGACAGGTCAAATTCTTTGATGAAGAGACTGAGCGTTACAAGAAGGACTTAAGCGACGCAGAAGCACAACTCAAGACGTTCTCGCAGGAACCGGATGGGGTTGCTCCACAGATGACCAGGGACATTACTCTGCAAAAATTGAGCGAGTTTCGCTCCAGCTTGCAGCAAACCCGGGCGGAAATGGCGTCCACCGAGCAGCGAATTAACACTTTGCAGAAGCAAGCCGGCACCACCCCTGAGCGGCTCACCACCTCGATGCGGAGCCAAGATGACGCCCAGGTTTTGCAGGGCCTCAAGAACACTCTGATGACCTTGGAAATTAAGCGCACCGAGTTGCTGACAAAATATCAGCCGACCTATCCCCTGGTACAGGAAGCAGACAAGCAGATCGCTGATACGCAGGCTTCCATCGCAAGGGAAGAAGGCAAGCCCATCAAAGAAGAGACGACCGACCGCAACCCGACCTACTCCTGGATCAACGAAGAGCTCGCCAAAGCCAAATCTGAGTACAGTGGGTTGCAAGCGCGGGCGGCAGCGCAGCAGGCCATCGTTGAAAAGTACGATTCCCAGACCCGAGACCTGGAGCAGAAGGGACTCATGGAGCAGGATTTGCTACGCACCGTGAAGACCGATGAGGAGAACTACCTCTTATATCAGCGCAAGCGAGAGCAGGCGCGAATGACTGAGGCCTTGGACCGCACTCGCATTGTTAACGTGGCCATCGCCGAACAACCTGTGGTACCTAGTCTGCCGTCGAATTCCCCAGCAATGGTCGTATTGCTTGGCACTGTGCTCGCCATCGTGGTGACGTTGGGCGCTGTGTTCATCCAGGAATTCATGGATCCATCTTTCCGGACGCCGGCAGAGGTTTCTGCGGAACTGAACATTCCCGTGCTCGCTTCTGTGGCCCAGCGCTTCGAAGATTTCCGGGGCACCGGCACCGACGGAAAGTATTCTCCATCGATCCCCCTAACTTCGACAGTTGGCGAACGAAGCGGGAACTGAATCAGGAAAGGGATCTCACAGGGCGATCATGAGTAGAAACTTCGAGCTGTTGGACCAGTTGCGCAGGACGCAAGAAATACTGCAAACGGATTCCGAGCCCTTGTCGGCGACGGTTCTTCCCGCGGAGGCCTTCACCGCTGCAGTTCCTGCCCTGGAAATTAATGAAGAAACGCGAGAAGAAATAGGCAAGTTGGTGCAGCGATTGTTCCTGCTACCTGGTAGGGAAGCCGCCCACCACGTGGTATTCACCGGCACGGAATCGGGTGGCGGGTGTAGCTGGATTTGCGCCCGTGTGGGCGAGATACTGGCTTCGCAGGTTACGAGTTCGGTGTGCATTGTGGATTGCAGTTTGCGAGCTCCTTCCTTGCACGAGCAATTCAAAGTTGACAACCACTACGGATTGACCGATGCGCTGATTGGGGATGCCCCCATTCGTCAATACGCCCAACAGCTGTCCCGTCCGAATCTGTGGTTGGTGAGCAGCGGTGCGGAGAATAACAATTCGCAGGAGTTGCTGACCTCGGGCCGCATGCGTATGCGCATAGCCGAGCTGCGCGCTGAGTTCAATTATGTCCTGATGGATGTGGCGCCGTTCAATGTCTGCAATCACGCGATGGTTTTCGGTGGACAGTCGGATGGCTTGGTTCTGGTACTGAAGGCGAACTCTACCCGCCGCGATGCGACTCGAGAAATTACGCAGCAGCTGCAGGCTGCAGATATCCGAATGCTTGGGGCGGTTCTGAATCAGCGGACCTTCCCGATTCCCGAAAAGATTTACAACAAGCTGTAAAATCCCCCCGCTGGCGACGCGCTAGAGGTTCGGCAAGAGCTAGCTCGCAGAGTCGGCCAGCCTCAGGTTTCACTCCTCCTCATCGATCTCATGTCCAATAAAGAATCTCAATACAAAACCTTGGGGTTTCGGGATAATCCCGGTCTCCACCTGCCCGAATTGCAGAAGGGTCCGGAAGTATTTGAACGACTTAACCCTTTCCATGATGGGAGGGAGCGATGGATATCGTAGGACGCCGCACTCTGACAAAATTCACCAGAGGGTTTGACATGCTTGTCTTGGTCGCTTCTTTCGGAGTGGCCGCCTTGCCCGTGGCCCGGGCGCAAGGGCTGATGTCGTTCGACGAGTTTCTGTCGCTTCGAATCAAAGTGCAGAATTTCGTAGTTTTCTTCTTGCTATTGTGGATTTGGAACGGCATTTTCCTGATGCTCGGTCTGTACAACTCCAAGCGCCTGGCCGGGCGCAAAGCCGAAGCCCTTGACCTGATTAAGGCGACGTCGCTGTCTGCGGTTGTGTTGGGTGTAGCCTCGTTGCTCATCGGTTTCCATATGGTGAACGCGACCTTTGTGGCAGTTTTTTGGGCCTGTAGTACCGGCGTCATCGTGTCGAGCCGGCTTGCTATTCGCACCTACCAGCGGCGTTTGCGTAAGCGCGGGCGCAACTTGCGAAACATGCTGATTGTAGGGACGAATCGCCGAGCCATCGAATTTGCCGAGGGCATCCAGTCCAAACCTGAACTAGGCTACCGCATCATCGGCTTTGCCGATGACGAGTGGGCAGGATCCGAAGACCTGCGGAAACATGGCTGGTCTGTGGCGTGTAACTTGGAAGACCTGCGAACGTTTTTGCGGCGCAGCGTGGTGGATGAAGTTGTGATTGCCGTGCCTTTGCGTTCGTTCCACAACGAATCGTCCGAGATCGCCACCATGTGCGAGCAGCAAGGCATCATTCTGCACGTGCTGTCAGACCTGTTCAATCTAAAAAATCGTCTCCCCGGAGCGGAGGATGTCGGGGACTCTCACTTGATCACCCATTCCACCGGCGTTGAGAAAGGCTGGCCGACCGTGATCAAGCGGGCGCTTGACCTTTCTCTGTCGTTGATACTGCTCATCCTGCTAGCTCCTTTGTTACTGATCACGGCCATCCTGATCAAACTTACCTCGCCCGGCCCGGTTTTCTTCGTACAGAAAAGGATTGGTTTTAATAAGAGACCTTTTGCGATTTACAAGTTCCGGACCATGGTCGTGGATGCGGAACGGAAACTGCAGGACATCGAACACTTGAACGAGCTCTCCGGGCCGGTGTTCAAGATCAAGAACGATCCCCGCCTCACTCCTATTGGCAAATTCCTTCGCAAGACCAGCATTGATGAACTGCCCCAGTTCTTTAATGTACTCAGCGGGGACATGAGTCTGGTGGGCCCCCGTCCGCTGCAGGTGCGCGATTACGAGTTGTTTACAGAAGCTGGTGAAGACTGGCAGCGATGCCGCTTCAGCGTCCTCCCCGGTATCACTTGTCTGTGGCAGGTGAACGGTCGGAGTTCGCTTCCTTTTCACCAATGGATGGAACTCGATCTCCAATATGTGCGCAGTTGGTCTCTGTGGCTTGATCTGCAGATTCTCGCCAAGACCATCCCCGCAGTCCTTCGCGGATCCGGTGCTGCTTGATCCAGGTTTACGTGATCTTTTGACTTGCTCGACCCCAACCTGTCTTGAATAATCCCCTCATGAGTGAAACCATAGTCGGCACTTCTGTGCCATCAGAAACCCCGGCGGGGATGGGCGTCCGCTCGGCAGAGACGGCGGCGGCCGGAATCCGAGGCGAAAGCGATGCCGTTTACTGGCATGGTCTGGCTTCCGGAGTGCCAGTCTTAACTCTTTCCACTCACAAACTCAGGACAGGGTTAAGCGCCGAGTTGGTCGCGCGGTCATGGCGGATCGAGAAAAATCATACCGAGCAGCTGCGGCGGTTTTCGCAGCGAGAAGGCGCGCCCCTTTCTGTCGTGCTCTTGAGCGCATTGCAGGTCCTGGTCTTGCGCTACACCTCGCAAGAGGATTTTGTGATCGGCTGCAGGCTGGCGAATGCGATCAACGGGACTTCATCTCCCGAGCACCCTGCGTTTCTGTTACGCGTCGATCTTTCCGGCGATCCCCCGTTCCGCGAACTCCTGTGCCGTTGCTATGCCGCAACGCTAGAGTCGGGGATGCACGGCAGGTCTGCGTTGGCAGGCTTGATGGAAGAACTCACGACGGAGCTGGGTGTTCAGTCTCCGACGTTCCAGCTTTCTTTTTCTTACGAGAATGGCAATTTAGGGGTTGAACGGGAACGGGATCCGGTAGAAAGTTTCCACTCACGCCCTGATGTGCCGGTCGATTTGCATTTGAGTGTGAATGACAGCGGGGAAGACCTCTCACTGCGTGCGTTTTATAGCCGGGAATTCGACGCGGATGGCATCGAGCGCATCTTGAATCATCTGGAGGTTTTACTGCGCGGCGCCGAGCAAAACCCTGAGCGGCGCCTTTCAAACCTTCCCCTGCTCACGGAGAGGGAAAGGCATCAAGTCCTGATCGAGTGGAACCAAAATGAGAGAGATTATCCGCGCGACAAATGCTTACATCAACTGGTGGAGGCGCAAGCCGAACGTATACCTGAAAAAGTCGCAGTGGCGCAGCGCGAAAGGCAACTGTCGTATGGAGAGTTTAACCAGCGAGCGAATCAGCTAGCGCATTATCTGCGAAGTCTTGGCGTTGGAAAGGACACAAAGGTCGGAATCTGTCTAGGTCCTGAGCTCGAATTTGCGATTGCAATAATAGGGGTGATGAAGGCAGGCGCGGCGTGTGTTCCCCTTGATCCCAATTACCCGCAAGAGCGCCTAGCTTATATGCTGCAAGATTCTGGGGCGCGCGTGCTCATCACGCAAGAGGGCGTTTTACAGTCTGAAGTTCCGGGCGGCTGTCGAACTCTAAGCCTATCCCGCCTCACGGAAGCACTCTCCGACCAAGCGCGAACCAATCCCGCAAGCGAAGTCCATCCCAATCACACGGCGTACGTGATCTATACATCGGGTTCAACCGGGAAACCTCGAGGCGTCCTTCTTTCGCACGCGGGCCTAGTGAACTATCTCACCGGAGCCTCGGAGATGTTCAAGGTTGTGGAGAGCGATCGCATGCTGCAATTCTGTTCGGTAAGTTTCGATATCGCGATCGAGGAGATGTTCACTACTTGGATCGGTGGCGGCACACTGGTGCTCCGCACGGCGGAAATGTCCCTTGTGGTGCCCGAGTTCCTCGCGTGGGTAGAAAGACAGAAGATTACGATTCTCGATCTGCCCACAGCCTATTGGCACGAGTGGGTCCACAATTTTGCTGAGCTGAAACGACCGATACCACCAAGTGTTCGGCTGGTCATCGTCGGGGGCGAGAAAGCCGTGGCGAAGTCGTTTGCGACGTGGTCGAATGCAGCGAGAGGCCGCGTGCGTTGGATCAACACTTACGGCCCAACCGAAGCCAGCATTTGCGTCACCGCATTCGAGCCGAAATTTGGCGCCACCGACGACATACCAGAAAACCTTCCTATCGGACGGCCCGTTGCTAACTGCCGTATCTTTCTGCTCGACCAACGGCTCAATCCGGTGCCCGTTGGGGTTCCCGGTGAACTGTACATAGGCGGAGTATGTGTAGCTCAGGGCTATCACAATCTCGCCGAACTGACCGCGGAAAAATTTATTCCCGATCCATTCTGCAAGGACACGGGTGCGCGCCTGTACAAAACTGGCGATATGGCGCGCTATCTTCCCTCGGCGGAGATCGAGTTTTTGGGACGTCGCGACGATCAAGTCAAGATTCGAGGTTTTCGCATCGAACTGGGCGAGATCGAAGCTGCGCTTCGCAAACATCCTCAGATATCGGAAGTCGCCGTCGTGACGAGGGAAGATGTACCTGGAAACAAGCTGCTGGCGGCCTACTTGGTACCGGTGGGGAGTTTCCGGCCCACCACGATCGAATTACGCCACTACCTGCAACAGCAATTGCCGGATTACATGGTGCCCTCGACCTTCGTTCTGTTGCTCAGCATGCCCTTGACGCCGAACGGCAAGATCAATCGGCGAGGATTGCCGGTGCCCCAAGTTGAAGCGGAATCCAATGCAATCGTTCCTGCCACGGACCCGTTCCAGTCGCAATTAGTCAGAATCTGGGAAGAGGTGCTGGGCAGGAAGCCGATCGGAATTCGAGATGATTTTTTCGAGTTAGGTGGACACTCGCTGCTGGCGGCGCGACTGATGCAACGCATCGGCCAGGCCTTGAGCAAAACGGTGCCGTTGGCGATGCTTCTTGAAGCTCCTACCATCGAGCGGCTGGCGGCGACCCTGCGCCAAGAGGGATGGTCTCAGCATTGGTCTTCGTTGGTGCCCATCCAGTCGGCGGGTTCTTATCCGCCTTTTTTCTGCATCCACGGCGTGGGCGGAAACGTGGTCGGCTTCCACGAACTAGCTCAGCATATGAAGCCGGACTACCCGCTTTACGGATTGCAGTCCCAAGGGTTGGACGGTAAACACTCCTGCCATACGCGCATCGAGGACATGGCTGCGCATTACATCGATGAGATTCGCAGTGTCCGGCCTAAGGGACCATATCATTTGGGCGGGTTTTCATTGGGGGGGCTCGTGGCGTACGAAATGGCATGCCAG
>Ga0210395_10003321_pt1 | contig 12393 bp, 7 predicted proteins | sample IncBWH4OmetaG_FD_150861 | JGI IMG/M metagenome (GOLD analysis project Ga0210395, IMG submission 150861) | Forest soil microbial communities from Barre Woods Harvard Forest LTER site, Petersham, Massachusetts, United States - Inc-BW-H-4-O ...
TGCGCAATGGCACTAGTAGATCGCTGATTTAGTTATCTGTGGGGAGTTGTCCGAAAGATCTTATTATAGAGAAGGGGATAAAGAAGGTAAGGCGTCATTTTCCTGCAGCAAATCCATTCTCTTGGTCAGTTGCTCATACATATCATTAATTTTTTTCAGAGCAGGTTCTCGATTGAGATCGGTAAAAAATATTCCGTCGCCTAAATGGGCTTTAAGCTTCTCATATTTGGTACTGATTGCTTCTTTACTTTTTAATAACCCTTCAAGATCAGTCGTTGGGAGTATTGCGAATAATGGGCACATCATAGCATCGTTCATACCCAAGATGTTATTTGGGGTTATAGCGTAATGCGTACAATCATCTTCAAACTCTACAAGTTCATTTTTAGCAAAAGCTGCGTATTGAAGTATGCGAAGCTGTAATCCCGCATAGATTCTGTACACTTTGTCTGCTGCAAACCATACATTAATCCTAATATCATTTGTCTCTTGCCTCATATCATGAAGTCTATTGAGTATTTCCGGCAGGACCGTATTCATATGATCCTGATTCTCATACAGAGCAACAACCGGCTCATCTTCAATTGCAAGACGTTGCAATAACTCTTTATCGTTTAATTGGAGAAGAGCAGTGATTTTTGGGAGGATATCTAAATCTTTCGAACTGCTTGCAGGTATAAGGTTATTGACTAATGGCTCCCACGTTGCTCTAGCAGCATATCTTCGTTGCCTCTTTTGGCGATATTGTTCGAATTCTATCTCAGAGTTAAGGATATGCTCTTCTTGCGCTCTTTGAGCTCTTCTCTCACGAAGTCTCAAATAATTTTTATATCTGATCTCATCATCGGTTTGTGGTCTTTTTTCAAGAGCAGGAAATATATGCTCGTCAGCGAACTGAACGAGCCGAGCACGGAGCGTGCGGGTTAGCGCATTATCAACGGATATAAGATGCATTATCTTGAATAACTCAGTGCAGCGTTTAACCTCGTCAGACGGTTGATTAAGATCAGCTTCCATCGTTTGAAATATAGCAGCATCAGTGAGTGCCGGAATGGATTCAGGAGCTATTTGGGCAAACTTTTGCATAATGCGAGCTTTGCGAGGTTTGAGCTCTTCTAGAAGTTTGTTATTGTGCTCATCTTTGATCTTTACGTAATCTTGCGCCCATTTCTCTTCTCTGGCGAATGCTACGTATGATGTAAGCAGTTGAGCTTCCTTGTCAGTGATTTGCATTGTCAAAGCAGCGAGGCGTCTATCCATAGCCATTACGGATGGAGCGCATACCGTAAGATATATCAATATAACTTTGAGTGATTTCATGTATTGCGTCCCGTATTTTAAGTTTAGTTATCCGGATCCATAACGTATCCGAGACGTAGTTCTTCTTGATAATAAATGGTCAGACCGATTGAAACGATAATGCCCGCAAGGTAGAAATCTTTGGTGACAACTTCACCAAGCATGAACCAACCAAAGAGTGCGGCAAATAATGGTCCGGTAAATCCAATGAATGATATGAGCGTTGAGCTGTAACGCTTTAAAAGCCAGGCATAAAGATTATAGCAGACGATATTTTGTAAGAATGCGATCACGAGCGTGAGCGTCATCATGTGTATAAACGTGCCAGTTTTATAGGGAGCCGGGCTCCATGATTCTGCAAAGCCTGAGTGAATGAGAGACATTGTGCCGCCCAGAACCATACTCAAACCATTAACGGTGACCGTTGAGTAATTGGGGTTGCGCGAGAAGGTGCGCATGATGATCCAGCCAATTGCCATGGTGGTTGCTGCAATCATGATCGCGAGCTCTGCATAAGAGAACCAGCCGATGTGAGGCAATTGGGCTTCGCCACCGCTTTGTAATTTAATAATTGGCAGGAAGCCGATGAAGCCTATTGAAAGGCCGAGTAATTTCTTGAACGTCATTTTTTCGCTGAACATGAAGTAGGAAATAATGGCATCAACAAACGGAGTGAAGTTGTAAATGAAGCAGGCTTTTCCTGAATCAAGATACTGCAAGCCCCAGAATTCAAATGAGTTGGTGATATAGATGTTAAAAATGGCGAGCATTAAGAGCCGCACGAAATCTTTTTTATAGACTACAAAATGTTTGCGATCGGAAAAGAACTGATAAATGAGTAACACAGTTCCCGCGATAATCATGCGTATGCCAACCAAGAAGAATGGGCCAGCGCACTCGAGCGACATTTTCCCGAGTGGGAATATTATTGCAAACAGAGCCTGCAAAAATACAATTAACGCAATCATAGAACCTCCAAGTAGGTTAGCGATACATTCACAGGAATAAGTATAAAAACTCTGATATTAAATAACCAGACAATGCTTCTTAATTGTTCGAAAGCCGTTCCATTAACGCTAGTTGTTTGAGAATCAGGCGAGGTTGAAAACGTACAATTTCTGCTTGAGCACGATGAGTATAGACCAGCGGTTTAAAGCTGATGATGATATCGAAATGACCAGATGCGGCTTCTTGCTTTATGAGTCCATATTGACCATCGATGGAAACTAATTCTCCAGGACATACGTCTTGAGGATCATTGGCTTCGGCGTGATTGAATATTTTAGCTTTTAATATTGGTGCTCCGATGCAAGATTTCAGAAGAAAACATGCGGAAGATTTCGGTTGAGCACTCAGATGGGATGGCAGGCAGAAAAGCAGTATATAGATGAGACGCCAGGTATATACGGGTTTCATAATGCCCAAAAGATTAATAGGTAATTAATGCTGTTTAGCATTAGTATATACCAAGATTATGCTTTGTAAAACAATGTTTTAGAGGTTTTTGGAGATAAAAAAAGGAGAAGGTTTTGAGACCTTCCCCTTCATCAGAAACCTGTGAATAATTATTCATCTTTATCAAGCCAAATGGAATTGGTTGCGGGGGCCGGATTTGAACCAGCGACCTTTGGGTTATGAGCCCAACGAGCTACCAGGCTGCTCTACCCCGCGATAAACGATCTAATCGATATAATCATAAGAAGTTATGATTGTGAGATAAATTCAGTTCTAAGAGTATAGGTTTTAAAGGGATTGTCAAACGAAAGAGAGGGTCAGAGAGAGCGTTTTCCAGGAGGAAGTCGGATAAAAAAGGAGTCGGCAGTCTTTAGGGGTGTTCGAGGATCACTATTGCGGTTGCTTGAAAGCCCGTGTGGGTCAGGGAAATGTGGGCTTTTGGAGGGAATTCTGCGTGAAAAAATCCCTGCGTTTTTAAGGAATCCCAATCAATAATAAGGTCTGGTGCGCCAGAGGATAGGTTGTTTACCCACATCATTTTACAGAGAGTTAAGAATGGCAGTTGGCGGAGGCAGTGGGGAGCTAATGCTTTAAAGCAGGCTTCTCGAGCGGCAAAGCGCGCGGCAAGCCGCTCAGCGGTTTTGATGGGAGCCTTGAAGCAATACTCCAATTCATCGGCATGAAAAATGCGCAAAAGGCGTGCAGGATCTTCTTGAGCCCATGGCAAAAAGCGTGCGTTTTCTACTGAATCAATGCCAATCCCCAGAATCATGAGCGGTTTTTCTCCAGCGTTTGATCGAGTGAGCGATACATAATCGCTTCTTGAATGTGCGGCACATCAATCACCTCTTGTGTATCAAGATCGGCAATGGTGCGCGCTACCTTTAATATCTTATGGTATCCGCGCATGCTCAGATTTAATTTATCGAATGCTTTTTTGATTATGCTTTCTGCAGCAGGTGTCAGTACGCAGTATGTGTCGATTTGATCTGAACTCAGGTAGGCATTCCAGTTGGCGCGGCGCTTATATTGCATTTCAACAGCCTGTTTTACCCTTGCATGCATCTTCTCTGATGATTCAGTCTCGATATGATTGGCTTTGATTGTATCATATTCGACTGATTGAACGTTGATTTGCAGGTCAATACGATCGAGCAAGGGCCCCGATAGTTTATCGATGTATTTATTAATTTGTTGGCGCGTGCAATAGCAGGTGCGTTTTTTATCGCCTAGAAAGCCGCACGGGCATGGATTGAGTGCTGCCACGAGCAAGAATGAAGCTGGAAATTCTACCGATTGTTGGACGCGTGAAATGGAAACGGTCTTTTGCTCCAATGGTTGACGCAACACTTCCAGGGTGTCTCGCTTAAATTCGGTTAATTCATCAAGAAACAGAATGCCGTGATGCGCTAAACTGACTTCTCCCGGCTGAGGATATGATCCTCCGCCAACGAGCCCTGCTTGGGAAATAGTGTGATGTGGATTGCGGAATGGACGTTCGGTAATGAGTGGCTTATTGCCGAGCTTTCCGCTTACTGAATAAATTTTGCTGGTTTCTAAGATTTCGCGAAAGGTCATCGCGGGCATGATAGTCGGCAATCGTTTAGCCAGCATGGTTTTGCCCGATCCTGGCGGCCCGATAAAGAGAATGTTGTGTCGGCCAGCGGCTGCAATTTGAAGTGCACGTTTTGCTTGGAGCTGCCCTTTCACCTCGCCAAAATCACAATGTGCCGCATTGATTTTTTGGGCGATAGTATCAAACATGCTTGGGGTTGGCGCGATAGGGCATTCATTGCGTAAGAAAGCAACGAGTTCCGTGATGTGATCGACGCCGATTATTTCAAGCTCTTTAATTAAAGATGCCTCTTGAGCATTTGCCTTCGGGACGATCAGACGCTTTTTGCCAAATTTGAGCGCGTCATAGGCAATTGCGAGCGCACCTTTGATGCGGCGAATGCTGCCATCGAGCGAAAGCTCTCCCATAAAGAGCGTATCTTGCAGTGATGCAGGATCAATTTCGAGGTTTTTAGTAGCGATTAAAATGCCGAGTGCAATCGGAAGATCAAAGAGTGTACCCTCTTTTTTAAGGTCGGCAGGCGCTAGATTGACGGTAATTTTTTTTGCCGGCAGGCGGACACCACTATTTTGCAAAGCAGTTAAAATCCGTTTGCTACTCTCTTTAATGGTGGTATCGGGTAATCCAACAATGTAAAAATTAACGAAGCCAAATGATACGTCAACTTCAACTTCAACTAAATGTGCTGAAATGCCGACGGTAGTGGCTGAAAAAATGCGTGCATGCATGAGAAAGTGTGTGTCCCTATTGCGATAACTGTTAATACTTTACTATTTATATATCATAAATTTATTCACTTGGAAAATAGCAATATGCGTAAGAAGGTGGTTCATAGGTTCAGCGACTGATTTTTTGGTGGTGCTTTTTTAAAAATTCCATAAGCTATTACGGTGCATATAACTAAATATCTTCTTTTGGTAAAGGCGTCAGAGTAATGGTATTGCTATCAACTCGAATACAAATAATTATTCCCAGCATATTATGTTTTTTTGCCGCACAATCGCTCAATGCTGCGGTAGTGATTAAAGGCGATGAGTATGCCGGTTCAGGCATAACGTTTTCATTTCCGGTCAATAAAATAGCATTCGATGCTATGGATGATGTGCTCTTTATTGGCGCGCGAGAAGCTGGCGCAGGGGTGTTCTCCCTGAGTGGATTGCATTCAGCAGTGCAGCAAGTGCAGCCAATTTCGGCTCCCACTATCTCCTTAAATAACCAAACGCAGCAAGAGAGCCCAATCTATAATCAAGGAATCGCGTTTCTTGATATTCTTGAAGCAACCGATGGTAAACGCTCGCCTATTTTGGTTCTCGCCAATGATTTAACGCGCGTCTACTTACTAAAAGATTTCAATCGTTTTGATAACATCTCTGCCTTCTCAACTGCTCCGCTGTTCGATTCTAACAACGAGGTAACTCAGCAAATAGTTGGTCTTGTTGGATATCGCGGCCAGATACGATCTGCAGCTCTTGCGGCAGTGACGCCTAGTTATACGGGCATCTTTGGCGATATTGGCAGTGGATTTGTTCCCATCACGTTCCAACAATATCAGCAAGAGATTCAAGTTGAAGGCAACGATCAAAAAACAGTAAAAGTGGTGTTTGGGTTTGGGCAAGTTGCAGGAGGAGCACCTTTTAATCGCTCATCATCAGTCATAGCGATTACTGATCCAGTCACCTCAATTTCAAATACGGTCACGATGGAATGGAATCGCACCTTGCAGCGCGGTTACATCGGCATGCAAGTAGTTGGCGGCGCTGCCGCTAACGATGGTGCGTTATCAGTGATGATTGCTGATGTCAGCGAAGAGGGCGTGATAACATTACGGCCATTCGCGCCAGTATCAGCATTTGATAATGCGGACAATCAAATTATTGGTGGTATTGGTGCATCCATTCCACTTTCAATACAGTTCATGGCAAACATGGATACTTCAACCGGACTCACATATCTCATCGTACAAGGTGGTAACGGAACGCCGGATGGAACAGCGGGAAGCGTTTACGCATTGCCGATTGTGAATGCACGTAATGCCTATGGTATGATCATTGATCCAACTATTCATGGTGTTTTGGCAAGTAAAAATTCTTCGGTATATACCTTTTATAGTGGTGGAAATCCATCACAAATTCGGGCTCGCAGATTTGTAACGCCTGCAACTACTCCAGCCGATACTCCTCGCGCAACCGATCCAGCAGCACGTGTTGGTGGCGGTTCATTGTCAGTCGGGAGCGTTATTCAATCACTGACCGTTGTAAATGATGCGGTCATTATATCGGTCGATCAAGCACCTGGATATGAATATGAGTGTCAGACCGGTATGTTTATTTCACGCGCTATTTATAATGCGACTGGTACTATTCAAGCATGGACTCCTTGGGAGCGCATGGGCGGCGTCGCAGAACCAGTATTCAGAGCAGGAGTATCAATTGAATCGGGAAATATTACCTATTTTACTGGAGCAGATGCACTTTCGATTAATACGATCAATCGTACTGGATGGGGGTTTGGCAGTAATCCAGGATTAAATACATTTGCAGCTCAAATTAATAGCTTGTATGCGCCAGTTCGTGGTGGCGTGCAAGGTTTGATTGATGTGCCATTTGGTACACCTGGTCTTAATGACATCTCGCTATATATTGTCGGTGGCAATCAAAGCGTGACGCTTGCGCAGGCGGGAACGCAAACAGATAATCAGCAATGCCCAAACACCGGGAACTTTGCTTCCGGTGCACTACTCTTTGAAAATGGCTCTATCTCTCAAAATATAACTGGCTTTCCGCAGATGCTCACCATTCAAGGTGGTGCATTATCAAACGTTGGCCCGATCGTCACTGCTGCGATTGGCGTCAATAGCGGTGCGAATCAAGGATATTTATTCGTAGGCGGTTCACACGGACTTGCTGTACTGACTGCGCCAGGTGGTGCTGGTTGGAATACAAGCATCGGCCTCGGGCAAAATTTTGCCGGCTTAACAAATGGCATGGCATTCCAAATGCTTGGTGATTATTCATTCGTACGCAATCTTGTAGTCGATGGTAATTTCTTATATGTGGTCAGTGCAAAAAAGGTAGATCGCATTGATCTTTCAACGGCTCCAACATTCACCGCAACTACGATCGCGTCAGCAACAAGTTTAGTGTTCGATCCAAATGACACCGTATTAGATGGTATATTCTCAGGAAAACTTGGCATCCTTGCAACGAGCAAGGGCGTTTTCCGTACCTCGAATGGTAACAATGTTTCAACCATTGCAATAGATGATAATAAATATTGGACGACACTCGCAGTTCCAGGCAGCGTTGTACCACCACAAAGTTTCTTTGTATCTTCTACTACCGGCTTTGCCAATGATTTTGCACGCGATAATGGCGGCATGCTGCATTTATTGAGTGCATATTTAGGCGCAAGCCGTGCACGCGTCAATCGCTTTGCGGTTGCAGACGTGAGCTCAGCTCAAATCGATGATAATACGGTATTACCAATACCAGATGGTGAAATCGAAGGATTTAACACATCATTCATAACTTTTAATGGATTTAGATCAACGTATACGTGCGATGGAGCATTATCGCTGCATTCACTTGGCAGAGCATTGCTTGTTTCGCCGTATGTGAGAACGCGCGCATTGAGAACTGGCGCGCCGGTTCCTCTTGAGGATGGTAACGGCACATTAATTGGCCAGGTACTACGTTCATCCACTTGCGGAAGTTGGCTTGTTGCCGGCGATTTTGGCATCAGACTCAATGAATAAGATATTCAGCAGTAAGGAATAACCACAATGATACGCTATACACGTCAGGTATTGATGCTTTGTATGCTGAGCGCAGTCTCATCTGCGTATGGCATGAATGCGCTCAAACCGCACTATTTCCCATGGAAACCTCTCTATCGAAACATTCCTTATTCATTGCAAATCGCTTTGTATTTTGAAAAAGGTATTGGGCCTTGCAAAATATATGGTGAAGAAGAAAGCTCCACCAATGCGATGCAATTATATAACCTCCAACAAAATTCAATTGCGATGTTAGCAGGCTTTTCGCCTGATACACCGGCTGGGAAAATAGGCATTCCAATAGAGTTGGATAACGGAATTCGTGGACACTTCTGCCCGACGGGGAAATTTGAGTATGATTTTGGTGCTGCATTCAGCGCACGATATACCTTCCCGTATAATATTTCTCTTGCGGCATACTTGCCAGTCTACAGAATGAAATTGCATGATGTGTGCTGGTATGATTTAACGCCAAATGTTACCGATCAGGATCTGATTGTCAGAGAACGTCTCACCAATAATTTCGTGCGTAATGTGTGTGAACTTGGCTGCGGGTTGGACATTTTAGGCTGGGAACGTACTGGTCCGGGTGATTTGGTATTTATGTTTGAATGGATGCGTGCATTTCCCCAAGGTAAACAATTACTTAAAAATGTTGATCTTGATGGCCGTGTTGGGTTGAGTTTCCCGACCGGACTTAAGCAAGATCAAGATAAAGTGCTTGCAATACCTTTTGGTGGTGATGGGGCTGTTGGCGTTATCTTTGCCGGCGGATTGCGTGTTACGTTATCCGATGCGCTGTGTGCTGGATTTGATATAGAATTGGATCACTTCTTTGATAATACGCGCTCACGCCGTATTAAAACCAATCGCAATCAAACTGATTTGCTTTTCTTGCAGCAAACTGAAGCCCATATCGATTGGGGCATGACTCAACAATTCAACTTATATGTGGATATCATAAAAATCTGGCAAGGCCTTTCATTGAAAGTTGATTATCAATTTATCAAACGTGGCGATAATGAGATCTCCGTTTTTGGTAATTGCTTCTCAAGTGCGATTGCAAATACGGCACTATCTTTGCAGGATTATACGATGCATAACATCATCGCAAGTATTAGCTATGATTTTGGCCGCCACATGAATCCTGAGACGCGTTGTAAGCCATATCTCATGCTCTTTGGGAAATTGCCTTTCAACGGCAAGCGATCAATTCAAGCCACAACCGTTGGCGCTATACTCTCACTAGATTTCTAATCTCGCCTTATCTTTCTAGACACAAATTGTGTTTGATGAGTACCTTATAATAAGAATTTTGTTTGCGGCGTTTTAAGATCGCTCGCAAATTTCTCTTGTGAATATTTTTTCGACTTATGTACCATGGTCATAAATGATTGTGGCCCTGGTGATAACGTATGAAAAATGAGAAATCCTTTCAAATATAGTCATTTTCATTTTTTATCTTGCTATCATCACCGCAAAAACCTTATCAAGGGAGAGTGTGATGAAAGAGCTATTTAAACGTATGATGCATAACATTTTGGCGTTGCTTTTGATCGTAAACGCAAGTGCATTATGGGCTAGTGAACCGGCTGTAACTGCCGAAACTGAACAAGAAACAGCTGCGGTTAAGGAAGAGATCAGTAATGACGCCAAGAAAAATGGCGGGGTAATTCCATTTGATAAATTGGCTGGAATTTGGGATAAAGTATCGAATCTTGTATCTAAACAGACAGAAGGCGGGCATAAACTTTTCGATCTTTTGACTAAAAAGTTGCCGATGGTCAACTCGCTCATACAAAGCAAAGTTGGTATTAAAAATGTTGTCATAGAACCAGGGCCTGCTGAATTTAGAAATAGCTTTGACTTCAAAGGAACGGTGGTTGCTCCAGGAGGTATGCAAGTCAATATATCATTATTGCATGTCCCACTGTATGGAGGATCTAAAAAAGGCGGGAATATTTTAACCTTCTCTTTCCCTCCAGGAACACCGATAGATAAGATTGTGCCCGGACTTAATACCAAGGCGCTTGGCAATGTGACTATCTCACAACTCAATTGCACGCTCAGTGATTTTGAATATACCGATCCGATAAGTTCTCATCCGATTGTAAAGGGCCTGAATATCTTTGTGGGCATCGATCCATCAGCATTGAAGATTTTTAGCGCAGATAAGCTTAAAGATCTCATCGGCTTTCAGGGTGGTAACATTCTTGGGATCGCAACTATAACTAAAACTCCTGAGGAAGAAGTTGCAGCGGGTAAAAGTTCTGTAGCAACATCCTTCAAAGTTATAATCCCACCAAACATGATCAAGATAAAAAAGTTTAAGTTGAGCCAGTTGACGGACTTACTCAACATTCCAATACCAGAAAAAATTAAGTCAGAGTTAGCGCGCGTTGAAATTGATAACCTTGATGTTTCGTTGGATTTCACACCTAATTATCAAATGTTTGATATTAGCGGCGTGGTTGATCTCTTTGGTGTTAAGAATGTTAAAACCCAGTACAAAGTATATAAAGCTGATAAAAGTAGCACCGATAAATCAACCGAAGCTACCGTTCTTGTTAACGAGCTGTTAATTGAAATGCCTGATAGTTGGAGTATTGCCCAGCAAATTCCTGAACTGCAAATGCTTAAATCAGTAACAGCAAAAGATCAGCGCCTCTTATTAGTTTCTCGAGCGCATCATGATGTTATGACGGGCATTGATGTGCCGGCGGGCGTTTCTTATGCAGGAACTATTGAACTTGCAAAATTGGCTGACATTCCTGTGGTACAAGGATTGAGCAAGGCATTTGGAAATCAAGTTAAACTGAGAGGCACACTCGCACCAAAACTTGCAGACTCTCAGTTTGAAATCATCTTAGAAGGAGCAGGTGAGTCGCCTAAATTGACACTCGCCGATCTAGTGCCGCCAGCATTCAGTGCAGGAAAACAAATTCTTTCAAAAGTATCCTTACCAATTAAAGATCTTCATATAAAGTTTGGTGGATCGAATACTGCTCAGGTACCGAGCGCGCCTGGTGTATCAACTCCTGAAGCAGCAAGCGTGGATACTGGTGATCTTGATATTCCAGATCTTTCAGTTGCAGATGTTGCATCTATTGAAGCGCCAGCTCCTGCTCCAGCGGCATCAGCCCCGGCAGCGTCTTCTGCACCTGCAGCGTCGAGCGCGAAAGCTCCAACCGCATCAAAAGGGAGCTCTTCAATCACGAGAGCAAAATCTAAATTAAGTGGCGCGCTTGCTAATCTGCGAGTGACGGCTAAGGCTAATTTTAAATTGGAGTCATTAGCGAGCTTAATGAATCTTCCAATACCGGAAAAAATAAAATCGGAATTATCACGCGTTGGAATTGACAGCATCAATATTATACCGGGCGATCAAAGCTTTGCTATTGAGGCTATAGTAAGCATGTTTGGCACTAACAATGTGAAGATTCGTTACGAGATATTTACCGCCGATAGAAGCAGCTCAGATAAATCAACCGAAGCTACTGTGGTTGTGAATAAGCTCTTAATTGAAATGCCAAATAGCTGGAATATTGGTAAGCAAATTCCAGAACTCAAAGTCCTTACGCCGTTAACAGCGTCGTTCCAAGAATTCATATTTGTTTCTCGAGCGCATCGCGATCCTATAGTGGGCATAGATGTACCAGCAGGTGTAAGTTATGCAGGAATTATTCATCTGGATAAATTGGGCGACAATGCCATCTTAAAAACTCTGGGTAAAGTGCTTGGTGAAAATGTAATAATACGTGGAACTCTCGCGCCAAATCTTGCCGATTCTAAATTTGAGGCAACGATAGGGGCTGGTAGAGTCAAAGAAGCTAAGATGACTCTTGGTGAACTGGTACCATCCAACTTTGTTACCGCAAAAAGAGATCTTTCAAAAATTACGTTGTCACTTGGCACAGTCACCATGAGCGTTAGTAATGCAGGGGAAAGTCGATCGATCAATGCTACTGGAACTGGATACTATAGTAATGTGCAGATGCCAACCAGAATACGAGCGGTGTATGAAGGCGGGTCTTGGAAGAGCGATATCATAATGACCATGCAGGAAAGAGTTACAGCAATAGAAGCACTGAATAAAGTCAAGAATCTTCCACTGACCTCAATAACAATAGCGATCATCCAGGCTCCATATACTGATCCTGTTACGGGCGTTACCTATGAAGAAGGTTTAAATATTGGTGGCTATCTAGGGTTTACTGGTGTGATGTCGTTCGTTGATAAGCTGTTCCACATCAAGGGGCTTAATATCAATGGAACCATCCAGGATCTG
>Ga0210395_10003322_pt1 | contig 12391 bp, 8 predicted proteins | sample IncBWH4OmetaG_FD_150861 | JGI IMG/M metagenome (GOLD analysis project Ga0210395, IMG submission 150861) | Forest soil microbial communities from Barre Woods Harvard Forest LTER site, Petersham, Massachusetts, United States - Inc-BW-H-4-O ...
CCGAGAACCGCTTCTGCCGGATTTTCCCAGTGCCATTTCGTACTCGGCGAGGGAGATGGAGATCCGCCGGTCGCGACGGCGTGCGGTTTACCGCGGATCGTAATGGCGCCCAGCCCGGGAGCCGAGGCGGTCACGTTGCCGGGGGTGACGGATATATTTGTCTCGGACTGGCGCGCGGCCGGTGCGACGCTGCCGCCAAACGAGGTAACGATCGCAACAACCACGACCGCATCGATGCCGGCGGCGGCGAAGCGCCGCCACCAGCCGGCGCAATCTCGGGGAGCGACCGTCGCGTCGCCCGGAAGCACGAGCGCCGGCGGCGCTTCGCCACGCTCGCGAACGAACCAGGCCTGCGCGTCCAGATAGGACGGTGACGTGATGAACCGGCGCATCGAAGCGATTCGCTGCGTCGCATAGGGCTCGCTGCTCAGCCACTCGCCCCAGCGCAGGACCGAATCGGTCGCGATCTCCGCACGCTGCTCGGCAAATGCCTGATAATCGACCTGCCGGCCGAACGCGTGAAAAGTTGCGACGCCGAGCGCCCCAATCGCCGCATCGAGCGAGCCGCAACAGAGCAGCCCGACCTTGTCGCACGTGAGCGCGCAGCGCCGAAGCCAGCCGCCGAAAATCAGGGAGATCAACGGATTTTCGTTGCCGTTGACGCTCAACAACGAGTGAAAGCGTGTGTGACCGGCCGCGATATGTCCGAGCTCTCGACCAATCACAAAGGCCAGCTCGTCGTCCGAGAAGAGCTCGATCCAATGACTCGAGAGTACGAGCGCATAGGGTTGGCCCAGGCCAAGCGCAACGGCGGGGACAAAGTTGTCCTCGCGCACGAAGATTAGCGGCGTCGGAATCTCGAGAGCCGCGGCCGCATTCTGCACGATCGAGAAGACGCGCGGATATTGCAACTGATGGATCCGCACGCTCGAGCCGAGGAGCCGTCCGCGCGCGAGCGTTACGTAGAGCATAGCAATAACGATAAAGAGTGCGACTTGCGAGGCGCCGATCGACTCGTGAAGCACGTAGCCGATCAGCAGCGCCGCGGGGAACGCGCCCAGTCCGGTCAGCCAGAAGGCGATCCGCTCCGACGGCTCTCGCAATGAATGTGGTCCGGTAAACAGTGGCTGCACGTTCTACGTGAGTCTGACGATGCGAACCGGCTTTCCTTTCACGAGCCGCGGGCCATGAAGTAAAACATTCCGGCCGTCGCGCCGCCCATCAGCGCGAACGTCGCCCAGCCCCACGCCCTGGCAAGTCCCGAGCTCGCCCATTCGCCCATGATCTTTCGATTCGAAGCGAGCCAAACGATAACGGCTATTAGCGGTACGGCCGCGACGCCGTTGAGAACGGCCGACCAAAACAATGCCTTGATTGCGTCGACATGCAGCAGATTCATTGCGATGCCGATCAGTATGCCCGCCGCAATGATCGTGTAGAAGCGCGGCGCGCGCCGCACAGGCTCGCTCAAACCCTCCCGGAAACGAAAGGTCTGCGCGGCGACGTAGGCCGAGGACGTCGCGAGCACCGGTACTGCCAGAATTCCAGTTCCCACCATTCCCAGCGCAAAGAGCAGCTCGGCAAACGGACCGGCCAAGGGACGCAACGCTTGCGCGGCCTGTTGAGCTGTGGCGATGTCGTGCCGTCCGGCGCTGCCGAGGGTCGACGCCGTCGTAACGATGATGAAGAATGCAACGAGGTTAGAAAAGATCATGCCGGCGTTGACGTCGGCGTGCATATTTCGTACCGAACCGGGATCTGTTCCACGTCGCGCGGCGATGGTCGCCTTGCCGGCCTCTTTGTCCTCTTCGACCATCAGCGACGACTGCCAGTAAAACAAGTACGGCGTAATCGTCGTTCCGAGCACGCCCACCATCGTGGAGAGCCAGAGCGCGTTGAAATGGATTCGCGGAACCGCGAACTGCTCCAACACCTGGAGCCACGGCGGATGCGTGATGAAGGCCGTGACGACGTAGGCGAAGAGCGACAGCGTCAGCCACTTAAAGACCCGCGCAAGCGTTGCGTACGGCATCCACGCCTGCCCGACGAGCATTGCGATACCGAAGAGAAAGACGAGCGCGTCGACGGGAACGGGAACGACGAGCCGCGTGGCGGCCGCCATGCCGCCGATATCCGCGCCCAGATTAAACGTATTGGCAACGATGACGAGGCCCGCCAGCGGATAGACGAGTGCAGGCGGCAGCCGCTTGCGCATGAGCACGGCGATTCCCTCACCGCTGACCATCGAAATACGAGCGCACATCCCCTGAATGACGGCCATCATCGGCGTCGAGATCAGCGTGAGCCAGAGCATCGAATATCCGGTCGTCGCGCCGGCGACCGAATACGTCGAGATCCCCGACGGATCGTCATCCGCCGCGCCGGTTATGAGGCCGGGCCCCAGAATTGAGAAGAATTTACGGATTCTGCTGACCATTGGAGCGGCTTGTACCCCGGTTGCGGGGCGTCCGAATCGGAAGCGGCGCTTACGCTTTAGGCAGGAGCCCCGAAATCTCGCTGCCGGAGATCGCGCCGCTAAAGACGCTCAGGTCTCCCTCGCGCAATGCGCGAGCCGTTGCCACCAACGAGGTCAGGGCACTTCGATAGAGCGCGCCGCCAACGCTCACGCGTCGCACGCCGGCCGCACTCAGCTCGGCCAGCGTCACCGGTTTGGTGGGACCGATGAGCACGTTGACCGCCTTGGGTGCCACGGCGGCAACGACGGCACGGATCGCATCCATGTCCGGTAAGCCCGGGGCATAGAGCACGTCGGCCCCCGCCTCCGCAAAGGCGACAAGACGCCGAATGGTATCGTCTAGATCGGCACGCCCGTGAAGATAGTTGTCGGTGCGGCCGGTCAACAGGATGCGGCCGCTTGCAGCCTGCGCAGCGGCGCGAACCCGCGCAACCGCATCGTCGAAATCGTGAATCGGTTGCGCGGGGTCGGCCGTCGTGTCCTCGATGCCAAGACCGGCCAAACCCGCCTCGATGCCGGCGCGAACGGTCGCGGCGCATTCCTGAGGACCCGCACCGAATCCATCTTCGAGATCGCCGTTAACCGGCAGACCGCTGACGCGTCCCAAGAATGCGGCGTGCGCGACGGCTTCGTCACGGGTTACGGCGTGAATCCCGTCTTGACGCCCGAGCGAAAAGGCAAAGCCGAGCGACGTACTGCCCAGCGCCTCGAACCCCGCGCGCGCGAGTAAAACCGCCGACGCGCCATCCCACGCATTGGGCATGATGAACGCCGTTTGGCGTTCGTGCAACGAACGAAAACGTTCGTACGCGAAGAGTTGCGTGCTCCCCATCGCCGCTTTCCTATTCGGCCAGCATTTCGCTTGCGACGATGCTCACCGGAACCGTGCCGTGCGAGAGCAGATCGTCGTGGAAGGCTTGCAGATCGAACGCGCTGCCTTTCTTCGCCTTGTATTGTGCGAGCAGCGCCTCGATCTGCGTCTTACCCACAGCATAGTCGAACGCTTGCCCCGGACCAAGCGCAAAACGGCTCACTTCGCCTTGGGCCGTCGCGTGATCGACGCCGGCATTAGCTTCGAACCATGCGACGGCGCGCTCGAAGCTCCACTCTCCGGTCGCGAGTTTCGTATCGACGATAGCGCGAGCGCCGCGCAGCCGTTCGAACTGCGCGACGGCGTAGCGCCCGTCGAGGTCGTTACCGTAAAGGCCGTCGCGTTCGAGCAGTGCTTCTTCATAGAACGCCCAGCCTTCGGCGAAGACGCCGTCGAAAGAGAAGCGGCGCACCGGATCGGGATTGTGTTTGGCGATCGAAAGCTGCAAGAAGTGGCCTGGGAAGCCTTCATGCCCGCTGGTCATCAGGACGCGATCGCGATCGAAGTCTTCGAAGATCGCGCCGGTTGCCGCGGCCTTTGCCATCTGGGGATTGGGCGGCGGAACGAAATAGACGCCGTCGACCTGCTTTGAAAGAATCGGCGGCGGATTCATCGATGCGCCCGGGAGAATCGGCAGAAGAAACGCCGGCGTCTCCTCGATCTTCATCTGCCCGACGTACGCCGGCACCGTCACGATGTGTTTGTTCGCAATGAAGGCGCGTAGGGTATCGAGTTGCGCTTGAAAGAACGCGAACTGCGCATCTTTCGTCGCCGGGGTCATGCCGCCGCCGTTAGCCGCGGCCTGCGTCGGATCCGAGAGGTTGACGCCTTTGGCCTTCGCCTCGGCTTGGATTTCACGCTCTTGCGCGACGGCTGCATCGAGCGTTTTTCGCCCGATGGCTGCAATCTGATCGGCATCGTACGGTAAGAGCAGCTCGTCGCGGAGCATCGCGTTGTAGGCCGGCGCTCCCATCTCGTAGTTGATCGGCCAGCTCGCCGCGCCGGCGCTCATCCATTTGGTCCACTCGGTCATCGCCGCAACTACGGCGTCGCGCGCCTTTTCAAAGCGCGCTTTTTGATCGGCCGGGAGATGCGCGGCCATCGGCGTCAAAATGTAGTTGAAGAGGGCGGGCGCCATCGCTAGTTCTTGAACGGCGACCTCGGCTTGCAGACGTCCGGGATGGGTAATCAGCGGGCGCTGCGCGGCCATCCACGCCGGGGCCTTCTCCAGCCGGGAGATCATGTGATCCCACCAAACCGCCGGGTCCTGTTCGCCCATGTGAAGGATCATGGTGAAGACCGCGCCGAGCACCGTCAGCGGCGGCCCGGACGGGTCTTTTCCCGCCTCCAGTTCGGCCAGTTGCCGGAGTTGCGCCGCGGCGAAGGCCCGCATCACGCGCAGGTCGTTGCGATCCTGCAGCGTGGCGCCGGTCATGTCGATGCCGTCGAGCCTACGTTCGTACGTCGCGAGCAGCTGCTTCATGTGGGCGATGCCGGCCGGCGTCGGATCGCTCCAGTCGCCGTCGTGGCTGTAGTCGCCGAGGAAGGTCGCGGCTTCGGGGTCCGCGGCCAGGAAATCGGCGATCGATTGGAGCTGAAGGGCCGAGATTTGCGCGCCCGGCGAGCTTTGAGCGGGGGCCGGAAGCGGCGGGAAAACCAGAAATGCGGCCGCCAGGAGAGCGGCAAGAGCTCGGTGTTTCATGACGGCTCCTACGAGAGTCGAGCGAGGATTGTTTCGCCCGCCCGAGTGCAAGGGTAGGTTCCACAGCATGCGCATAATTATTCTAACAGCCGTCCTTCTCGCTCAGTTCTCCGTGAACGCAGCCGCGGCCGGCTGCGCCGGGGCCGACCCCGCGATCACATCCGTACGCGTGCAGAATGTCACCGGCAACGGCTCGGTTAACCACTACACGCTGGTCGGCAGGGTCACGAACCTCGGAAATCAGAGGCAGGCATCAAACGTCTTGCAGTTCGTCGACGTCTATCAAGACGGAACTCGGTTAGAGGATCGGGGCGTGCCGCCCCTAGCGCCCGGTCAATCCTACACGTTTTCGTACGTCTGGCAGCGGGCATCCGATGCGGGCACGAACACGACCACCTTCGACTTTAGACTGCGGATGACTTCGCCGTCGCCGCCCGGAAACGAAGACTGCAACTCCGGAAACGACACGTATAGCCTTCGGTTTTAGCTCCACGAAGCTAACGGTGATCCGCTTCCCGGCGACGTAACCCCTGGGTTAATGCCAGGCACGCTCCGCATCGGGATCGACGTCGGCGGAACGTTCACCGATCTCGCCGCCGCCGAGTCCTGGAGCGGACGAGTCGTCGCGCGCAAAGTCGCAAGCACTCCGCGCGAACCGCATCGCGCGGTCGTCGAGGCAATCGCCTCAATTTTGGCGGATTATGAACGGCCGCCGCGGATCGAGCTGCTCGCGCATTCGACGACGATCGCAACCAACGCATTGCTCGGCCAGATGAATCTGGAGCTTCCGCGCGTCGCGCTCGTCACGACGCACGGCTTTCGCGACGTTATCGAGATTGGCCGTCAAAATCGAAGCGCGCTCTACAACCTGTTCGTCGAACGGCCGCGTCCGCTGGTCGCGCGCGACGACCGGTTGACCGTGCGAGAGCGCGTCGATTTTCGCGGGAACGTGCTCCAGCCGCTGGACGAGAGCGAGGTCGAGCGCGTGTGCGAGGAGTTGCGCGAACGCGAGATAGCGGCGGCCGCGATCTGCCTGCTGCACTCTTATGCGAACGACGCACACGAGCGGCGCATCGCCGAGGCCCTCGCTGCCGCCCTTCCGGGAGTGCGCGTGACGATCTCGTCGCAGGTCGATCCCCAATACCGGGAGTACGAGCGCTGCTCGACCACGGTCGTCAACGCCGTGCTCGCGCCGATCGTCGAAGGCTACCTCGAACGGCTAGGCGCGGCGATTCGGGCTGCCGGCATCGAGGCACCGCTCTACATCATGCGCAGTGACGGCGGCCTTGCGGCGCAAGGGATTCTCTTGCGACCCGCCGCGTTGATCGAGAGCGGCCCCGCAAGCGGCGCAATGGCTGCGGCGGCGCTCGGCCGCCGCATCGGCATCGCACGCCTGCTCTCGTTCGATATGGGCGGAACGACCGCGAAAGCCGGCGCCATCGTGGACGGGATCGCCCAAGTCGTGGGGGAGTTCGAAGCCGCCGGCGCAACGCACAGCGGCCGCGCGATCAAAGGCAGCGGCTATCCCGTTCGCTTTCCGTTCGTCGACCTCGCGGAAGTAAGCGCGGGAGGCGGCACCATCGCATGGCTTGACGACGCCGGCTCTCTGCGCGTCGGTCCACTCTCGGCGGGCGCGGACCCCGGGCCGGCCTGCTATGGCCGCTCCGAGCAAGCTACGGTTTCCGACGCGAACGTCGTGCTCGGCCGTTTGAATCAAGAGGCGCTTCTCGGCGGAGCATTTCCAATCGACGCAGCGCGTGCCCGATCCGCCGTCGAACGCCTCGCCCCAGCCTTGGCATTGAGCCTCGAAGTGACGGCCGAGGGCATCGTCCGGCTGATCGATCACGCAATGGCAAAAGTGTTGCGGATCGTAACGGTCGAGCGCGGCTTGGATCCGCGCGAGTTTGCGCTGGTCGCCTTCGGAGGCGCGGGGCCGCTGCATGCCTGCGCGGTGGCCGACGAGTTGGGGATCGCGCACATCGTCGTCCCGGAGCATCCGGGGCTTTTCTCCGCGCACGGTTTGCTGGAGGCAGACCTTCACACCAGCGACGTCCTTGCCGTTCTTCGGTCGACCGGAGAGGTGGATCAAAGCTCGTTGCAACGCTGGTTCGAGGAGAGCGAGGAACGCGCGGCGGCTTCGCTGATCGAACAAGGCGTGCAACGGCAAACGATTGCCTTTCGGCGGCAATACGACGCGCGCTATCGCGGACAGAGCTTCGAGCTGACGATCGATCACGCCGATTCCCCCGAATCGATCGCGCAGCGTTTTCACGACGCGCACCGTGCTCGCTACGGTTACGACGTTCGCACCGAGATCGTCGAGCTGATAAATGCGCGCCTAACGGGCGTCGGCGCGCTGCCTCCCAGCGTCACCTTCAGCTCTTCGACGGAGATAAACGTCGTCGAAGAGCGACGCGAGGGCACGCGACGCGTCTGGGTCGACGGTTCCTTCATCGACGTTCCGGTTTTGCAACGTGGAGGGCTCAAAGAAGGCGAGCGTATCGAAGGGCCGGCGATCGTCGAAGAGTACGACTGCACGACGTACGTCGCGCCGCAATGGTCGTTGACGGCGGATGCCCGCGTCCTGGTCTTGGAGAAGAGGGCGAAGTGATCGATCCGATCGTAGCAGAGATCGTCGGCGCAGCGCTCGTATATGCCAGCGAAGAGATGGGCCTTGCCGTGCGCAATAGCGCCTACTCGCCGAACATCAAGGAACGGCTCGACCATTCGTGCGCGCTCTTCGACCGTGACGGCCGTTTGATCGCGCAAGCCGAGCACATTCCAGTGCACCTCGGCTCGCTTCCGTGGGGTCTCAAACGCATGCTCGAGATCATCGCGCGCGAGCACGGCGGCGTTCGCGAGGGTGAGATGTGGGTTGCGAACGATCCCTACGTGACGGGCACGCATCTCAACGACGTCACGCTGTTGCGGCCGATCTTCGACGGCGGGCGCCTGGCCGCGTTTGCCGCCAATAAAGCGCATCATGCAGACGTCGGCGGCGCCGCGCCGGGCTCGATGCCCGCCGATGCGGCGGACCTCTTTGCCGAAGGTGTCGTCGTTCCGCCGATGCGTTTGCTGCGGGAAGATCGAGTCGTTGCCGAGACGGTCGCGCTTTTTCGCGCGAATTCGAGAACGCCCGATGCTTGCAGCGGGGATCTCCGGGCACAGATCGCCGGCAACTACACCGGAGAACGGCGCCTGCTCGAGCTCGTGAACCGCTACAGCGCGGAAACGTTCGACGAGGCGGTCGCGCGCGCGCTTGACGGCAGCGAGCGCGCGATGCGGGCTGCGCTTCGTAAGATCGGCGACGGTGTTTTCTACGCGACGGACTATCTCGAAGATCGCCGGGGCGACCCGCGCATCGCGATTGCACTGCGGCTGGAGCTGCGCGACGGCAGCGCACTGCTCGACTACACCGGAACCTCCACACAGTGCGGCTTTCCGCTCAACGCCGTGTTCGGCGTCACGCTTTCTGGCGTCTATTATGCGCTGCGTGCCGTCACGGACCCGACGATTCCGATGAACGAGGGCTGCTTTCGTCCGGTCGAGGTCCGCGTGCCCGAAGGCACCTTGCTCAATCCGCGCCGTCCCGCACCCGTCTCGGGCGGCAACGTCGAGACCAGCATGCGCAACGCCGAGGTCGTTCTGCAAGCGTTGGCATGCGCGATTCCCGAGCGCGTGCCGGCCTGTAGCGGCGGCACGATGAGCAACGTGATGCTTGGCGGAACGCGGCCCGACGGACGAACGTGGGCCTTCTACGAAACCAACGGCTGCGGCTCGGGCGGACGTCCGAACGCCGACGGCATCGATGCCATCCACTGCCATATGACCAATACGCTCAACACGCCGATCGAAGCGGTCGAACGCGAGTTTCCGTTGCGCATCACGCGCTACGAAATCGCGGAAGGCACCGGCGGTGCGGGCCGGCACCGCGGCGGCAACGGTCTGATCCGCGCGATCGAGCTTACCGAAGGCACCGGGCAAGCAACGCTGCTGGCAGATCGCCATAAATTGCAGCCACCGGGTGCGCAGGGCGGAGAGCCCGGCACGTGCGGACGGCACACCCGCACGCGTGATGGAAGCCAGACGCGCATCGCTGCAAAGGCGAGCCTGCCGCTCCGGCCCGGGGACACTCTGACGATTCAAACGCCGGGTGGCGGCGGCTACGGTGCGACCGACCCGTAATCCGAGCGCAAGCGAGTAGGCGCCCGTAGCCGTAATCCGACCGAAGGTTCGCGCAAAATACAGCCCCGCCGCCGTGAAATTTTACTTGGCAAGACGTACCGCCCCATGAGAGAATCGTGCACATGGAAAACCGAATGCGTATCGCGAGCGGGCTCTCGCCCGTTGGACTGACGGCTATCTTGGTGATGGCCGGGTGCACCGGGGGCTCGATGGGCTCGGGCACCGGCGTGCCACCACTTGGCAGCGTCTCGCCGGCCTCAGGCACCTCTGCGTACATCCAGCACGTCGTCATCGTCGTTCAAGAGAACCGCAGCTTCGACGACTTCTTCGCGACGTTTCCGGGCGCGGTTGGAGCAACAGGGGGATGCGCGAAGCCCCGATCCAACCTGGTTCGGCGATTCGAGACGACCTCGAACGGGTGTCCGACCGGCGACACGTACGTACCGCTAAAGTCTGAGCCTCTCGACTCCTTGAGCTTGGCACACCAGCACTTGGCGTTCCAGCATGAGTACGACAAAGGAAAGATGGACGGCTTCAATGACGTAGAGCTCACGCTCAAGAAAGGCACGAGACAGCCGGCGGGTACGTACGCCTACCGATACGTCAATCCGGCGCAAATCCCGGAGTATTGGTCCATCGCTGGCCAATACGTTCTGGGCGATCATATGTTTACGACCCAAAGCAGCGATAGCTTCACGGCCCATCAAGACCTGATCGCCGCGGGGACGCCGGTCGGCGACAAAGGCGATAACGTTATCGATTTTCCGACGCCGGGCTCGTGGGGATGCGAGGCGTCGCCCAAGGGAACGGTAACGTCGCTCATCACTCCAGCGGGCAAAGAGCTGCGAGACAAGGGACCCTTTCCGTGCTTTACGTACTCGACGATCCGCGATCTCCTCGATGCCCAAAGCGTGTCGTGGCTCTATTTTACGAGCGCCTCGAAAGGCGGCACGTGGGATGCGTACGAGGCAATCAACGCCGTGCGCAATGGCCCTGAGTGGGCGACGAACATCATCGAGCCGGAAACGCAGTTCTTTAACTACGTTTCGGGCGGGACGTTGCCCGCCGTATCTTGGGTGATACCCGATGCGATAAACTCCGATCATCCCGGGAATCACAAAGATACCGGGCCGTCGTGGGTGGCCAGCATCGTGAACGCGGTCGGAGAGAGTTCCTACTGGCCGAACACCGTGGTGATCGTCGTTTGGGACGACTGGGGCGGTGAATACGACAACGTGCCGCCTCCGCAGCTCGACGGCCAGGGACTGGGCATTCGCGTTCCGATGCTGCTCGTCTCCGCCTACGCCAAGGAAACCTCGTCGAGCCAGCCGGGGTACGTCTCGCACACGCAATACGAGTTCGGCAGCATTCTCAAGCTCATCGAGGGTAACTGGAATCTGGGAACTCTCGGCAGGACGGATAAGCGCGCCAACAGCCTCCTCGACTGTTTCGATTTCACGCAGCCGCCGCGCACCTTCACGCCGATTGCCAGCAAATACTCGAAGGCGTACTTCCTGAAGCAGCCGCCGTCGGGCTTGCCGGTAGACGATTACTAATTTCGGGTAGCCGGCCGCTCCAAACCAAAGCGAGCCGCGCAGAGCAGATCCACCACGCGGATCGCGCTGCGGCGGGGTGAGAAGCGCCGTCGCGAGTCGGCGGCGACGAGCTCGCCATACGAGTTTCGCGCACCCGCGTCGCCGACGAAGCGCGCAGTTGCTCTCGGTAACTCCGATTGCTGCGCGAGAATCGCAACGTCGGCGGCGAAGATCTCCCGCAACCCGTCGTGAGGAAGCACGATGGCCGGAATCCCGGCTTGCGCTAGCAGCACGTTGCCGAACGCGGCGTCGTCGGTCAGCCCGCAATGAACGACGCAGGCAACGGGCGCGCGCTCTTCGCCGCCGAGCAACATCCCCGGCGTAATGCGCACGACCGGATAGCCCGGGTCAAAGTCGCGTAGATCGTCTGGGGCCCCCGCGACCCCGACGGTGGTGCACGACGGATCGTCCGAGCGCCTCACCCCGCAAGCGGCGACGCTATCGGCCGACGCGCAAGGAAGCCACGGAACCTCGATGTCGATCGCGCCGAACGTGCGAATCGAAGGAAAGGCCTTCCCACCTCGCTCGATCGTGATTCCCGGCTGCGAAACTTCTCGCGAAAACCACTCGATCGACGCGGCCTGCCGAAAACGCCGGTCGAACCAGCGCCGGCTGCGCAACGGACCGCGCACGACGGGGTGGCCGAAGGAACGAAGTGCAGCAGAGAGATCCGCGCGCGCCGCCGCAAGCAACGGCTCTGCGTGCGCGTTCTCCGGCATCGCGATCGCTCCGACCTCGCCGCGTTGCGTTCGCGGCAGAGGCGCCAGGCGCGAATCCCACCGTCGATAGAAGCGCTCCTCGTTCTCGCGTTCGCGATCGAATCGACCCGCTGAAGCGCCTTCGTAGTGGGCGAAACGAGCCTCGGCAACGTACGCGATTGCGTCGCCTCGTTCGCGCGCTCGCAGGCAAAGGTCCACATCCTCAAAGCCGTTGACGAATGACTCGTCGAATCCATCGCCATCGAGGAACCAATCCGTGCGCACGGCCATGGCGGCGCCGGAGACGCCCAACGCATCTCGCGAAGTGGTGACGCCGTCGAGCGACGAAGGAAGATTGCGACACGAAAAGTGCCAGTGTGCGTTGCGGAGCAGGACGAACCCCGCCGCTTGTGTCACGCCGTCCTCGAAGAAAAGCGCTCCGCCGGCGACGGCGACTTCGGGCCGGTCGAAGGCCGCAACCAGCGGCGTCAGGGCATCGCCGAGCGGATAGGCATCGTTGTTGAGAAAGAGCACGAGCGGCGCCTCGGCCATGCGGGCGCCTGCGTTACACGCTCCGGCAAAGTTACGGTTCGTCTCGTGGCGGAGATAGCGCACCCACGGAAATGCAGCAATCGCCTCAGGCGTTTCGTCGGTCGAGGCGTTGTCGACCACAATGGTTTCGAAAGGCACGGAACCGGATCGGTGCAGCCGGCCCAGTTCGTTCAAGCACCGCGCGGTAAGCCACCAGTTGTCGTAGACGGGAATAACGATGCTAAGCTGCGCCAACGCGAACTTGTTCCAGTAGTTCCTGCTTCGTTTCGGGCACCATCGTGCGCACGAAGATGATCGTCACGATGCAGAGCG
>Ga0210395_10003323_pt1 | contig 12386 bp, 8 predicted proteins | sample IncBWH4OmetaG_FD_150861 | JGI IMG/M metagenome (GOLD analysis project Ga0210395, IMG submission 150861) | Forest soil microbial communities from Barre Woods Harvard Forest LTER site, Petersham, Massachusetts, United States - Inc-BW-H-4-O ...
CTAGAAAGGGTATCATCGCCCAAGCTGATAGAGGCAAACTTGATATCGCCTGCCTACAAGTTCCAAGCACGAGTAAAGTTACCTTGAATACACGCAGTGGGCATATCACGCTACGCATTCCGGAAGCTACCAATGCAGAATTGCAAGCACATACCGAAAATGGAACGGTAACCTGCGCGCATTACGTAACAGTCAAACCGCTCACAACACAACTCGACTCACAAGCATGGACCCGCTTTAGAAAAGAAGTTGAAGGTACACTTGGTTCTGGTGAAGCAAACATCACAGCGCATACCGATAAGGGCAACATCAAAATTCTCGAAGCGGCGTAAAACTTCGATACCCCTTATGTCCCGCGTTATGCCCTACTAGGGACGAACGGGGGATGAGAATCGTCAGTTAAATTAAGCATTATTAAAGGAACAAACATAAATAAATTGATATGAAGAGTTCCCTAGTGTGTGCTTTAAACAAATATCCATTCCCGTTCGTCCCTAGTAGCGAAGCGTAACGCGGGACATAAGGGATAAATATGCGTTACCTTTCAAATATTGCTATACTACTTACTTCTTATTAACCCATAACAACAGAAGGATTTATGAAGAATTATTTCGGACTTTTATTAGCTCTTTTTTTGATGCCATACGTAAATGCACAGATCACTCACTCCATTGCGCATCATGATGATCTGTGCGAAATACAGATTAACTTTACGGTTCCGGCTCACACCGTAACCTACTACGATTACCTGAAAATCTCAGTCGACAATCCTGACATTGAGCTCCTTTCTTGGCACACCGATTGCGAACCAACAACGCAATACGATGATGCCTTTAAAGAAAACAAAAAAGTATTCACTAAAAATTTCTGCATCACCGCACGCGCAAAAAAAACAGGACCGGCCTTCCCAACAGAAGCCCATCTGCACTGCGCATACTATAGCTCAGAGCATAAAACGGTGCGTGAAGACCTATTCCTTATAACTGCTCCAGAAAGTTTGCATGCGACTTTAGAACCAACCCCTGCTCATGAAGAGCTGCAAACACTCATCGACACCACCGCCGTTCCGCAGCAAAAAACATCTTCGTTTTCCGAGCGCATTTCTTCACTCGTGCAAACAACTGATTCACTCGCCATGCGCTTACTGTTGGTACTCTTACTGGGCATCCTCATGAGCCTGACACCTTGCATCTATCCAATGATTCCTATTACCGTCGGCATCTTGCAAGGACAAGCAAAACAATCCTTCATTCATAACTTGTTGGTCGCACTTTCATACACCATGGGTATCGCAACTACGTTCGCTTTACTCGGGCTTACTGCTGCATATACCGGTCAACTTTTTGGCACTATTATGACTAATCCATACGTGATTATCGGTATTGTGGCATTACTCATCTATCTTGCACTCACTATGTTTGACATTGTACAGATGCGTGTGCCAAAAGTATTTTCTAGCACCGCGCTCAGCAACTCCAAAGGCGGCTCGCTGCTTTCTGCATTTCTCTTTGGTGCTGCGAGTGGTACCGTTGCATCGCCATGTTTATCGCCTGGCCTTATCATGCTTTTAAGTTTGGTCACCACGCTGGGCAATCCATATCTTGGTTTCATATTACTCTTTACATTCGGCATTGGTCTGAGCATTCCATTGCTCGTGATTGGTACCTTCTCAAGCTCACTCTCCATGCTGCCGCAAGCAGGCATGTGGATGGTTGAGATCAAGCATTTCTTTGGATTATTATTGCTTGGCATGTGTATTTACTTCCTGAAGACACTCTTACCTGCGGCCGTCATTTCATGGCTGGTGGTTGCGTTTGTAATCGGCAGTGGATCCTATTATCTTTATACCGCACGCACCGCAGCAACGCCACGCATCCGCATGATCAAAAATCTTTTGGGCATCGCACTCTTGGCATTCTCAGTGCATCTCTTTTTCAAGGCATATCAATCAGTAACCACGCCTACCGCCGCACCGCACTCATTCTGGGAATGTGATTATCAAGCAGCCCTCGCACGCGCAAAAGCAGAAAATAAAATGCTCTTTATAAACGTAGGCGCACCATTTTGCTCCATCTGCCATGCGCTCGATGATACGCTCTTTCAACATGAAGCGGTTATTGAAGCAATCTGCAAGTGTGTACCACTCAAAGTAAATGGCGCAGAACCAAACCATCCGGTCTGCTGCAATAAAGAATATAATGTGATCGGATTCCCAACCATTCTCGTGGTGGATCCAGCAACCTGCAACGTCATCAAACGTTGGGGTGCAGAACTTTATGACACGCATCATGAAGCGTTCATTAAAGAGTTACATGGGTGTATAAACTGTAATTAACGCACCCAGGCTTTCGCTAATACTTCGAAGTTAAGCCTCAGGAAGTATTTTGCTACGCCGGGTTATTGAGTCAACACATCCCCTGCAATAAACGTTTGTTACATTATGACTAAATAAAAAAGGGCGAGAGTTTTTCGCTCTCGCCCTTCTATCGTTGGTACTTATTTCTTTATAATCTCTACTCTTTTGTCAATTCATGACCCTGAAGCTTTGTCTCCACTTCTTGAAAGAGGTTCATGACGTAATCGAGTTGCAAATCACCCAAATAACTAACGCCTACTGAATATTTCTCAAATTCTTGCAGACACTCTAAATCAGTCTTCAATGATGGATGCTGATTTATAATTTTATTGATTCGCTCTTGTAACATCGTAGTTTTTTGCCTGATGGCATCAATAGATCCCAAGTTTTTACTACATGCCTCACGTATCATTTCTGGTGTACATTCACACAGCGGACTACCAACGGCCCAAATCTGTGGGCCTGCACATAGTGCCACGAGAACGATTATTGTTAAACAAGAACGTTTCATACCATTTTTCCTGAGCAGTTTTCTGATTATAATAGATTTCTTTTATCGCTGTTTCTTGAATTCATCATGGCGGCCGCGCATTTTGCGTTCATCTATTTCTTTGCGCTTTTCTTCATGCAGGTTGTGATACATAATATCTGCCACCTTATCAATCAGATCGTAAAATTCTGGGCCTTCACGTTGGGCAATTAAATCATAGTGTGGTGATTTAACTAACAGCTCTACCGCATGATGCGCATGAACTTTAGATGGCGAGAAGGTTACTTCTACGTAAACTGGCTCCCGCTCATTGGATAAAAATTCATATACTTTTTTGAGTTGCTTATTGGCATAATCTTCAATAACCGTTGATGCTTCCATATGCCGGAATGTAAATTTAGTTTCCATAGCTCTCCTATTATTATGAGTATATTTCATACTTCATAAGGAGCTTACACCAAATAACCTATCGGATTAAAGAATACTATCGCTTACGCGTCAAAATGCGAACCGGAACGCCACGCAAATCATATTTTTTGCGCATGACATTCTCAAAGAATGCAAGCTGTGAGTCTTCAAACCATTGTGGTTGATTGACGATCATCACGATGGTGATTGGCGCAGTGGCAACCTGTTTTGCTTTATAGACAGTAAGTGGCATTGTTTTGTGATAAAGGGGTTTTTCCCGTATAGCGCCTACCAAGAGTGCCGAGATATCTTCGTTTGGAAAGGTTTGTGAATGGCGCTCCCATACTTCTTGAACTACGGACATGATCTTGCCAATATTCTTGCCCGATTTGCATGAGATATTCATTCTCACCGCGCGCTTAGTAAGCTGCGGATACTTCTCAAGGCTTGATTCAAGCCGTTGCGCTGCATATTCATCATTTTCAAGCAAATCATACTTATTAAACAGCATGATCAATGATTTATGTTTTTCTAGTACAAAGAAAGCGAGCTTCAATTCCTGATCGCTGATTTCTCCTTGCGAAACATCCACGAGCAATAGAACGATATCTGCATTTTCCACCGCTTTGAATGAGCTTTTAGTCATCATTTGTTCAAGCGGTTCAGTCACGCCACGTTTGCGGCGAATGCCCGGCGTATCAGTAATTTGAATATCTGCTTTGTAGAAGGAAAGTCGTTCAGAAATCGCTTCGCGCGTTGTGCCTGGTTGATCATTCACAATCATACGCTCTTGCCTTAAAAGTTGATTAATCAGCGATGATTTACCAACGTTCGGCTTGCCCAGCAATACAATCTTAAATGCAGCTGGTTGCTCTACAACGCTTTTATGTTTTGGAAGCAGCGTAAGAATCTCATCTTGAAGCTCATCACATCCAGGGCCATGTTGTGCAGAGACTTCCATGATAATCGAATGGCCAAGACGCTCAAATTCATGCATATTCGATGCGGTTATTTTGCAATCAGCTTTGTTTACCACGAGAATCACTTGCTTGCCAAGTTTGTGGATCATTTTAGATAAGTCGCGATCTTCCGGTACAATCCCCACCGTCCCATCAACTACGAGTAGAACCACGTCCGCGGCCTTGATCAGCTCAAGCGCCTGCTGACGCACGTGTTCCAGAATAACATCTTTAGATGGTTGTAATGAAATGCCGCCCGTATCCTGCAATTCAAAGCTCACATTTTTCCAAGTGACAACGTCGCTCAAGAAATCTCGCGTAACGCCTGTTTCATCATGAGTTATGCTTTTAACGTCTGCAGACATGCGATTGAATAACGTTGATTTACCAACGTTCGTACGTCCTACAATAACAACACTCGAAATATTTTTCATACTAACCCCTCTTATTGTTCACGTATTTCAGTGATGGTTCCCGGAAAATGCTGCATTAACATGGTTGCAGTAGGCCATTGGGTTGCATCGGATGCATCAACGACTGGTTCTTTGTGATGGCTTGGCGCCGATACTGATGAGGATTTTGGTTTAAATGGCGTACGTTGTAGCGCATGCGATTGTTGTGGTTGCGGCGATGCTGCTGGACGCGGTTGGCGCGTTATTTCCGGCATTGCTGCGGCTGCTTTTGGTTGAGTTGCTACGCGATCTGCAAGCATGCCTTCAAAGCGCGGCTTTAACGTTACTGGTGCACCAAATGAACGCTGCAACATGGGTAACCAAGTCTTACTTGATTCATTGAGCATATCATTGAAGAACAAAAAATCTTTAGCGAAAACCACTTCAACAGTTTGCGTTGCGGCATCATAGTTGATGAAACGACCTTGTCTGATCACCGAGCCAAGCAGAGGATCGCAATATTGCGCTGCTGCCTGTGCAAACAAATCCCATGCGGGTAATCCGTACGTATCGGTTGCTCCTCGCTCAACGGTCTGGAGCAATGGACTCACTTGTTGAACTTCTTCTTCCTCTTGATCATCATCTTCTTGCTCGTCATCATCTTCGAATTCATCGTCTTCAAATTCTGACTCATCTGCCGCCACTGATGCTTGCACCAATGATGAGCGGCCAGAATCATCGTTGCTATTCTTCTTATAAAGCATTTGCAACAAGATCATTTCCATGCAGGCATGTTTTGATTTGGTCTTCAAGAATAAGTTTTCGTGCTCGTAAAGCGCATGCAAGATCGCATTCAATTGTTGGCCTGAGCACTGGCTCACTAATCGTTTGAGCGCTGATTGATGTTCAGAGAATTGTACTGTTGAAACGCCATACTTGGTCCATAATGCAGCACGCACTACGTCAATCAAGCGATTCCACATAAATTCTGCTGACACTGATTCGAATGAAATCTCATGCAGATATTGAATGAAATCATGCGGTGATTTAGAGAGAACAATCTCAAGTAATTTTATAACGTGTGCGTCATCAACATGCCCCAATACGGCAAGCACATTCTGCTTTGAGACCACAGAGCTTGAAAAGCGCACTTGTTCCAAGAGATTCAGTGCATCGCGCGCAGACCCTTCTGATTCCCGAATGATGGTATATAATCCATCTTCTACAAACTTAATATTTTCCTGCTCACAAACATGCATAAGGTGATTATACAATGAAGCTGTTTCAATTGGCTTGAAGAACAACTGGAAGCAGCGCGAGCGCACCGTTTCAATAATCTTTTGCGCATCGGTAGTTGCTAAAATAAAGAGGACCGACATTGGCGGTTCTTCAAGAATCTTAAGGAGCGCATTAAATGCCGCCTTGCTGAGCATATGCGCTTCATCGATCAAATAAATTTTTTTCTGGCCCATCAATGGCAATAATGATGCGGCATCGATGATTTGACGAATATTATCAACGCCAGTGTGTGATGCGGCGTCAATCTCAATAAAGTCTGGATGCTTTCCTGCAGCCATTGCTTGGCATGATGCACATTCAAGGCACGGAATTGAGAATTCTTTGGGTTGTTTTCTGAAATCTGCTAATCGTTCACAGTTAACTGCTGCGGCAAATACGCGTGCGGTCGTAGTTTTACCGCATCCACGTTGCCCTGCAAAGAGATAAACGGGGAAGTATTGCCCCAAAAACAAACTGTTTTTGAGCATGCGAATCAGCAAATCTTGACCAACAATGCGGTCAAACGATTTGGATCGCCATTTACGTGCTAGATTGAGTGCTACTGTGCTCATGGTATGTAACCAACGTTTGTAATATGAACTTTTTTATATTTCGGATTCGCCCGCCTTCGCTTATCCGGGTCTTCCGACTCGGCAAGCTACTTCGGGCCTTTCTACTCGCTTAAGCCCATATTAAAACACATGTTACTTTGCGAGATAGAAGGGGAAGTTGTACAAGAATTAATTTACTCCTGCTGCTCCTTTTCAGGCCTGACAGATTAAGTAAATACTCTTTACATACTTCCCCAAATTTTTTGTCTTTAGAGTGCTTGCGCTACGAAGAGAGCGAAGGTTGGTGTGGAGAGAGAGGGATTCGAACCCTCGATGCCCCTTTCGGGACATACACGATTTCCAATCGTGCTCTTTCGACCACTCAGACACCTCTCCATCATCTCATGCTCAAATACCAGAAAGGTTACTTTTTCTTTGGAGTATATGGCTTCTTGGATACAGGTCTTTTAGCTCCTGTTCCGTTACCGCCAGTTCTTGGTCTTTGTTCAGTTGATGATTTAGGAGCGACAGCCTTCTTTTCAGCCGTTTGTTCAGCTTCAGGTGCTTTTGCTTCTACTTTTGTTTCAGTTTTTGCTTGGCCCGCTGCTGCTTTTTTAGCTGCGCGTTCTTCCGCTTCTTTTTGTCTTTCTAATGCTTCACGCTCTTTCTTTTCCTTCGCTACAGCATGGGCTTCTTTTTGACCCTTTTCTGCCGCGTTTCCAAGATGTTCCACAATGAAACGAATTGCGCGAGGCGCGTCATCGTTACCTGGAATCACGAAATTAATGTCTGATGGATCGCAGTTAGTATCAACCAAGGCTACTACTGGAACTCCGACGCTCAATGCTTCACGAAGCGCTGCGCGTTCTCTGCCAACGTCAATAATGACGATAGCACCAACAGGCCAGGTTAGAGTGCGAATACCACCGACGTTCTTAAGAAGGCGTTCTGCGTTCTTGTGAATCGTGTTGATTTCTTTTTTAGTATAGTGTGGGTATTTGTCTGCTTTTTCGACAACGTCTTCAAAGTGAAGCAATTTAGTTACCGATTTTTTCACTTGAGAGTAGTTGCTGAGCGTACCACCAACCCAACGGTGATATACCGCAGGCATATGAAGCTTTTCAGCTACTTCGCCGACAACCCCTTGAGCAGCCTTTTTGGTACCAACCCATAGAATGGTCTTACCTTCACGCGCAATTCCTTCGAGGAATTTTGACGCTTTTTCAAGCTGATAGGCCGTCTTTGAAACGTCGATCAAGTGAATGTTATTTTTGCTGCCCCAGATATAGGGAGCCATTTTTGGGCACCAGCGGCGTTTTTCATGGCCGAAGTGTACGCCAACGGCAACTAATTCTTTAAAGTCTACCATTGTTTTCCTTGAGAGGTTACTTACCTATGGCCCTTATGGCATGACGTTCGTCAGAGGCCACCTCTGTTATAAAGGCGCATATATATGAAATAATCTGATCAAAATTGTAACAAAAAGCCCAAAAAAAGCAATCTATTACTCGGCTGTTGCCGGTCCAGCCTCTGAATTTTCTTCTTCTACCCCTATGACCTCATTCTTGCTGACAGCGTCCTCAAAACGTTTACCCAGTAGATACGCAATGACGACCCAAACCAAGGTTATCACGCCAAAGAAGCCTGCATGAATTGAGAAGAATGCCCCATCGCCCATGCGAGCTGCAAACTTGCCAAAGGTGGCGCCACTTGTTTTGCCGACCTTACTGCCAAAGGCATCGATCCAGGATTTTGATTTAAACTTAATTTCTTTAACGGTCGGGATATAGAGACTTTCTCTGACCGGCTGGCTAAAGGCATAGTTGATGGCCTTAAGCCCAATATACCCTACGATCAATGCCTTGGTACTTGTGCACCATGCGCAGAAATCGACAAAGCTCATCATGAAGTAAGCAAGGAATAGTCCACTAGTAATCGGAATAAGCATCAAACTGCGCTTTTCTCCGAGTAACCGAACCAGGGTGCCCGTGCCTATCAAGGAGATTACCAAGCCAACCGCATGCGTATAGAAAATCACTTCATAGAGATATGCCGATGTGCCAGACATAGAATTCGATGCATCTTCCGCGATACCTACTCGCATAATGCTCAATACCGTCGTGACCATTTCGTAGAAATATACCATGCAGAAAATGCCCAATACATAGGGATATCTGACCAACATACTCAAACCAGCGAATATTCCGGTTTCAGATTCACCTTGTTTTACTTTTTCTTTTTCAACCTGATACACCGCTTCATAACCATGAAGGAACTTACCCGGAACTTTTTTCATCATCCAGTAAATAATAACCGGCACACACAGCAATAATGCTGATGAGATTAGGATGAGAATTTGATGATTTGCAGTATCTGAATAGCGCGGATAGTACAAGAAATACCATGCCGATGCAGAAGCCAGTATGCCACCAACTTTTGAACCAGAGACCAAGAAACCATAGTTTTTTGCTGCTTCCGGACTGCTAATAGAGTTTAAGAATGCCCAAAATACGCTCACCACAAACGGTGAAAAACCTTCTACAAAAAAGTAAAAAGCCCAACCAATTATACGATCGGGGCTTCGCACTATATTGGGAATGCCAATTGCTGGATCACCCAGAAAATAGGCAAAGATAAATCCGCTCAGTGCGAAAACGATACAATATGCACAGAGCAAATAGTAGCGCCGCATTTTGTCGACAAGCTTTGAATAGAGAAAAATGGCAGGCACAAAACCTATCAATGATACAATTTTCGCATCGTTCAAATACGCCTTGCCCACAACGAATAAGAAAATTGAATCGCGCAATTCGCGAATAACCGTATACGAACCGATAATAAAAAAGAATGCAATCCACAGGAATAGCAGCTTTAGTCGTTCAAAATGCTGCTCTTGCTCTTGCGTATACATCGCCGGCATTTTGTTTCGTTGCATGGATTCAGAACTCATCCATCACACCTTTCATCATCACTTGTTTTTTATGTAGATACTCTATCCGCTAACACACTACGCGCTCTTCTTCTATAGCTTTGCCATATTCCTTGCCAAGGTATAATGCAATTGCAAACCATGCGAACAATAATCCCAATGAGAACATTGAGCTTGCCGCGATATGAATTGCTAATCCTTGAGCAGGACCAAAGCACGCAGTAAATGGTTCAAGTAACATATTGATACCAGATCCTACGCCTCTTGATAATCGAGAACCAAAGGTCTCGATCCATGACTGTGATTTATATTTAACGTCGACACTTGTCGGCACGTAAAGCTGTTTGATCGATGGACTATTGAGCGCATAATGCAACCCTTTTGCGCCAACCATAATCCAAAACAACACATTAATTTCTGGATACAAGAAGAATGTCACCACCGCAACTGCAACGATGCATGGCATTAATCCTAAAGACACACTCACGCCCAAACGACGTTGTATGTTACTCACACCTAACACTAGAGACATGCACGCCATGAGATTTACCCACAACGCAAATGAACCGAGATATAATACGCGTGATGATTCATCAAAGATGGTAAGTTCTATAAAGTTAATAAAGTGGAAATCCATAACGGTCAGAATACATTCATACATCCCAACAATGGCAAAAATGCCCAAGAGGTATGGCTGTGATAATAAGAGCGTAAGCCCTTTGAGGAATCCAAGTTTTTTATTTGATGATTTTTGTGATTGGCGATATCCAATCATTTGATCTTTTGGTGTCACCCGTATGAAGAGAGCAACCAAGCCCACAATGCATATGATCAGCAATGAAGCAAGCATAATGACGTACGCGCTTGAGCCCCAGCGATTTGAACTAGCAAGCGGCGTTAGATAAAGCGGCCCTAAGAGACTGCAAAATTGCCCTATTAACACGACAACCGGGAAACCACGCTTTGCCGATTCCGGCTGCGTAATATCAATGGCGAATGCCCAAAATGAGGCGACTACAATTGATCCATAGCTTTCCACGAAAATATACCAAACCCAGCCAAGAATACGGCTTGAATCGGCTACGGTGTTTGGTAGCCCGATGGTAGGGTCAGCCAGGAGGAACCCGAACAATAAGGTTATGAGGGAGTAGAGAATGCCCAGCACATATAAGATGCGATGCCGGGGGAACATATCCATGAGTTTGCTCAGGATCATGACCAAGGGAAACAAGGCCAAGAGCGAAAAGATTTTGACGTGACCGATTTTCTTGGCGCCTACCATAGACATGAAAACGGAGTTTTTAACTGGCTTAAGTACCCAATAGATACCTATAATAAAGCCAAAAATAACACCAAGAAATATAAATTTTTTAAGCTCTTGGCGATCGAAATCACCAAACCACTCTCTTGCAATCCGTTTAAGCATTATGGGAACCCCTACCGGCCTCTTGCCCGGGTCTTAAGACGTATACCGTTTCCTTTTTGATACACATATAAAGATTATTCCCGAAAAAAGACCATTGAACTATGCGAACATATTACCAGAAGGATAGCCATTTGTAAAAAGAAAAACGCGCTTTTTGAAAATGCTGACTTTAACATTCTGGAGCCTCCTAACTCGTGATCCCTCCCTGGAAAACGGCTATTTTATCCCCGATCACCGCTCTCTGACGCCATATACCCCCTTTTGAGAGATACAAGTGTCTATATGAAAAGTTTTTAAAAAGATCGATTTATGCTATACTCCTAAGAGGTTATGGCTCTATATATTGCGCCCCATCAAGCAGCCAGGTATAGTAACTCAGTAAATAGGCAAATTACCCGTAAAAATTACCTTAAAAGGTTCTTAATAGGATACCTTCTCTATGATAGAAAATGAAAACAAAGATCTGCAAAGCGCTACCCTGACCGATGGTGTGAACCTGGAGCAGGAGGAGTTTCTGGCGTTACTTCCGCTCAAAAATGTGGTTATACTGCCCAAAAGCATTATACCGATCATTGTTGGGCGTTCGTCCTCTATTCAAGCAGTAGAGTTTGCACTTAAGAATGAAAAAACTATTTTTATCACAGCCCAGAAGGATCAATCAGTAGAGAATCCTGGGATCTCTGACGTCTATACCTATGGTACCCGTTCAACTATCTTACAAGTGATGCGTATGCCCAATGGCGCGCTCAAAATCTTGGCTGAAGGTATCTGCCGCGCTCGCATCGTGCAATCGCAAGAGCTCAGCTCCTTTCTTGGGGTAATCACCGAAGATCTTCCAACTACGAGCCTTGAAGATACCACTGAGCTACAAGCATTATGGCGCCAACTTAAAACTTTATATGTTAGTTACGCAAAGCTTAAAGAAGCTCCGACCGATCTGATTGTGTCAGTCAAAACTGCACAAGATATCGATTATATCGTCGATACTATTGCGGTACATATCAATCTCTCATTCGATGAGCGTCAAAATTTACTCGAAATGGCTGATTTAAAAGGCCGTATTATGCACATCTCTCAGTTTCTGACCAAAGAGATCGACATTCTCGAAACTGAACTGCGCATTCGTGGACGCATCCAAAATCAGGTTGAAAAAAGCCAGCGCGAATACTATCTGACCGAACAAATCAAAGCCATCCAAAAAGAACTTGGTCGCGAAGATCAATCGATTGAGATCGCGCAAATACGCAGCAAAATGAAATCGCTTCATTTGCCAAAAGAGGCATTTGAGCGCGTTGAAAAAGAATTGAAACGGCTGGAACAAATGCCGTCGCTCTCTTCTGAAGCAGTCGTAAGCCGTCACTATATTGATTGGATTATCTCCCTGCCATGGCATAAAATAAGCAAAGATACCATCAGCTTGACGCAAGCGGAAAAGATCTTAAATAAGAATCATGCCGGTTTGCTTAAAGCAAAAGAGCGTATTATTGAATTCGTTGCTGCAAAAAAATTCTCCAAAAATCTCCAACGCTCGCCAATCATTTGCTTGGTCGGGCCTCCGGGTGTGGGTAAAACCTCTCTTGCACAATCAATTGCTGAT
>Ga0210395_10003324_pt1 | contig 12385 bp, 12 predicted proteins | sample IncBWH4OmetaG_FD_150861 | JGI IMG/M metagenome (GOLD analysis project Ga0210395, IMG submission 150861) | Forest soil microbial communities from Barre Woods Harvard Forest LTER site, Petersham, Massachusetts, United States - Inc-BW-H-4-O ...
TGGGCTTCCGTCCGCATTCCATGCCCGGAGCCACTCGCACCGCCATCGGCATCACCGGCAACCAGGGCGAATTCGAACATGGCTCGCTCGAAGAAATGCCGGGCGTGCAGGAAGTCATCAAAGTTTCCAAACCCTACAAGCTCGTCAGCCGCGACGTAAAACAAGATAACACCGTCATCACTTTTCCTGGCACCGCGGCAACCATCGGCGGCCAGGGCCTGGCGATTGTGGCCGGCCCCTGCGGCATCGAAAGCCGCGAACAGGCTTTTGCCGCAGCCGAGCGCGTGCATCGCGCCGGCGCCCAATTCTTTCGCGGCGGAGCCTACAAGCCGCGCACTTCGCCCTACGCCTTTCAAGGACTCGGCGAACAGGGCCTGCGCATCATGGCGGACATCCGCCAGCAATTCGGCATGAAGATCATCACCGAGGCGGTCGATCACGAGTCCCTCGACCTCGTCGAAGAATATGCCGACATGATCCAGATCGGCGCGCGCAACATGCAGAATTTTTCCCTACTGAAGCGCGCTGGACGTTCCCGCAAGCCCGTCCTGCTGAAGCGCGGCATGTCGGCCACGCTTGAAGAATTCCTCATGGCCGCCGAATACATCCTGAGCGAGGGCAACTACAACGTCGCCCTCTGCGAACGCGGCGTCCGCACCTTCGCCGACCACACCCGCAACACCCTCGACCTGAGCGTGGTCCCGGCCGTGCAGCGCTTGAGCCATCTTCCGATCCTGGTCGACCCCAGCCACGGGACAGGGAAACGAAACAAGGTGACGCCACTATCGCGCGCGGCAGTCGCAGTCGGCGCTGACGGACTGATGGTCGAAGTGCATCACGCCCCCGATCAGGCCCTTTCCGACGGCCCCCAGTCGCTCTACCCCGACCAGTTCGACGAACTGATGACACAGGTACGCCAGATCGCCGCCGTGGTAGGACGCACTGTGCCAGCGATTGGGGCGCGAGAGCCGGTCGCGGTCAGCAAGTAGTCTCGGGCTCGGTTCATAATCCAGTTTCTGGAGATGAAAGTGATCCAGTCTTGGGCCTCAATTTGCCGACTCTCTGCACTCCTGATCTTCAGCGTAGTTCTCGCCGCTCAGGACACGAAACCGCTCCCCGACTCCGCTAGCACGGGAAAGGCGATTCAGAATTCCCTCCCGCCCTCTCCTCGCGATGTGCCGAAGTTCGGCAACATCGAAGTTCTCACCGATACTCAGGGCGTGGACTTCGGTCCTTATCTTCTAGCTGCCCTGTCCAAAGTGCGAAGAAACTGGTATGCGAGCATTCCTGAGGATGCCGAACAGAAGAAAGGCGCGGTGGCGATCGAGTTTGCCATCCAAAAAGACGGCAGCCTCACTGGCATGAAGGTACGCTTCAGCTCTGGAGATGAGGCTCTCGACCATGCGGCATGGACAGGCATCACCGTGTCGAGTCCTTTTCCGCCGTTGCCCGAGGCGTTCAACGGAGCAAGCCTTGCGTTACGTTTTCGCTTTTATTACAACCCCGACAAATCGGCCGGGAATGCGGAGCGATCGAGCCCGGCCAGCGATCCCGCTCCCGCACCTCCACTGATGCACTTACAAGCTGCACCGGCCAACAGCGCTCAGTCGGATGCTGAGCGCCAGCCTGCGGCGCCACTACTATGCTCTTCGCCCAAACCGACCACGACGCATGTTGAGGGCAAGATTACCTGCGAAGCATCGGCCTCCGTCCTTCAGCAGTATCTCGACACAAATGTTCTCCCCCTGATCCGGGCGAACTGGTACCGACTGACTTCGCGCTCTGGCGAGAAGGTTGCCGGGGACGCCACCGTCGAGTTTGATGTCCTCAAGGACGGCACCATCCCTTCGGTGAAGCTCATCGACGGCGCCGGTCACGCTGCCTTGGGTGATCTGGCGATCAATGCAGTCAAGAATTCCTCTCCGTTGCCGCCAGTCCCGTCGGAGTTTTCCGGAAGCTCCTTCGGCGTGCGCAGTCATTTTTTCTACCAACCTGACCCCAACGGCGTAGCGTCCTCACGCGGAAAAGTGGCTGCCGCAAATGGGGACACTCCCTCCTTCGCCCGCTATTGCACGCCCGATGAACTTTCGAAGGGCGCGGTGGACTGCATGGTAGCGCCCAAGCCCACTTACCAGACTGAACCCCAATTCAGCCCGGAAGCTACGCAGCAGAAAAAGGAGGGCGTCGTAACCGTAAGGATCGTGGTGGCGCACGACGGCACCGTCCAATCCGCCTGCGTGGATCGAGCTCTCGGTTATGGTTTGGACGAAGAGGCCGTGAATTCCATACGCGCCTGGAAGTTCACCCCAGCCACCTTCAACGGCCGACCCATGGCCGTGGCACTTCTGATCGAAGTCGATTTCCACCACGGGGATAGTCCAGGAGGGTCGGCCCCTGCCGGCACCAACCCTCCAGTCACAAGCCCGCCACGGTAGGCCCATTTTGTGTATAATCGGATAATCTGATTTTATGAAGACCAAATCCCTCTCGGTCACCGACGCGGCCCGCAATTTTGCCGATTGTGTGAACCGCGTCCGCTATCAGAACATGAGCTTCGTTCTGCTCAAGAACGGCACCCCGGTCGCCCGCCTGGTTCCAGCGGAAAAGAAGGTTTGCACCGGTCGCGAACTCGCCCGAGCCCTCCGACGAGTTGATTTATCGACGGAGGAGGCTGTCGCCTGGAGCCGCGACATGAAGAAAACGCGCAAGGGCCTGAAACCCCAACGCGACAAACGGCGATAATGCTGTAATCTTCTCCTTCCGCTACGGCGGCATCCATCTTGCGAAAACTCCTCTTCATCGCTGTTATGCTCCCCATCCTGGCCGGCCTGGGCTGGTGGTATCTTCGCGAGCAGGGGCTGCCCAACTACGGGCCCGCTTTCCGCGAGTATGCCTACGTCAGCAACGGCAGGAGCAACACGGTCAGCGTGATTGACCTGCGCACCATGGCGCTGGCTAAAACCATCGCCGTCGGCAGCGAGCCGAGCGGGCTCGCGGCCAACAGCAAGAAGAATGAAATCTACGTCGTCAACTCCAACTCCAACAACGTCAGCGTCATCGACGCCGAGTCGAACACCGTGGTGGCAACCATCGGCGTGCACGGGCGTCCATATTTTATTGATGTCGCCGAGGACGGCCGGCGCGCCTACGTGGCCAACTCCGGCTCGAACAACGTCAGCGTCATCGATCTTGAGAAGCGCCTGGTGATCGGCAACTTGCGCGTAGGCTCCGCGCCGGGCCTGGCGCGGGTTTCACCGGACGGCGCAACGCTCGTGGTCAGCAATCGCGGCGACAACACTGTAACCGTGATCGACGCCAAAGCTCTGCGCGTGCGCGCCACGCTGCCCGTCTGCCAGCAACCGGAAGATATCGCAATCCTGCCCGATTCGAGCAAGGCCTTCGTCGCCTGCTCCGGCTCTTCCCAGGTCGCTTCGATTGCGCTAAAAAGCGACGGCGAGAAAATCGGCGACAAGGGGGGAGACAAGGGGGATGATAAGAAAGAAGACCGCGTACTCGCGCTGCTCGACGTCGGCCGCACTCCCGTGAGCCTAACCCTGAAGCCCGACGGCGGCGAGATGATGGTGTGCAACTTTGACTCCGACAGCATTTCCATCATCGAAACCGGAAACGACGAAGTCGGCAGCAGCCAGGAAATCGGCCAGCACCCATCCCGCGCCACGGTCACACTCGACAACTCCCGCCTCTACGTAACCAACTTCGGCTCCAACAGCGTCGCGGTCTATGACATTGATATGGGCCGCCGCATCGCCACGCTGACAGTCGGAAGCCGTCCCGACGCGCTCGCGCTCACGCCGGACCAGACTTATCTGCTGGTGCTCGACACCCAGTCCGGGGACGTAACCGTAATCCAGAAGCGGACGCCCCACCGCACCTTGGAGACCTCGGAATATTCCCTGCTGACCTTGATTCCCGTAGGCATGCAGCCCAACGCGATCGTGGTCAAGGCCTTCATGGCGACCGCAAAGAAGTAGCCCGCGGCATCACCTCAGCGTCCCTACGCTTGCGCCGGAACCGGCTTGGGACAGAACTTATCCAGCGCCGCCTTCAAATCCGCAGCGATCACCGGCGCTTCCCGCGATTCAATGTCGCGGCGCGGCATCAGATACACGAGCTGGCCGTCGCGCAAAATCCCAATCGACGGCGAAGACGGCGGATATCCCGTGAAATAACTCCGGGCACGGTCGGTCGCCTCTTTCTCCTGTCCGGCAAATACGGAGTAGGCCTGATCGGGCCGCGCGGAATTCTCGAGCGCCATGCGGACCGCAGGCCGCATGCGTCCGGCGGCGCATCCGCAAATCGAATTCACCACCACCAGCGTCGTGCCCGGACGGTTCTTCAACGCCTGATCGACCGCCTCAGGCGTGCGCAGTTCTTCAATTCCGAGCCGCGTCAGTTCTTCGCGCATCGGAATCACCATAATTTCGGGATACATCGGCATGTGTCGTTCCTCTCTGAAATCTCACTTCGTCTCAGTATAGCGTGGAACCCGCGATGTTATTTCGCTCAGCCTTCGACTTCTGTCATCTTGAGCGAAGTTGCCGTTCGCGAAGCGAGCGGCAACGCAGTCGAAAGATCCCTCCCCCCACAAACCCTGCCGTGGCGAGGCAGGGGTTCTTCCACGCATAGACCACTCCAATAACGCGCAGCCGCGTCATCGCGCCACATACCGATAGGGATCCTTCGACTCCATGACTGCTTCGCGTTTCGCGAAGCAGTCACTCCGCTCAGGATGACACCGCATACCTGGAGTACCCCGATGTATAGTGAAAGCCATCCATGCAACTGCAGGAAAACATTCCGCTCGCGCCCCTGACCACATTCCACCTGGGCGGCCCGGCACGCTTTTTCGTCGAAGCCAAGTCAGCCGCGGAAGTGGGGGAAGCGCTTGCATTCGCGGCATCAAAGAACGCCCCGCTCTTTGTGCTCGGCGGCGGCAGCAATCTGGTCGTCGCCGATTCCGGCTGGCCTGGCCTGGTCCTAAGAATCGCGATCTCCGGCATCGACCAGCGGCCCGGACACGACGACGAGGGAAAAGTTCTGTTCGACGCGGGCGCAGGAGAATCCTGGGACCGCTTCGTCTCCCACGCCGTCATGGCGAAATGCGCCGGCATCGAGTGCCTGAGCGGCATCCCGGGCAGCGTAGGTGGCACGCCAGTGCAGAACGTAGGCGCTTACGGTCAGGAAGTATCGGAGACGATCGCATCGGTCGAAGTGTTCGACTTGCATGACAGCCAGGTACGCGAGCTGTGTCCCGAAGCCTGCGGCTTCGCCTATCGATCCAGCATCTTTAATACGACCGAGCGCGGACGCTTCGTCATTCTCCGCGTCACCTACGCACTGACGCCCGGGGGCGAGCCCCACCTCGAATATGCCGACCTGCAACGGCATTTCGAAGGCCGCGAGACTCGCCCCAATCTCGCCGAAACCCGCGAAGCCGTTCGCCACATTCGCGCCCGCAAAGGCATGCTGATCGTCCCCGGCGATCCCGACTGCCAGAGCGCAGGTTCGTTTTTCAAGAACCCGGTCCTCACCGAATCTCAGCATGACGCTCTGCAGAAACGCGCCGCCGCCAAGGGATTGCATCTGCCCAGCTATCCCGCGCTCGAAAGCCACAAGAAAGTTTCAGCCGCGTGGCTGGTAGAAAAGTCCGGGTTCGCCCGCGGCTACAGCCTGGGCCACGTCGGCATTTCGAGCAAGCACGCGCTGGCGATTGTGAATCGCGGCGGAGCCACTGCCGCTGAGGTCTTAGCCCTGAGGGATCAGATTCAGCACCGAGTCCAGGAAATCTGGGATGTTCGCCTCGAGCCCGAACCAGTCATGCTCGGCTTCTAGATTCTGTATGTGAGGCGGACACTCTACATAACCAACCGCAAGTAATTCCCGACCGTTCGTTCTCCCTCCAGAAATTCCTGAACAAATCTACCCCTGCGACGGTCTTCATGAATGAGGGCAGACAAGTGCTGGCGGGAGAAGCGATCCTGAGTGGAGCCGCGACGAGCGATCGCAGTGAACCCGCGCGCAGTTGGGTTGAGCATGGAGACGACGTGCTCGCTTCGCTGGTCCGCGAACACTCGCGCCTGGTCTACCGCATCGCGTATGCCGTGCTCCGCCGCCATCACGACGCCGAGGACGCGACCCAGGAGACGTTTCTGCGGGTGCTGCGTCACAGCTCGAAGCTCGCCGCGGTCGATGACCCGAAGACCTGGCTGGCAAGAATCGCGTGGCGTGTGGCCGTCGACCGCAGCCGGCAACGGGGTCGCATGCGGGAAATTCCCCTGAAGGATCCCGAGAAGCCGATGGTTGAAGTGGCTTCTTCCGACGCACCAGCGGACCAGACGCTGCACGGCGCTCAAGTCGGCGCGGCGCTGGAGAAGATGATCGCGACACTTCCGGAAAAGCTGCGCGAGCCGCTGGTCTTGTCCACGATTGAAGAGATGTCACCCAGAGAAGTCGCTGCGACCCTGGGCATCAACGAAGCAGCGGTGCGGTCAAGAGTCTTCCGCGCGCGGCAAATTCTGCGCGAGAAACTCGCCGGACGGATGGACGGGAAACGAATGGACGGGAAATCTATGGGTAGGAAGTAGGTGGGAACCATGGCAGATGAAAGGCAGAACGAACTCGACCGCGTGCTGGATGCGGCGCTGGCGAAATATTCAGCCGTGGAGCCCCGCGCGGGACTGGAAGAGCGAGTGCTTGCGAGTTTGCGAGCCGAGCAGGCGCGGGTTCCAGATCGAGCGTGGTGGCGCTGGATCGTGGCGGGAGCGTTGGCAGCGGTGATCGTCGCCGTCATACTCGTGGGCTGGCGATCTGGCAGACCTCACGCCCCTGTAATTGCAGATCATCCTTCAACCCCAGCACCGAGCGTGCCGCGACCTGGGGCGCAGACCGCGTCGAATAGCGGCGCGATCCGGAAATCACCCGTCCGTCGCTCTTCACCCAAAGTTGAGATCGCAGCAGCTCCCAGGCTCGACCAGTTTCCGTCGCCGCAGCCGTTGAGCGAGCAGGAAAAAATTCTGGCCAGTTACGTGGAAAAGTATCCCGAGCGCTCGGTGTTGTTGGCCCGGGCGCGAACCGAGGCACTGCGGCAGGATCAACTCGAAGAGATGAAGGCTATTCCATCCAGCGGTTGGGCCACGGATTCAGATGATCGGAATAACGAGACCACACCAAGATAAAACTCTAAGGAGAACGAACCATGCGCAAGGCATTTGTAATTCGAGCAGTTGCGATTCTAGGATTCACGATTTGCTGGACAGCGGCGGCGTACACCCAGGACGCGCCAGCCAAACCCACAGCGGAGGCGAAGGCTGCGCCTGACGTCGAGAAATCGGTGCACGCCTATAAGCTTGATTTCACCGTCAAAGAAATGGAAGACGGCAAGACGATCAACGCACGACAATATTCCATGAACCTGCAGGCCGACGATGCCAACGAAATCAAGATCGGCACTCGCGTCCCGGTCGAGACCGGGCAGGGCCAGTTTCAGTACATCGACGTGGGCACGAACATCTGGTGCAGAATCGGAGAGCGATCCGAGGGCATCCCGTTGTCGGTAAAAGCCGAGATCAGCAACTTCGCCATTGCCGAACAGAATTCCGGACACGACCTCCACCCTCTGATTCGCCAGCTCCAGATCAAAGCCAGCACGCTGGCGCAACTGGGAAAGCCAATGGTCGTGGGCAGCGTGGATGATCCTAACTCGAAGCGCCAGTTTCAACTGGAAGTGACGGTGAACAAGCTGCGCTAGATTGTGTGGGGCGGACAGTCCTGTCCGCCGCTTCTGATTTTGGTCTTGATTTTGCTGTTGCATCCGGAAAGTCAAGATCAAATGCGGCGGACAGCAGTGTCCGCCTCACTTCAAACCAAAGTGGCGCCGTTCCGGTTCGTGACCCAGCTTTTCAGCTATACCTCAAGTGAGGACGGGTAAACGATCCAGAGCGGCGCCTCGATTTATCTATCGGCAATTCTTGCCGCCTCTTGAAAAATTTCCACAAACATTTTTCGCGTCAGCTTCCCGGTCTGCGTGTTCTGGTTCGACGGATGATAGGACGCCAGTAACACCTTACCGTCTGCCATCCCGTAACTGGCGCCGTGTTTGAAGACATAGGCTTTCTTGCTCGCGAGCAAGCCCTTGCGCTGCAGATAGTTCAAGTACGCCTCGAACCCGATCTTTCCCAACGCCACCACAACCTTTATATCCGCTAATCCAGCCAGTTCACGATCCAGAAAATGCGAACACTCCGCCAGTTCCTGCGGCAGCGGCTTATTATCCGGCGGAGCGCAACGCGCGGCCGCCGTAATATAAAGATTTTTCAATTTCATGCCGTCATTGCGATCGGTAGCCGTGGGCTGGTTGGCGAATCCGGTTTCATACAGCACCGGGAACATGAAGTTACCCGAGGCATCTCCGGTGAACGGCCGCCCCGTCCGGTTCGAGCCATGCGCGCCGGGGGCAAGTCCCATGATCAACACACGCGCATGCGGATCGCCGAACCCCGGCACCGGCTTGCCCCAATATTCCCAGCCCAGATAAGCCCGCCGCTTCACTCGCGCGACTTCCTCGCGGTACGCGACCAGCCGCGGACAGCGCATACAGCCTACGACTTCCTTATTGAGGATGGTCAGCCGCGACATCCAGTGATTACACCACACAGGTCCCGCAGAGCGAGCGCGAGCCTCAAGCGAGCCCCGCTCTAACGTTCAAAAATCGCAAGATTGAACGAGCAGAATATCTCGCCCTCACACTTCAGAGAATCGCAGCGCGCCGACTCGCCCTTCCATCCCTGCTGCAGAAGTTTGGCACGCAGTTCCCCGACTGAAGCCGTGTCTTCAATTTCGATGTAGCCGATCTTGCAGAATCGTTTGCAGATCGGGCAGGTGATGCCAAACTTCCTCGCCGCCAGCATGATGAGCGTCCCCTCGCGCCGGAAATTATAATCCCAGTTTGGGTGTGCTGCTTCTTACCACACAGCAGTTTTCTTGGTCCATTCCGAATTGGGATAGCGTTTGTGCAGCAGCTTGAAAATATCATGCGGCCAATTCGTCTTCGACGTACTGTCATCGGCGAAGCAACCATACCGAGCCGCTCGCCACGCAAAATGAAGCGCCTCTGGAACTCGGGGATCCTCGGGATGCATTTTGGCCCAGGCAAGAACTTCGCGGGGAAGATAGTCTGCGGCCTCGCCCAGCGAAAGTAGTTGCTTCCATTCAGAGGAAGCCTGCGCTCTTTGCTCGGTGGTTAGAAAGACTGGCGAGCTGGCTTCGAGGCGCTGGTTGAGTTGAGTAACGCGGGAAATGTTGTCGCCGTTTTGCTTAGAAAAGCTCAGGTCGTCGGGAATCCCGCCCACATCGTCACACCACCAGTTATCGCGGAAGTTGTCGATTCGTTGGAACTGAGTCGTGCGCACGTAGCCGTCCTCGACGAATGGGCGAAGACCTGGAAAATGGACAATCGCAAAGACCGCCAAAAAATGACGCTCCTCGTCCGTCTGTGCGGCGTCGTACTGGTCAATGAACTGTCTTAGTTCAGGGCGGAGCGCGGTTGCGGTGTCCCCGACTTTTTGTGCTGCGGCGAAATTTCCGAGCAGGGCGGCGCGCGCCCATGCGGACGCTGCGAGATGCTGGCGCAAATTTTGCGGAAGGGACTCGGACTTCGCGACCTCAACGAGGACGTCGATCGGGATTCGCTTATTCAGAGTCTCGGCCACGCTCAGATCGAAGTGGGGGAGGAGCACACTTTTCGACCTAGGCTGGGCATCTCCGTAGAAGGCGAGGTTGCAGCTCTTGCTTTGATAGCAGAACGAATCCTCTCCATCGTTGTCCGAAACGGCGGTTACTTCGACGGGATTTCTCGCCAATCGTTCCCGAAAGTTCTCAAGGTCAGCTGAGTTCCTCATCTGCTCGTCTCTCAGGAGATTCACGGCCGAAACCGGGAGGGAATTGATCTGACGCAGGGCGGCTTGAACGACTTCGCTTGCGGCCTCGGGCTGTCCGGATTCACGCAAGAGTCTCGATCGATGAAATGCGATCGCGGTAGAAGCCGAGGAGGTTTCCGGTATCTGCGAAGCTGATTGCAGAACTTCCGGCACGGCGACGTCCTTGCCATCGAACTTGGACATCGCTGCGAATAGCCATGGAATCGAGGCGGTCGCTTTCCACTTGCTGAGGGCGTGAGATTTTGCCTCGGCGGCATCCGACTGGAGGGTCATGAGCCAGTCGCTCAGGTCGTCCGATCGCTCTTTCTGCAATTTCGCGAACCGGCTGCGCCTCCAGCTTTTCAGGCGCTCGTCATATTCCGGTCCGTAGGCGGGTGTGTCCGGAAACTCAGGTGAATTGTCCAAGAAGCGATCGAGCACTAGTTTGTAGTCGAGAAGTTGTTGTCCGAAATCAGAGCCAGAGCGGCCACTCAAAAGGAGCTGAGCCAATTCGTGCTGGCGCTGTTCCGGATGGGCGTGAAATCGAACCAGGCCTTGTAGTCTTTGAGCGTCTTGCCGGAACGGGCCGAGTTTGGGATTGGAAATGATGGCGGCCAATCGTGGCTCGGCTTTGGCAAGGGTCGCGGGATCATATTCGTCGCCAGTTCCTGGCGATACCGGCATCGAAGCCTGGCGGATGATCGTTCGCACCGCCAGATACGGCGCGAGCAGATGCCAGGGGGATGAGGCGTCTTGGGCAATAGCATCAAACTCACGGAGGGCATCGGGCAAACGATTCGCGTAGAAATTTGCGGCGGCGATCTGGTATTCGCGGTCGGCTCGGATGAGTGAGTTTGCGCCTTCTGGCAAGCGATCTGGGATGGATGGTCCAGCTGTGCAGTTCTCGAAAACAGCGTCTTGTGCCATGATCCATTGAGTCAACTGCGTGCTCTGCACGCCGAAAGTCTTGGCGCGCTCGCGAAGAACCTGCACCGCATTGTCAAATGCCGGTGCGAGGCAGTTCTGATACTCGTAGTATGAAGACGCAGCCTCGCGATACGAGGAAATCTTTGGTTTTGGCCCAGTTTGATATTTCGCGCGCGCGTTAATCCAGCGGTTGATCGATACGTTGGTTGGTGGACGATCCCGAACTCCGCTTTCGTCAAAGAACGCGACAAGCGATCGTTGCTCGGATTTGTTCAACGGCTTTTGATCCAGGTAGCGATAAGCCACGACGAGAAACGCACGCCGCCAAGTGGGCAACGGGATGCCAATCTGGCCGTCGGCAAAGCTCGACAAAGGTTTGTCGGGGCCCGACGGGCGGGTGAAGACAACGTGCGGGAAATCCGGCAGGCAGGTATCTCCCCAGCGAGGAAACACGACCAGAATAAGAATAGAAATAAACAGGACCTTGGCAATGGCTTTCATTGTTCGATCAACTTTTCTGCGTTCTCGACCGCAAGCTCATCCCACGAGCGCGGATGAAAGATGTAGATTCGCTTGTCATGATCAATTGCTGGCCACGGTTCGTCGGTAGAGACGCCGACGCTCTCCGCGCATAAAGGCTCACGAATCATGTATTTCCATCCGGGGTTCTTGGAAGATCTTGGGGCTTCCCCCATTCGGAATAGCATTGGCACCGCCTCGTCGATGGGAAGATCCTTCATCCAGCTATCGTAAGCGCACCATGAAGCCAACGCAGTGATGGAGATGGGCATGCTCTCTGGTATGCGCTGTCTCACTTGCCGCAAGACTTGTGCGTAGAAGGCCCGCTGAGATCGAGCGGCGTCGAAATCGATCTGTAGCGCACTAACCTTAGGTTTTCTGGTGGAGGAGGCGATCAGATCAGCAACGATATTCACCAAATCCGAAGATTCCAACCGGGCGAACTGGGTAGGTGCTTCAATTCGTACAACCGCAATTATCTTGGCGGAGTTGGCGAATTGAAGAGGCTGTAATCGTGGAGTACTTCTGGCTTCGTCTGAGATTGGAATTGTCTGATCCAGGTACGCCACAGCATAAAGACGAGGATCAAAAGACCGCATGTCTTCGGGTCGTTCCCATGCCCAAAGACTAACTCGCGGGAATCCTTCGAATGTGGCTGTTCGAGAGACGAGAGAATGCGAGCCGACTAGGACTGCGGAGGCCAGCAGCAACAGCAGACAATTTATTGAGAGGGTCGAGCGCACAGCCGGGAGACTATCAACACATGAGTTTACACCCTTCTCTCGGGTGTGGCAGTTTTGCCGCTCCATCCTTCCACCCCGCGGATCGTTTGACGCTGCTCTCCCTTAGTCTTTACACTCAAGATTAACGGCGTGTGAACAGGATCGGTCTGGGCTCGAGGACCTTCGGATCCAGCCGGGACACTAGCACAAAGAAGATGCAACGCAAGCCGAAAGGGTCAAAGTGAGTCCCACAGAAACAGCCGGCGCTAACGTCGGTAATGA
>Ga0210395_10003325_pt1 | contig 12385 bp, 10 predicted proteins | sample IncBWH4OmetaG_FD_150861 | JGI IMG/M metagenome (GOLD analysis project Ga0210395, IMG submission 150861) | Forest soil microbial communities from Barre Woods Harvard Forest LTER site, Petersham, Massachusetts, United States - Inc-BW-H-4-O ...
ATGAGCTTCAGTTCGTCGGGGGAGTGGACGGCGCCACCGCGGCGGGCGTCGCGGGCTCCGAAGAGGCGCAGGACCAGGCCGCCGGAGCGGCGCATGAAGAACAGGATTGGGCGGGTTAGGGTGAGGAACGCCTCCATTGGAGCGGCCACAGCTAGCGCGATTTGCTCGGAGCGCTGCAGGGCCAGAGTTTTCGGGACTAGCTCGCCCAGGAGGACGTGCAGGTAGGTGATGAGGCTGAAGGCGATCACGATGGCGATGCCGTGGGCGTAGACCGCGGCGTGAGGGACTTCGTGCACGAAGCGGAGAGACTCGACGAGGCGGGCTACCATGGGTTCGCCGATCCAGCCTAGGGTCAGGCTGACCATGGTGATGCCGAGTTGAACGCCGTTTACGACTTCGTCGAGGTGCTGGTGGAGACGCTGGACGATGCGGGCGCCGGTGCGGCCGGAGTCGATGAGCTGCTGGATGCGGGTGTCGCGGACGCTGACCAGGGCGAACTCCGCAGCCGCGAAAAACGCGTTCGCCGCCACCAGGAGAAGGATCAGCAGTACGCGGAGCAGCACGAAGGCGATCATTGAGGATTGGTTCTAATGGGGTAATTCTAACATTCCAAAGGGGCTGGCAGCTCCTTGAGCCGTTTCACATTACGGCCTAAATCGTTAAACACAGAGGGCACAGGGGAACACAGGGTAAAACTTTTGGGGCTGCTGGGCTACCTTTTTTCTCTTAGCGTGGTCTAACTGGCAGGTGGCTCGTGGTTTAAGGTCGGTTCGTTCCGGCTCGGGTTGAAATCTCGGGAACAAAGACAACTTAGGCTGCGTACAGGATAATGAGAGCGCGGGACGGCGCTTTTTTCGGTCGAGCAATTCGGCAAATTTCAGTGGGCATTTCCAGCAGGGACTCAGGAGGCAGTTGTGAACGGAAACGGAACTAATAAGAAGAAGCGGCGCAGACTGTTCATTTGGGGCGGTATCGGAATAGGGATCGTCCTGCTGATTGCAATTGGAGTGTTCGCGGCTACGCGTGGCGGAACCAAGATTGATCCGACAAAGCTGGCGAAGGTGGAAAAGGGCGACCTGGCCAAGAGTGTGGTGGCCACGGGCAAGGTGACGCCTATCACCAAGGTTGAGGTGAAGTCGAAGGCCAGCGGCATCGTCAAGAAGCTGTTGGTGGATTACGGTGACAAAGTGAAGAAGGGACAGCTGCTGGCGCAGCTCGACAAGGTGGAGATCGAGGCGCAGGTAGCGCAGTCGCGTGCGGCTTTGGATGCGGCTCAGGCCAACATGACCAGTTCGGCCGCGGATTACGAGCGTGCCAAGGTGGACGCGGAAGGTCCGGACGTGCCGCTGCTGAAACGCGCGTATGACCGGGCGGTGGGCATGGCGAAAGACGGAGTGGTTTCGGCATCGGCTCTGGACGATGCGGAGAAGAATTATGAAATGTCGCTGAACAAGCAGAACGTTGCCAAGGCACAGATGATTGTGCTGAAGGCGAAGATCGCGCAGTCCAAGGCAGTTGTGGCGCAGGATCAGGCCAACCTTACACAGTTGGATGAGCAGCTCAGCTATACCGACATTGTGTCGCCGATCGATGGCATTGTGCTCTCGCGCGACGTGGAAATGGGCGATGCGGTGAGCTCGATTCTGGTGCTGGGTTCTTCGGCCACGCTGGTGATGACGTTGGGCGATACCAGCGAAGTCTATGTGAAAGGGAAAGTGGACGAGAGCGACATTGGGAAGGTTTATCTGGGGCAGCCGGCGCGAATTAAGGTGGAGTCGTTCAAGGACAAGACCTTTACCGGGAAGGTGACAAAGATTTCTCCGATGGGCGTGGAGAAGGACAACGTGACCACGTTTGAAGTGCGGGTTTCGATTCAGAATCCGGGCGGGGAACTTAAGGCGGAGATGACTGCCAATGCCGAAATTATCCTCGAAGAACACAAGAACGTGCTGCAGATTCCGGAAGGCGCGATTCTTTACGACAAGGACAAGAAAGCGTCGGTCGATATCCCCGATCCGAAGGGCAAGGACGGTATGGATAAAGTCGCAATCAACATCGGGATCTCGAATGGCGCGAAGACGGAAGTGCTGAGCGGGTTGAAGGAAGGCCAAGAGGTGGTGCTGCAGTAGCGATCGCTTTCTGGATCTTTGCAAACCAATCAGGTAGATGAGAGGGTTTCCAGTGAGTGGAGATTCCGCGCGTCGGCCGTCTGGGAGAAGCGCTCTATTCGCAATCGCAGCAGGCGGCCTGATTGCCGGAAGTCTGGATCTCACGCAAGCCTGCATCTTGTTTGGAATAAAGGTTCCGCTCGTGATTGCGGCGGGCTTGCTGGGGCGGCAGGCTTTGCAGGGAGGCGCCGGCACTTATGTTCTTGGCGTCTGCCTGCACTTCTTCATCGCTTCCTCGGCAACGGCTATTTACTACGGGGCAAGCCGCAAGCTGGTTTTCTTGGAGGAGCACCCACTGGTGTGTGGGTTGTTCTACGGCATGGCGGTTGAACTGGTAATGAGTTATGTGGTGTTGCCGCTGTCCGCGCTTCGCGCCAAGGGCCCTTACGAACTTCATGACGTGCTTCTGGGGTTGCTGGTGCACATGGTGGTCGTCGGACTGCCAATTTCGTACAGCGTTCGGTGGTTTTCGAAATAGCGGTGTGAGCGCTTTGAATCTGTGAGGAGCTTAGGATGAGGAGCTTACAACAATGAACAAACGACGACAAAGTTTCCGTGGTGCGATTTTGCTGCCTTCTCGATTCGTGCTTGTGGCGATCACGCTGGCAGCAATGTTTGTCTGCAGCGCGGCGTTTGCTTCCACGCCGCAAGGAACATTCGATAAAACCTTTCAGGTCAGCGGGCCGGTGAATCTGGAAGTACAAACCCACTCCGGCGACATCATTGTGAGAAACGGGCCGGCGGGCTCGGTCTCGATTCGAGGAAAAATCTTTGTGAGCGACCATTGGCTGGCGGGAAGCCGGCACGCGGAGGTCGCCGAAATTGAACAGAATCCTCCACTGCGCCAGGACGGGAACAATATTCGTATTGATTACGTGAACGCTCACGACATTTCAGTGGATTATGAGATCACCGTGCCCGCCGACACTACCGTCAACACTCACAGCGGGTCGGGAGATCAGACGATTGAAGGCGTGCATGGCAACGCAGACCTGCAGAGTGGATCAGGAGACATGAGACTCTCGCAGCTTACCGGGGAGATTCGGGTGCAGACCGGGTCGGGCAATGTGCGGGCACGTCAGATCGCGGGTCCGCTGCGAGGCGGCGCGAGTAGCGGCGACATTGAACTGGAAGAAACCGGTGCGGGCGATATTGATCTGCACACCGGGTCGGGCAACGTCACGGTTCGCGGCATTCAAGGCGGGTTTCGTGCCGAGGCGGGCAGCGGCGACATAACCGCCGAGGGCACGCAGGCGGGTGCGTGGGAGATTCGGACAGGATCGGGCAATGTGCGGGTGCGGCTTCCTGCGAATGCCGCGTTCGATGCAGACATCTCGACCAGTTCTGGGACGCTGGACATCGGTGCGCCGATCACGATGACAGTGCAGGGGCGAGTGCAGGAAACGCGCAAGCACATCGAAGGCAAGGTGCGCGGCGGCGGCCCGTTGCTGACCTTGCATACAGGATCGGGCGATATCCACATCGAATAGCAGGGGTCAGGGATCAGGGGCTAAGGGTCGGCAAAACCACCTCGGTAAAACCGAGGGCTTTGCTGACCCCTAACCCCTGAACCCCGAACCCTAACCCCTGTTTTCTTATTACCTCCGTGTCTTGACTCTGCAGTCACCAGCAGTTACTTTCGACATTCTGGGAGCACTTCGTCTTCCCCCGCGAGGAGAACCTTGGCCCGTCCGATCATTACTCTGACTACCGACTTCGGCAGCAACGACCATTTTGTAGGCACCATGAAGGGCGTCATCCTGGAGATTCTGCCGGAGGCGCAGATCGTCGATATCTGCCACGCTGTACAGGCCTTCGACGTGCTCGATGGAGCGCTCACCATTTCGCAGGCGTATTCCTACTTTCCCACCCGCACCATCCACGTCGTGGTGGTCGATCCTGGCGTGGGCACGGAGCGGCGGCCGATCCTGGCTTCTTGCGACAAATATCATTTCGTGGCGCCCGACAATGGGGTGCTTTCGCTGGTGTATGCGCGCGAAGAGCGCATGCACGTCCGGCACATCGCTTCCGAGCATTACTATCTTCAGCCGGTCAGCAACACGTTTCACGCGCGCGATATTTTCGCTCCCGTGGCCGCGTGGCTCGCGAAAGAAGTCGACTCGCAAAAGTTTGGGGAAGAGATTGAGGACTACGTTCGCTTTAATGCCCCGAAGCCTAAAGCCGTCGACGAGAACCGGCTGCGCGGGGTTGTGCTGAAGGTCGACCGGTTCGGAAACCTCATCACCAACATCACTCCGAAAGACGCTCCCATGCTTTTCGGAGCCAACGCGCAGGGGTTCAAGATTGTTGTAGGCAGCCGCGAGATCACCGAAATCCGCAATACCTATGCCGAGGGGGCGCCGGGAGAAGTGATCGCCATCCTGGGAAGCATGGGCTTCCTGGAAATTGCCGCCAATCGCGGCGCTGCGGCGCAATTGACCGGAGCGAGCAAGGGCAATGAAGTGAGCATTATCCTCGGCGAGGCTGCCGCGGCCGGCAAGGGTGCGTAGGGCAAGGTTGCAGGGTTTCAAGGTTTCAGAGTTTCAGGGAGCAACATTGAAACGCTGAAACCTTGAAACTTTGAAACCTTAGCTTTTCGGTTTGGGGTGGGCGTAACGGTCCATCTCACCTGTCCACTTCAGAAAGCGCCAGAGACTGACGCGCTCCCGCCAGAGAAATTCCCAGAACTCTAGAAATCCGATCTGCGTCATCTTGACGCCGCAGTAAGTCTCGATGCGCCACAGCAAGTAGGGGCTGCGCCACGGAGCCAGGCGATGGCCCCTGGTGGCGTTCCAGAGAAAGCGGAGCCGGTAGCGCATGGGAGCATCATAACCCATGTTAGAATCCTGTCTCCGCCAGGAATTTCCTTTCTATGTCCGACGCAGACACCCGCCAGAAAGCCGAACACCATTACTATGCTGCGCTTGATTTGATGGCAGATGGGAAGCTGGAAGACGCCGTCTCGGCGTATCGAGAATCATTGGCTGTCGATCCTTCATTCACCGAATGCATGCACGGGCTGGCGCGCGCGCTTCAAGACCTGCAGCGCTACGACGAGGCGATCGCAGTGGCCCAGCGGATTGCGGAACTGGATCCGGATGACGTGCTCGCGCATACCAGCTTGTCAGTGCTTTATCAGAAGAAGGGGATGATTCCGGAGGCTGAGGCCGAGGGAGCGAAGGCACGGGTGCTGGGGTGGAAGCAGCAGTTGAAGAAGAGCTAGCTCTCAGCTGTCAGATGGAAGCGGAGAACTACAGCTCGTATTTCTTCATCAAATGCCGGAATGAACGGTAGGAGATGCCGAGCAGGTCGGCGGCTTTCGTCTGCACGCCATTCGAGCGGTCGAGAGCGCTTTGCAGCAGGGTGCGCTCGATGTTGGCTACGTAGACCTCCATGCCGATACCTTCGGGAAGCACTGCACCCGGCGCTACTTCGGACATTCCTGCAGAAACTCCGGCTGCAGCAGCGCGTGCTTTTGGGCGTTCCGCCGGGAGTTCGACGTGCAGTTCGTCCGTCATCTCCAGGGCAACCGCGCGTTCGACTGTGTTTTCCAGCTGGCGGACGTTGCCTGGCCATTCATAATCGCAGAGCGCGTCGAGCGAGTTTTTGTTGACGCGCAGAATGCTTCGGTTCGCCGCAGCCGCGTATTTCTTCAGAAAGTGATTCGCCAGCAGCGGGATGTCTTCGCGGCGTTCGCGCAAGTTTGGCACGCGGATTGGAATTACGTTCAGCCGGTAGTAGAGATCTTCGCGAAACAGGTTTTCGGCGACGGCTTTATCAAGGTCGCGATTGGTGGCGGCGATGACCCGCACATCGATGGGAATTTCACTCGTGCCGCCGACCGGGCGCACCGTGCGCTCCTGCAGTACGCGGAGCAGTTTCACCTGCATGGCTAACGTCATTTCGCTGATTTCGTCGAGGAAGATGGTGCCGCCGCCGGCTACTTCAAACAGTCCGCGCTTGTTCTGGTTGGCTCCCGTGAAGGCTCCCTTCAGGTAACCGAAGAGTTCGCTTTCCAGCAGAGTTTCCGGGAAGGCTCCGCAGTTTACAGAGACGAAGGGTTCGGTAGCGCGGGGCGAACAAATGTGGACAGCGCGGGCTACCAACTCTTTACCGGTGCCGCTCTCGCCGTGAATCAGGACGGTGCTGGCGGTGGAGGCGACAGTGCGCAGAGTCTGTTTCAGCTTCTCCATGGCCGCACTGGAGCCGATGATGTTATCGAGCGAGTTGTGCGAAGCGGCGTCGCGGCGCAGGGCAAAGTTCTGCTTGCTCAGCGACAGTTTTTCGAGAACGCGGTTGATGGTCAGCTTGATTTCGTCGACCAGGCCGGGGCTCTTGCGAATGTAATCGGACGCGCCTCCGGCTTTCACGGCTTCCACCGCGGCTTCATAGTCATCCACGGCGGTGATGAGGATGACCGGGGAATCAGGCGAAACGCGATGGGCATGACGCAGCACTTCGATGCCGTCGATATTCGGCATCTTGATGTCGGTGATGATGAGGTCGTAAAGAGCGCCGTCGATCTTGTTTTTGGCTGCCTGGCCGGAATTCACAGTTTCGACGCGATGTCCGTCGCGGCGCAGGGCGATGTCGAGCATTTCGCAGATGGAGCGCTCATCGTCGCAAACCAGAATGTTAGCCACGCAGCCTCCCTTCTCCGGCGGCAGCAGCGAGTTGCACGGCTGCGGCGAAATTTTCGGGCGAAGTGGGGCGGACTGCGGGACGTTCTGCATCGAGCCGGCGCAGCCGCAGGACGAAAGTAGTCCCCTGGCCTTGCTTGGAGCGTGCCCACACTTTGCCTTCGTGCGCTTGCACGATCTGGTAGACCACCGCCAGGCCGAGTCCGGTGCCGCCTTCGAAGTTTGACTGGAATGGCTCGAAAATCTTCTCCGTCTGTTGCGGCGTCATGCCGGTTCCGGTGTCGGCGAAACTGACTTGCCAGTCCTCTCCCAGGCGGTCGATGCCCACTTTCAGAGTGCCGCCGTTGCGCATGGCACGGACTGCGTTCTCGGCGAAGTTCCAGAAAACCTGTTTGAGTTTGTCGCCGTCGGCCAGCACCCAGGCTTGCGGAACGGCAAACCCACTCTCAATCGTGATGGCGATATTTTCCGCAGTCATGCGATGTCGCATGAGGATGAGCGTGTCCTCGACTAACCGTACCAGGTCGGCCTTTTCAAAGTGATACTGCTTGCCGCGGGAGTAAGCCAGAAAATCGGTGATGATTCCATTCAGGCGTTGCGATTCGCGGGTGACAATGGCGAGCAGGTTGCGATGCTCCTCGCTCATTTCCGGAATGCCGGAAAGCATGCTGACCGAGCCGGCGATGGAGGTGAGCGGATTGCGAATCTCGTGGGCGATAGCGGCGGCGAGACGGCCCACGGCCGCCAGCCGGTCCTGCATGCGGACTTCGCGCTCCAGCCGCCGGATCTCGGTAAGATCATCGAGGGCGTAGACGTAGCCGAGGGCGCCGCGCTCCGGCCCGCTCAGGGCGGCCACTCGCACGCGAACCGTTCGGCGGAAGCTTGCCACGGTGTCGAAACGAACCTCGGCGTGGGTCTGAGACTCGCCATTGGGCAGCGGATCGAGGAATATTCCGCTGACCGGCTTCCCCAGCAACTGGTTGGAGGCACGCTCCAGAAGTTTCAGTGCGGCGTTGTTGACCAGCGTAATGCGCCCATCAAGACCGGTGGTTATCAATCCGCTGCTGATGGATTGGATAATGTTTTCGTGCAGGATCTGAAGATCTTCGAGCGCTCCGCTGGTATCTTTCAGCTCCACCCGCGCCTGGCGCAGCTTGGCGACCAGCAGGCCAGCCAGGTAGGCGACGGCAAGAAAGGCAAACAGGTTGACAAAAATGATCGCCTGCAGCACCTTCAGTTCGGGATGCGTCGTGCAGTAAGAGTGCACGAGTCCGTAATAGTTAAGTTCGAGAACGATTCCGTAAAGAATGAAAGCGAGGGCCGCGACCAGTTGCGCCCACACCCGGGGCAGCAGGATACCGGCCACGATAATGGCCAGAGGATAGAGAAAGTTCAGCGAGCTGTCCCAGCCTCCGGTCTCGTGTACGACCAGGCTGACCATGATCAGGTCAGTGAGGACCTGCAACGATGCCTGCAACCGGTGCTCACGCCAAACGGAGAGCAGGACAACGTAGAAGAGCGAAACGGTATACCACAGCACCATGGTGCCGAGGAAAAGGCGCAGGGGCAGACGGGTGGGCGTCAGTTCGGCGACCGCCAACTGGATTCCGAGCAGGAAGGTAAGGATCAGGATCCGTACTTTGACCAGCCAGGCCAGCCAATTCCGCTCGTCGAAAGTCGATTGCATCGCTATCTCGGGTCGTAGGTCTTGGGTCTTGGGTCTCAGGTCTTAGGCGTTAGGCATTAAGACGTGAGGCGTTCGGGCCCTGGGCCTAAGACCTAACTCCAAGGACCCAAGACTCGATTTTTCTAGCCGGCCAACTTTGCGATCATGGCGAACAGCGGCATGTAGAGTGAAATCACGATGCCGCCGATGGTTACACCGAGCAGGCCGATGATGACTGGTTCGAGCATGGCCAGCATGTCCTTGGTAGCGGCGTCGACTTCTTCTTCGTAGAAGTCAGCGATCTTCTGCAGCATGCTATCCATCGCGCCGGTAGCTTCGCCGACGCCGATCATCTGGGTCACCATGTTGGGAAACACTCCGCATTCGCGGAGCGGATCGACGATGGTGCGGCCTTCTTCGATGGCCTTCCGCACTTTCATCAGCGCTTCTTCCAGCACTGCGTTGCCTGAAGTCCTGGCGGTGATGGCCAAACCTTCGAGAATCGGCACACCTGAGGTAATCAGAGTGCCCAGGGTACGAGTGAACCTGCCGACGGCGATCTTGCGAAGCAGGGATCCGACGATGGGCAGATGGAGCAGGAATTTGTCGAAGTAATAGCGCCCACGCGGGTCCTTGCGGATCGCCTTAAGGCCGAAGACAGCCCCCGCTCCGACCACGAGGAAAACCCACCAGAAATTCACCATGAACCCGCTCAACCCCATGACGATGCGGGTGGGAAGAGGCAGGGCGACGCCCAGACCGGCAAACAGGTTGGCGAAGATGGGCACCACAAACTTGAGCAGCGCGCCGACGATCAGGCCCGCCAAGCTAACGACTGCGACGGGATAGATCAACGCCGACTTCACGGCAGCTTTCAGGCGAACCGCCTTTTCCACGTAGACGGCCAGACGCTGCAGGATGATGTCCAGAATACCGCCGGTTTCGCCGGCTTCAATCATGTTGGTGGTGAGATCGTCGAAGACGACGGGATATTGCCGCATGGCATTGGCCAGCGTCGCGCCGCCTTCTACAGTCGTGCGGACGCCGGTCAGCGTCTTCTGGAACGACGGGTTTTCCTGGTTGGCGGCCAGGATTTCGAGACACTGCACCAGCGGCAGACCGGCATCGATCATGACCGAGAACTGGCGGAAGAAAATCGCGATGTCCTTGACCTTGACCTTAGCCGTTCCGAAAGTGGGCATGGAAAACTCTTTGCCCTTTTCCCGGACGGAGCCCGGTGTAATGCGCTCGCGCCGCAATGCCTGCTGCAGCGCCTGCTTGTTTGGTGCTACGCGCTCTCCGGAGATTTTCTGTCCGGAGGCGTCCTTGCCGGAAAATGTAAAAACTGGCATGGTCTTGGCCTCTCCTCAGTGTCGTCCCTGATTCCTGAATTTCCTGCGGCTCAAACTTGTTGTGCCCTGCCCATCGCGTCAGCCGCATGCGCGATGCGCCATCAGATCTTTTATTTCGAAGCCGCCCCTTTTGCCGCTCCCGCCGCGCCGCCCCGGTTCAACAAGCTGGCGCCGCGGTTGATCATTTCCTGCAGTTCTTCCTGATTGCTGGAGCGAGCCAGAGCTACTTCCAGCGTGACTTGTTTCTGGAAGTAGGCCGTAGCCAGAGCCTGGTTAAACGTTTGCATTCCGAATTTGTCTTGTCCGGACTGCATGGCCGAATACACCTGGTGAATCTTGTCTTCACGGATCAGGTTGCGCACGGCCGGGTTGGGGATAAGGATTTCCATGATCATGGCGCGACCCTTGCCGCTCGGCGTTGGCACCAGGCTTTGGCACATGATGCCTTCGAGCACCAGCGAAAGCTGGGCGCGAATTTGCGGCTGCTGGTGCGCCGGGAAAACGTCGATGATGCGGTTGATGGTGGAAGTTGCCGAGTTGGTGTGCAACGTACCGAAGGTCAAGTGACCGGTTTCAGCGATGCGCAGCGCAGACTCGATGGTTTCCAGGTCACGCATTTCGCCGATCAACACGACATCGGGATCTTCACGAAGCGCGGCGCGCAATGCGTCAGTGAAGCTCTTGGTGTCGGCATGCAGCTCGCGCTGGTTGACCACGCAGTTCTTGTTCATGTGCACGAACTCGATCGGATCCTCGATGGTGAGGATGTGGTCGTGGCGCTCGCTGTTGATCTTGTCGATCATGGCGGCCAGCGTAGTGGACTTACCGGAGCCGGTTGGTCCCGTCACCAGCACCAGACCGCGCGGCTTGTCGCAAAGCTTGCTGACCACGGCAGGCAGGCCGAGCTGGTTGAATGACTTGATCTCGAAAGGAATCAGACGAAACACGGCCGCCGTGGCGCCGCGCTGGTTGAACACGTTGGCGCGGAAGCGGGCCAGGCCTTTTAATCCGAACGAGAAGTCGAGTTCGAGACTTTCCTCAAAACGGTGCTTCTGGGAATCCGTCATGACGCTGTAGGCCAGCTGCTTGGTCTCGGCAGGCGTCATCTGGGGAAGGTCCAGCGGCACCAGATGGCCGTGGACGCGGATCTGGGGCGGCGAATTGGTGGTGATGTGAAGATCGCTGCCACTCATCTCCAGCATCCGTTTCAGCAGATCACTTAATGACAGACCCATAATCGTGTTCCCTTCCCTACGTCTTAAATCTTCGCGAACTTAATCTTCACAAGCTAGTGAATGGTCTCGCGGGCCACTTCTTCCAAAGTGGTGATGCCCGCTGCCACTTTAATCAGACCGCTGCGCCGGAGCGTGATCATGCCGCGCTCGATGGCCTTCTTTTTCAATTCGACCGCCGAAGCGCCGACCAGCACGAGTTCCCTGATTTCATCGTCCACTTCCATGACTTCGTACAAACCGCAACGGCCTTTGTATCCCGTGTTGTTGCAGACCCCGCAGCCCTTGCCTTTCTGAATCTTGATGGTCTTGGCTTCCTCGGGCGAGAACCCCTCTTCGATCAGCGTCTGGACAGGAACCTCCACCGTCTCGGAGCAGTCTTTGCAGATCCTGCGGATCAGGCGTTGAGCGCAGATCAGGTGAACCGAGGTTGCCACCAGGAAAGGTTCAATACCCATGTTCATCAAGCGCGTGATGGTTTCAGGGGCGCCGTTGGTGTGGAGAGTCGAGAGCACCAAGTGGCCGGTGAGAGCGGCTTTAATCGCAATTTCCGCCGTTTCAAAGTCTCGGATTTCGCCGACCAGAATGATGTTGGGATCCTGCCGCAGGAAGGAGCGCAGGGCCGCGGCGAAGTTCAATCCAATCTGCTCCTTCATCTGCACCTGGTTGACGCCGCCCAACTGAAATTCGACCGGATCTTCGGCCGTCATGATGTTGGTGTCCGGCTGGTTGAGGCGCGAAATCGACGAATAGAGCGTGTTGGTTTTGCCGGAACCCGTGGGGCCGGTGACCAGCACCATGCCGTAAGGCTTGAGAATGGCTTTCTCGAACTTGACCAGAGATTCGGGCTCGAAACCTAGCTTGGTCATGTCGAGCCGCAGATTTTCTTTGTCGAGCAACCGGAGCACGATTTTCTCGCCCCACAGTGTGGGCAGAGTGCTGACACGGAAGTCGAGCTGTTTCTTGCGGCCGCCGATGTTCATTTTCAGCATGATGCGGCCGTCTTGCGGCAGCCGCTTTTCGCTGATGTCGAGCTTAGCCATGATCTTCAGACGGGACGTAATCGCGTCCTTTAACTTCATCGGCGGCGACATGATTGCCTGCAGTACGCCGTCAATACGGAAACGCACGCGGAATTCTTTTTCGTAGGGTTCGATGTGAATGTCGCTGGCTCCGCGCTTCACAGCGTCGGTGAGCACCAGATTCACCAGCTTGACCACGGGAGCTTCGTCCGCAGCTTTCTCCAGCTGCGACAGCTCCATCTCCTGCTCTTCGGCCTGCACTTCGATGTCGCTTTCGTTCATCTCCGACATCGACTGCATTACGG